>Ga0114997_10001539_pt1 | contig 19151 bp, 22 predicted proteins | sample ArcticOcean_MG_C_2_FD_87045 | JGI IMG/M metagenome (GOLD analysis project Ga0114997, IMG submission 87045) | Marine microbial communities from western Arctic Ocean - ArcticOcean_MG_CB4_136 | ecosystem: Environmental > Aquatic > Marine > Oceanic | place: Arctic Ocean: Canada Basin | collected...
AAAACTTATCATGGTATAGCACTAACTAAATGTTATGGCGATTATGAAACGAAAAACAAAAATATAATTAAATATTTAGAAGGAATATTTTGAAAAAACTTTTAGGGATCGTGGTTCTGGGTTTGTTGTTCTACTTTAATCCTTTAGCTGTTCATAATTCAAACGCAGGTCTATTTGATATTTTTAAAAAAAAAATTGAAGATTGTGATGGTACTAATTATCCAAATTGTTATTGTGTTAGAGGTTCCACAGGTACTCAGATTGAAAAATGGAAAAAAAAACAAGATTGCCTTAAAGAAGGGGGCATTAATGATGATCAAAAACCTTTAACTAAATTTCAAGCTTCACAATATTGTGCAAGAGAATCTGAAAAATTTGCAAAGGAAGTTAGAAAAGAAGTTTATAAAGAGTGTATGAAAAAAGAAGCTTTAAAATGAAAAAATTATCAAAAAAAAAATAACTAAACTAAAAGGAAAATTATATGTCACGACTGAATAAAAAAGGAATATTTAGGATCTATATAACTATTAGTTGCTTATGGTTTATATTTTTTTTTATTATGTTTTATAAAGATATAACTTTTTATTCGCTTCATGAAGAGATACTAGCCCATGAACACAGAGATAGATTTTATGTAGAAGATGCATATTATTGGTTAATGGCATCGTTTGTTCCTTTACCCCTATATTTTGTACTTAAATGGATTGGTGAAGGTTTTAAAAAGGATTGAGGCTAAGGCAAAAAGCGACACGAACCACGTGCAAGCGAATCGCTGACCTGACAAGTATCAGGTAGCAGGCGACCAAAGGGTTCACTCTTTAATCGCCATTATTTTTTATATAACATTTTTATCGTCTCTGAGAAAAAAATATTTTTCAACTATGTAAACACGCCTCTCTCTCGGAGACAATTTCAAATCGTATTCCTAAACAACTTCATAAGAATGCAAACGCACTCAGAATTTAAGGTAACATTGTTAGCCTTAATTATTTTACTGTTTTGAGAAGGCTGAGAAACAAAAAGAATATAAAATTCAGTGCTTTCTCACGCTACTCAAACAAATCACTTAAAGATTAAAAGGTCCCTAAAGGGAACCCTCTTCTGTTGGTGTGGGTGTTTAGGTCGCCCTTAGTTTTTTTTATCTTTGATTACGTGAGAATTGAGAAGTGCCACCAAAAGATTTTCCTTCATGTTTGTGGTGCGAAGTTAGAATTTTTTTCATTCTAATGTTGTCATCCAACAAGTATTGGACCATCTCCACAAGCATATGGTTTGGCACTATTTTTGGCTTCCTGCTTCTAGTAATTTTCTTTTTCTTTTTCATCAATAAGGGTCATCTCCTGCTCCCTTTTGAACATAAGTAAAATTTGAATCTGACTCCACATCTGTTCTATGTTGTCCCTTTTTCTTGATTCTAGTACCAGGTTTATCGCAAGCACACTTCTTACAATTAGAGCATTTGATTGCATAGTCACACTCAGGACAAATGCCATCTGAACTTGTTGAAATAGCTTCCCCACAACCCCAACACTTAGTTGATCTTGAAACTGCTTCTTCTTTTTTCTTTTCTAATCGTTCGTTCCACTCTTCTGATTTTTCTGTTTCTGCCATAGTAAGTGAAGGAGCAACTCCATTTGGTCTCTCAGTTTTTGCTTCATACAACAAGCCTAATTGTGTTGATGTTTGGCTATGCAAATGATTGACCCAATATACTTGTCCTTCTTTGTTTAGAGGTGGAATTAAATAAGCTCTTGGTCGTGTACCATTGGTCAATGGAATCTGTTTTGTAACTTCATTGTTTTGCCATCTGAAACTTCTTCTTTTCAGCCAATCTTTAACAACATCTAATGCACACTCCTGTTTAAAGTTTTCTAGTGTTCTATGAAGGTCAACTGCAACACACATAAAATTAAAATTCCTAAAATAACTACCTCTTTTAAATGGTCCTGATTCTGCTTCCCTATGTTCATCTAACCATTTGAAAATAGGATGTTCGCTGGCATGAGCCATCTCAGTAAAATCATCTGTTATAGGTGCTCGACTTTTATACAAGTCAGGATTTTTAATAGTAAGATTCTTTAAATGATACAGCACTGCTTTTGCTCCACCTTCTTCAGCCCATTTCCATTTCGCTTTCCACCAATTATCATCCATTTGTTGACACTCGATTTTCTTAATCCAATATCTTCTCTCTTCGTTGTTAATGTTCATGCAGTTTTCATGGTTGGAGATTAGAAGGAAATTACATTGGTTCATGTAGTCAAATGATCTTCTAAACTTTTGTTCGATATGAATTGTAGGCTCAGTAATTAAATCTTTTATTTCTTCTGACATTTCAAGTTTTTTACTGTGCGTATTTGAGATAAATATTTCATTGATAATGGCAAACTGACAGCCAATAATCCAATCACTAAATTTTCCAACTACATTTTTATATTTTAAATTTGGTCTAACGTTCTTTACTCCTAGCATTTGTGCTAACAGGTATGAGAACCACCCTTTGCCAATTCCTCTTTGTTCACTGACCCATAACATGCACCACATTGCTTTCTCTCCCTGATTCTGAATAACCCATGCAAAGTATTGTTCAACCACATCAAAGTCTTCTCCAAACATTAATAACCCTTGCTCTTCCCAATGTTCAATGTCTCCTGATTCTGCCTTTAGTTTTGATGGTTCATATCGGTTCATATAACTAATGCCATCAATTTCAATTTTTCCTTTTGGTTGTTTTGGATTGTGACAGAACATATCTGCTCTTGTAAAACTTTCGTCTTTAAGAAGTGTTGAGGAGGGTCTTGATTGTCCGACCTTTAGATAAGCATAGTTATTGTCAAAATGTTGTAGTGGAACTAATTGATCTGAGGGTAAATGCAATATTTCATTCAAGTGTCTTATGTAAGCACTTTCGTTTCCGAGTTCCCTGAGTCTAGCTTCATTGGTAACATCAATATCTTTTTTTAAATCTTTTTCTTTGAGTCTATTCCAAATGTCTTTGTAGTCCTCAACTGCTTCTGCATATGGTTCAGATTCGTGGACCAATTTTAATGTAGTCAGGTCTGAGGTATCAGGTATCGAGTCAGCAACATCCCATCCCTCAGGAAATTCTTTTGGTATGGTTACCCAGTGAATATTATCAATTAATACTTCTTTCTTTTCTACAAGATGCAATGCAAGTTTGTGCATAGCATCACGACCAGTAGCATCATGGTCAGGCACCAAAACAATAGTCTGAAAATCTAGTACTGGTCTCCAATCACTTTTTAAAATACTCCAACAGCCACAGGCATAAGTTGTTACAGGATAAGCACCAACTTGATCTTGAAGTGCCAAGCAAGTTTTTTCTCCCTCAGTGATATAAACTTTTGATACTTTAGAATTCTTTAGTTTCGGTAAATTGAAGATTGGTCTTGGTTCAGGATAATGTTTGGCAATCCATTTCTTTTGACCATTACTCTTATGGAGCCATTTGCTATGTAGAAAAAAAGATTTTTTCCCTGTGTCTGCATCCTTCTTCCTCTCGACAATAAAATAAGTACATCCCATTTCGTCAGTGTAGGTGTAGTGGGTTTCATAACCTTTGGATGCTTTAAATCTTCTTTTCTTTTCTCCTTCAGAACCATGAAATTCAAATGAAGTTGGGGTTTCATTTTTGTCTCCGATTATACTTAACCAGTTGTCTGAAATTTTTTTCTCTTTGGGTGCTTTTGTTGTACTCATTTTTGTGAACCTTTTGTTTGTTAATTAATAGTTGTCTTCCTAATTTTTCCATTGCTTTTCTTTCTGTTAGTTGCTTTCTGTAAGGGTTTTTCTCCATCTAAATCTTCTGTCTTGTCCTCTAGGTATGCAATATGAAGGGCTTTTTTCTTATTCTGCGAGTCTGCTACAGTTAATCTGCGTTCTAGGAATGCAATCCTCTCATCCTTATCTTCCAAACTAAACTCTAACTCGTCATATTCATTCTTTAGCTGATCAATTCTTCTAATTTTATATTTAAGGTATTCCTGCTGTTCGAGAATTTTCTCTCGCATTTTGGTTATTCTTTTTTCTTTGCTTTGAAGTTCTTGTGCAAGAATATCTATTGTAGTGTCGGTCATATAACTAAAATTCCTTTTATGCCTTCTGATTTTTTAGATTCTTCTTTTGTAGTTGGTTTAGGTTCTATTGGGTTACCATCATCATCTAACCACCATGAAGGGTCTATCAAATCTAATAGTCTTTTAATTTCTTCGGCTTCGTTTAGAGGTTGTTTGCCAGCGACTTGTTTGTAAACGCTTTGGGCTTTAGAGCCATCACTGGCAAACATTTTTATATCCTTTTCTGGACCTCGAGTAATTCTTTTAGGAGCTTTTTCTACAACAGGAGCTTTAGGTTTATTTTCATCAAGAATAGCTTTTTCAATACTACTAGGAACCTTTTTATATTTCTCCTTTTTTTTATTCTCTTCATATTCTTTTCGCTCATCAAACCAACTCGTGTACTTGAATTTATTAGTCTCTTTAGGATTTTTTATATAAGCTCTTGCATTATCAATTCTCTTTTTAAGGTTAGCCATTTGCAAGTCACTAGCTTCAGGTGGGAACATTGATTTTTCAATATTTTCTGCAACCCTCGTTTCTTCTGCTGTAATAGGTTGGTCATTTGAACCAGTTAATTTATTGTTGTAATTCAGCCAGCTTAGTATTTCAGGACCATTTATTATTTTATCTTTTGGTAGCTTCATTTCTTTTCTAACTTTTTCTTCAGTAACTTTTCTGCTAGGTCGAGTCAGGTAGTTCGTCATTTGGCTATACTCATTTATTTTCATGTCCTGTTGCCTATCTTGAATCTAGCTACTGCCTCTTTTATTTGTAGATTAAAATTTACATGAGCTTCATCTTTATTAGAATCAAACCATTCTGAGAATTTGTTCACGCAATAAAGAACTCTTACGCTGTTAGGAACAGTGAAGCATATTTCCTTAGTAAATTTCTTTTCTCTTCTTAGTCTTTTGAGAGTTTTAATTGGCATGCAAAATATTTTAGCTATGTCCTTCTCAGGTACATTTATAGGTTCAAGCATTTGTGGGTGTTATCCTTCTCAGTTTTTTGTCAATATCATCAATGGAATATAAAACTTTGCTACCAAGTTTATGAAAAGGTAAGCCATAGTCTCCCCATCTTTGTCGTCTCAAAGTGTTAGCTTTGATTCCATAAATTTCTTCAACTTCTTTTTCGTTCAGGAATTTTCTTTTGTCTAAATTATTATTCATGCTGTATTGGTACAGCGAATAAAGTTATTAGTCTGTATTCCAGTAAGTCATTGGAATACATTTGTAGGTGGGGATGGTGGACCTTGAAGGTTACGCTCCTTCTTCTCGACAATGTCAATGTCGTGATTTACTAGTAATCTAAAGGTCCTTTATAAATCGTATCTTTGTAATGCTTTAAAGACTCTTTGATAAATTCTCTCGTGCCAATGTTTATCAGATTCATCTCCTCTATTGGCTAATGATTTATCTATTTTAATTAATTCTTTTTTTAAATGAATGGCTAAACTTCTTGGCGAGAGTTTTGTAGTGAATCTGTTACGCATTAACTTTGCAATAAGAATTGTCTTCTGATCTGTTTTGTTAACTTTTAAACCTGCAACATAATTCATTACTTGCTTAGGGGTAACGTCTGCCACCTTACAGAAATCAAGCACCTGAGCCCACGAATCTCCCTTCCACATATCTATGATATTCTTTTTAGTCCACGTGGTATGAAAGTGTTTAAAAGGTGGGCGTTTTTTCTTATACATTTCGCCAACCTCTACTCCTTTGAGGAATTTCTTTAAACCTTCTTTTCCAAAATAATCTTCTAATGCTTTCCAATCCTTTTTCGGAACTGAATATTGTGAACCCATCTAACAATTCTATATCAGATAGGTTCTCAAATAAATTACTTTTTAAAGTTAACTACTTTTGGTATTGGAGCTTTCACTTCCTGACTATCAATTAATTCAATAGCGTCAGTGACATCTTCTCCAAGAACACGTGCATATCTCTCAGTAGTGCTAATCTTCTTATGACCTGCCAATTCTTTAATCATTTTAAGATTCTTTGTCTTGCTTAAACCATCTGTTAAGTAACTGTGCCTGCAATTATACATTGGCAAATAATCAAGATTCAAGCGACTAAGAATTGTTCTCCACGTGCCACTAACTGAATGAACATAAGGTTTGTCGTTTACCTTACCTACATTGTTTATTTTCCCAAAGTTATAAGAAGGAAAAACATATTCTCTTCTAATATCGTCAGGGTACCAAAAGCGACATCTTCCTGTCTCCAAGACATTTTTAAACTTCTCATTGCTGATAGCCTTCAACATCTTCATGACTCTTGGACCAATTTGATACGCTCTTTGTCCAACTTTAGTGTCATCCAAAAAAAGTTTTTTTTGTGGGAAGGAGATTTGTTTCCAACGAATCATACCACCTTCACTTCTATATCTTTGAGGCGACATTAACGCTTTAGCAATTATGCAACACGAAACAGGGTTCAATCGTTCACTCTTATAGTAGTCAGTATTGAGCTTAGGATTTTCTTTGCTACGCTCATCATATCTAAGAGCCATACCTAAAACCATTTCCATTTGAGGTCTTGTTAAATATTTGTTGTTTTCTTTTTGCTCAAAGAAATCATCTTTTTTAAATTTAACAGGGTTAACATCTATGTATTTCTTTTCTATTGCATAACCAAAAATAACACTTAATTGCTGTACTATTGAATTAGCATTGTTGGTTGTTTTAGAACCAATAAACCCATGTAATTCTTTAAGGTTATCCATATTTATTTCTGACAGTTTTAAATCCCCAATACCCATCTTGGCTTTTAAAAACATGCCTTTGATTATTGGGTCCTGAGTTTTTTTATCAATCCAAACTCTTCTATTAGTCAGCCACTTTTTTATTGATGAAGGTTTGTAGCGAGGTGCTTTTAATCTTAGCTTTTCATACTCGGCATACAATTCAGATACAGTTGGCTCGGTTCTCATAACCCTTTTTATTTGGGATTGAGATTTGCCTTCCATAACCATAACAGCAATAACCTTAGCTCTGTTTCTTGCCTGCACAACATTAACAGAAGGAAAAGTACCAATCTTTTCTTTGTACCTTTTCTTAGGGTTTAGCTTATCAATGTAATGATAATAAAAGGCTATTGAGCCACCATCCCAAAAGTGTGCACGCAATCCAATAACAGTATCATCTCCCATAGAACTCTTTGTCGTATCGGCTTTAAGTAATTTGTCACTTAAATGTACTCGTCTGTCTTTTAGTTTTATTTTTTCTTTTTCCATATTTCTCCTCTTTCTATTTTCATATTAAGATAGGAGAAAAGAGTTTGCTGTATTCCAGTGAACAAAAGGAATACAAAGATTTCACTGTAACCGTACTGCTACGAGAATCATCTATACCCCGCTCCTGTTCTCACTATCGCTTTCGTATGGTTAAAGGAAAATTTGAGATGGGACTAGAGATTCATGGGTGCTTTTTAACCGACCTCTGCAATGTCAACGTAGCGTTCTACCACTGAACTACACACCCCCTAGAATTACAACATTTTAATACTTATTTTTTTATGAAGAATTTTATAAAAAATAAGGTAGCTAACTAACAATAAAATAAAATAGTTTCTACAAAATAAGCCATCGTACATGAAGAAAAAAGAAGGCAGTATAGATAAAAAGTATATCAAGTTTATAAAAATTGATACTGTAAAATTAGAATTAAATTTTTTTTTATTTTTACTTAAAATGATCTTGTAGAGGGCCATATGTAAATGTTTATTGTCAGGTAATAGTGGGCTTTTTCTAGCGAAAAAAATTTTTCTAAAGAATGAGAAAAAAACCTCAAAAAACAAATAAAATAATATTATGCAAAAAAAAAATGGTGAAATAGCAGGCATTAAAATACTAGTTTTAATAGTTGATACAGCTATTAAAATTCCTATTAAGTAAGCTCCACTATCTCCTAAAAAAATTTTAGCCCTCGGAAAATTGAATTTTAGAAAAATTAATAATGTTAATGAAATATAAAACAAAATATTTACTAGGTCTTTATTTTCATTAAAAAAATTTATAAAAAATAATGTTAAGAAAATTATTAATGCGTGAATACCCAAAAGTCCATTAAACCCATCTATAAGATTAGCTCCATTAACAATAAATAAAAAACATAAACAAATAAAAATTAAAGAAAAGATATCAATCTTTAATAAATAATTTAAAAAATCTAATCCAGTTTTTTCAATATAAAAATTATTATATGCCACCAAAATTATCAAAAAAATGATCATCAATAAAAGTCTAAATTTTGGAGCAATTCTTATTTTTAAATCATCTGACAATCCAAGAAGAAAAAATAATGTACTAAATGATATATAATCAAAATAAAAAATATTTTTTGAAAAAAACAAAAACACAAAAACTATAATTAATAGCTGATATATTAAAACTCCACCAAACCTATGGGCCGATTCTTCGTGGAATGCTTGTGGTTTATTATAATCATTATCTATTAAGAAGTTATAATTTTTATTATTAAGAAAATTTATAAAATATTTATTAAAAAAATATCCAAAAAATAATAGTATAATTGCAAATATAATGTTATTTAATTCCATATTTTTTTATTGAATTAATTGAAATAGATATTACTGAAATACAATTTTTTAAAAAACTAAAATTATTAAATGTTTTATTAATATGCCATAGCCAATAAATATTTTTTAATCTTTGGCTTGATCGGGATTTGTTTAAAATTCTATAAAAAGCTAAATCCTCGTTTACTTTTTTTGCAGTATTATTTGCTTTTAAAAGATTGCACTTAAATAAATAATCTTCACATAATTTAATTTTTCTAAACCTATGGCTTTTTAAAATTGACCTATTAATAATCATAGTAGTTGTATTGATAGATGAGTTTTTGGTAAATGTTTCAAAATTAAAATAGCTTTTTAAGCTAGTGCTTTTTTTAAATACTTTCTTCCCTGCCTTTTCAATAAAAGGTGTATAGTCGGTATAAGAAAATTTTAGACCACTATTTTCCATAAAATTAATTTGTTTCTCCAATTTATTATTCAACCATGTATCGTCTGAGTCTATAAAAGATATATACTTAAATTTAGATATTCTCATACCATAGTTTCTGCAAAAAGATGGTCCTTTATTTTTATTTAATTTAATCATTGTAATTTTTCTGTTATCTAAATACTTATTAATAATTATTTTTGACGCATCTGTTGAGCAGTCATCAATAATATATAAATGCCAATTCTCATATGTTTGTGAAACTACTGAATTAATTGACTCCTCTAAAAATAATGCTTTGTTATAATTAGGTAAAATTATGTCTACAAAAGGTTTTTCTTCATTGTATGTTTTCATTAATTTATTGTTTTTTTTTGTAAAGTAAGTAGTTTAATTTCTAAATTAAAAAAATGACTATTGCAATTATAACAGGATCTGGTGGATTAATTGGCGCTGAATCTGTAAAGTTTTTTTCAGGAAAATTTGACCAAATTATTGGAATAGATAATGATTCTCGTAAGTATTTTTTTGGTAAAAGTGCATCAGTAAGCAAAAATATTGCGTCGCTTAAAAAAAAAATTCATAACTACAAACACAACTATTTTGATATTCGTGATAATAAAAAACTGAAAACTTTATTTAAAAAATATAATAAAGATATCAAGTTTATAATACATTGTGCTGCGCAACCTAGCCACGACTGGGCTTCTAAAGAGCCATTTACCGATTTTAATATAAATGCATTAGGAACTTTAAATATTCTAGAAAATATTCGAAACTATGCCCCTAATGCTAAATTGGCACATTTATCAACAAATAAAGTTTATGGGGACAGACCAAATTTATTACCTTTTGTTGAAACAAAAACTAGATTTGAAATTAAAAAAAAACATAAATATTTTAAAAATGGAATTGATGAAAAGATGAGTATTGATGATTCAAAACATTCTTTATTTGGAGCAAGTAAATTGTCTGCTGATATTTATTGTCAAGAATACTGGAAATATTTTAATTTAAAAATAGGTATTTTTAGGGCGTGTTGTCTTACCGGGCCATTGCATCAAGGTGCCGAACTACATGGTTTTATAAATTATTTAATTAAAGTAGCAAAGGAAAAAAAAAAATATTATATTTTTGGTTATAAAGGTAAACAAGTTCGTGATAATATACACTCTGAAGATGTTGTTAAGGCGCTTTGGGAATTTTATAAAACAAAAAATAATAATGGGGTATATAATATCGGCGGGGGAAGATCGAATAGCTGTTCTATTTTAGAAATAATAAATATTTTAAAATATGAGTATAATTTAAAAATTAAATTTAAAATTTTAAATAAAAATCGTTTAGGTGATCATATTTGGTATATTTCTGATAATTCAAAATTTAAATTGAAACATAAAAACTGGAAAGTTAGGAAAACTTTAAATAATATTATCTCTGAAATTATTTATATTTAATCGTTTTTTATATCTTTTTGTAAAAGGATTTTTTCAAACCAAACATACAAAACGGTAAAAATATATCTATTTTGCATTTCTGTGATTTTAAATTTAGAAATATTTTTCTTTCTGTTAAACCAAGATATTGGAACTACTTTATATTTATAACCCCTTGAAATTGCTTTTAGTGCTAATTCAGCATTTATATTGAAATGATTAGATACTATTGGTTTAAAATCAATTAGTAATTCTTTTTTGTAAGCTTTAAATGCATTAGTGATGTCATTGTATTTAATTAGAAATAGCAATCTAATAAAGTTATTAGCCAATCGATTTAAAACTAATTTTAAAAATGGATAATCAATAACTTTAGAATTTTTTATAAATCTTGATCCAAAAACACAGTCATAACCTTGATCTAAATATTCAATATAAGTTTTAATTTCAACTGGATTGTCTGAGCAGTCTCCCATAAAAAAAACTACAGCATCACATTCGTTTTTTTCAATACCCACTCTTACAGCATTGCCATAACCTGGAGAATATTGGTTTTTATGGATTTCAACATTGTTATATTTATTTTTTAATTTCTTTAATAATTCCCAAGTATCGTCCTTACTGTGGTCATCAATCAGTGTTATTGTAATTTTCTTATCAAAATTTTTTGTTTCTTTAATTAACAAATTTACAGTTATTTCAGCTTGCTTGTTTTCATCCCTTAATGGGATTATGACGTTTAAATTACTAATCATTTTTTTTTAAAATATCTTTAAAAATTTTTTCTTTTGTAAATTGCAATTTCCAATTAAATTGATTTACAGCTTTTTCATTATTTAAAACTATCCACTTAAGATCGAATATTCTATATTTTTTAGCACTTTTAACTGTTTTAAAATGTATATTATTAGAACACCATTTACTTAATTCTTTTAAAGTAAATGCGGAAGCTGGTCCACCGGAAACATTAAAAACTTTATTATTTGAATTAAGTTTTTTAATTTTTTTAATTTGTAACATTATTAAGTTACCCAAGTCGTTTGGGTGCAAACAATCTCTAGTTTGATTTCCTTTTCCATCGAAGCCTATATAGCTTAATTTTTTATTTTTTTTCCAAGAATTTATCCAAAATGAAATTATACCTTGGTCATTTTTATATAGTTGGCCATGCCCAGCTAATAAACCACATCTATTAATTATAAAAGGTATTTTTTTCATATTACAAAATTCTTGAATCATATTCTCACATATTATTTTACTACTTCCATATATCGATAAAGGTGGCTGAATAGAAAAATTTTCTTTAATGCTTTTGATTTTTGGATTTATTTTTTTTAATGCATCTATGCTGTAAACTCGGCTAGAACTTAAATATATAAAATTTGATTTAAAATGACTGGATAGCTCTAGTGAGTTTAAGGTAGATAAAATATTATTTTCATAAAGTTCTTTTGCTGTTATTTTATTTGTGCCATCTAAAACACTCGTGTATGCAGCACAATGTATAAAGCTTTTAAATGAAATTTTACTTTTTAAAATTTTAAATAAAAATTTATTATCAACCAGGTCACCTTTAAATACCTTAATTCCTTTTTCTTTAAGTTTAAGAAAATTTTTATGACTTCCTTTTCTATAAAGGTTGTCAGCACCAAAAACTTGATATTTTTTTTTCCAAAAAAAATGTGCTAAATTTGATCCTACAAAACCACAAATGCCAGTAATAAATATTTTATTCATTATTTCTTTAAATAATACTTCTTAACATATTCAAAAAGATAATTTGAAAAAATAATTTGTAAAGGAATAACTGCAAGCTTATAACGTGGTAAAATAAAAAAAATAGACATAATCGCAATATTAATCAAAAAAAACAAAATTAAATAATTATTTTTATGGGACTTTTTATTAGATATAATTATTCCTAAAATAGATGTTATTCCCAATAGAATGGTTGGTAGAAAATTAATTGGATGATAATAATATTTTTGGCTTGAATTAAAATCCACAAAAATAAGTGTAAAAAATTTTTTAAAAAATAAAGTTATATAATTATATGGATCATTTAAAATATTTTTAATTCCTTCATTTAAATAAATTTTATCAATATTGATTTCATAATATTTATTTTTTTCTACACTGCTTAATTTTTTATCAACTTGTGCATTAGCAATTGCTCCGCCTTCAACTGCAGAGTTTGGATTATTTCCTTTCCAGAGGTTATACCCAATGGACTTTGTAATTGTAATCGTGTCGAACAAAACTAAATTTCTTATAATGTAAGGAGATATTGTAATTAAAGTGAAAAATATAATTAAAATTATATTTTTAAGATTAACTTTGAAAAAAAAACCTAAATATAAAATGCTTATTAAAAATAATAATATAAATTCACCTCTCAAAAGCATTAGAAGTCCTGAAGTTATAGATAAAAAACAAATATTAAATAAGTTTTTATTATTTATAGTTTTAAAAAAAAAATAAAAAAAAGTAATTATAAAAAAAGATTGTAAACTAGCTGAAGAAATTTGACTTGGTGCGTATACGCTAAGTGGAAAAAACGAAAATATCATTGCTCCAATTAAACTTATGTTTTTAGAAAAAAAAAATCTATTTATACAGTAAAAAATTGAGACGGATAAACTAGATAAAAATACTTGTGAAAATAAAATTGTTTGAATATATAATTCATTATTAAAATTAAAAACTTTAAAAAAATATAAAAAAAATGCATAAAATGGTGGCATGAATAAATTGGGGACAAATAAATCCCCAAATCTTGTTAATGATAGTTTTTTATAAATAGTTAAGTTGTCAACTAAAGTTTTCCATTCATTTTCTAATACAGTGTCCCCTAAAATAAAAATAACTGGCGTTCTAATCAGAATGGAAACTAAAAATATTAAGATTAATAAACTTGTTTCTTTATTTTTTGTTTCTTGATAGTTTTTTAAAAACATTTAAATATTGAGTTATTCTTATAAATACAATGATTAGTCTAAAATATATTATAAATCAAAAATTTAATGAAACCAAATTGGTAGAATTGTTATTTTATGCTTTTCCTTTGTGTTTTATTATTGGAAATTTAATAGTAAGCATAAATACATTGTTATTTATAACAGTCTCATTGCATTTAATAAAAAAAGAAAAGTTAAATTTTAGATTTAATAATTTTTTTTGGCTGTTAATTATATTTTATTTATATATTTTTGCATTAACAGCATACCAGTATTTATCCCCTGGAGTTCTAAATGAAACAGTTCAAGATTGGCCTCTAGAAAACAATCCAATTTTTAAGTCTTTTATTTTCGTAAGATTTGTTCTTTTGATTTTTATTATAGATGTGCTTTTTTATAATAAAATTCTTAACCTTAATAGGTTTTTTTTGTCTTCATTAATCTGCACAAGTTTTGTGTCTTTTGATTTAATATTACAATACATAATTGGGTTTGACATATTTGGCTATAAAAGTATTGAACAATGGAATTCTGGTCCGTTTGGAGATGAAATGATAGCAGGGACATATCTAAAAAATTTTTCTTTTTTTTCTTTTTTTTATTTATTTAATAATTTAAAAGGAGAAAAATTAAAATATATCTTACCAATCTCATTTATATTAATTCATCTCTCCGCAATTTTATTAACAGGAAATAGAATGCCATTTTTGTTATTTTTATTGGGATATATTTTAATATTACTTTTGGTAAAAAATTTACGATTTATAATGTCCTTAGGGATGATAATCTTTCTCGCAGTTTTTTTTATTTTACTAAAATATGATGATAACTTAAATAAAACATATTCTAGCTTCTTAAGTGAAATTAATATTGTTAAACTTTTTAAAAACTACGAAAAAAACTTAACTAAAACAAATAAAGTTAAGATTGAAAGTTCTGCAGAAAAAAGTGTAATGGCCCCTGAAAAAAATGAGTTTTTGCGCTGGAGTGGATATGGAAGAATTTTTAATACTTCAATAGAGATGTGGGAAAAACAACCTATATTTGGACTGGGTCTAAAATCTTTTAGAATAATATGTTGGGAGATGCTTAAAAATGATAATAAATTGCGCGCAGCCAGTGCTATTAAAAAACCTCAAAAAATAACATGTGCAAATCACTCTCATAATTATTACCTAGAACTGCTTGTAGAGACGGGAATAGTTGGTTTAAGTCTTTTGTTATTATTTTTTATATTTATACTTCTAAAGTCGGGAATATATGTTTTAAAAAGTAGTGAAAAAATAAATTATTTATTTCCTATCTTTATTATTTTTTTATTAGAAATATGGCCTTTAAGATCTTCAGGAAGTTTTTTTACTACTTGGGGTGCTACCTTTTTTTGGATTAATACCTCAATATTAGCAAGCTACGCAATAAATAAAGTTAGCTTAAAATAGTTGTTAAATCTGAGATAAATTTTTCTTTTGTTGGAAGATCATTTTTTTTTATTTCATTTTGGATATTTTCATAATTGTCAATTATAAATGAAATAACTTCTAGTAGAGATCGAGAATTTCTTTTTGCAACAAACACTCCGTGTCTTTTTTGAATCACATGATTTATTTCTTCGAATATTATAACTGGTCTTAATCTTGCTAAAGATTCGTCAACAACTTTTGGGTGTGCTTCTGTATATGATGGTAAAATAGTCATGTTATGACTATCGTAAATATTTATTAACTCTTTAACATTATTTTTAAAACCTAAAAATTTTATTTTATAATTTTTTTTTTTTATGTCTTCTGAATTCCCTACCACTGATAACTCAATATTATTTTTTATTTCATTAAATATTTTTAGTAGAGAAAAAAAACCTTTCTCAATTCTAATTCTTCCAACGTATAATAGTTTTGGACTAGAAAGTGATGGTTTGTTAGTATTATTTAACCAATCTTGATCTATTTCAGATGGAAAAACTAAATCATATTTTTTTTTAGAAGTTAATCTTTTTTGGCAAGAAATAATATTAGATTTATGATTGATAAAAAAATACATAACATTATAAATTAATGGACCAAAGAAACCTAATATAGCCTTGTACTCTTCATGCCCACTGCTTCTCAGATAAACATAATTTTTTTTTTTGAAAATAAATAGAGTTATAAATGCAATAAATGTATAGGGTGTTATTGATATTATTAAATAATTAATATTTTTGTTTTTAAATGTTTTAATGACATTGTAAATATATTTAAAAATATTTTTTGATAAGAGAATTTTTTCCAAATTTATTTTATATGATCTTTTGATCTTTGTTTCTTTTGCTATCATCAGAATATCAAATTTATTTTTCAATCCTTCTGGTATTGATTTTATATCTATATTATCACAATAAAAATTGGCGCCATCTCTTGAGGTTTTTTCGTTACATATTATTATTAATTTTTCTTTATTTTCCATAACTATAAATAATTATCATCTATTGATATAATATCGTTATCACTATCTATTGCTTGTAAATCATTTAAGCTAAGTTGAGAATTTATATTTGAACTCCATGATGCAAAGTTTAAATTCTTAGTAAATCTACTAGAAAAAACATTTTCATATTTTTGGATTAATTCTTTATTATTAGTATTTCCCCAAATTAAATCTATTGAATTGTTTACTCCCCATTTATAAATAGATTTAATTAAATTCTCTTCATTTGAAAAGTTTGTGGAAAAACTATATAAAATGTGAAGTCTTCTTATATTTTTACTTATCACTATATGTGTTATTGCAAAATTACCATTATTCTCAAAAAAATGAATATTTCTACTAAAAGGGCATTCTAATATTCTCCAACTTAGCCAGTCCTGATCTCTTACGATTGAATCTGTAGAAAAAAGTTTTCTCTTTTCAAAAGATTCAAATAAAATTTTGTAATTATCCTTTACTAAATAAGGTTTAATAGTATCAACTTTATGTAAATTTTTTTTTAATTTTGTTCTGTAGTATTTAGAAAAAAAATTATTTTTAAAATTTCCTAAATAAAATATAAATTTAAAAGGATCAATTGGTTTAGCTAATCTTTTTGAGTTATGATTTTCTTTCCACCCAAATTTTTTAAAAATTTTTAGTGACTTGTTGTTACAAAAAGTGATCTGATTTGGACAAATTTTCATCCATTCTTTAGTTAAAATTGTACCAAACCCCTGTCTTTGGAATTTAGGTAAAATAGCAAAATCAACAAACCAAATAGCAGGCAAAATTTCGTTTTTTATATTAATTTTTACCGGGATTAACCCTGCCTGACCAATAACTTTTTGATCTTTTATTAACACTAAAGTTTCAAATCCTAGGTATTTATTCCTATACCACCATTGCCAATGCTTGCTTAAAGTTTTGTGTCTTTGGTTGAAAACTTTTTTATAAAATTCAAATAATAGATTACTATTAACTTTAGAAATATTTATGATATTATAGTTGTTCATTTAAATGTTTTATAACAATTGATATAAAATTTGTGGATTTAATGCTTAGTAAAATAAAAAAATACATATCAAATAATACTGGTTTTTTGATTCGACTTGATGACATTGCTGAAAATATGCATTGGGAAATGATGAAAAAGGTTACAAATTTATTTGATGAATTTCAAGTTAAACCTGTACTAGGTGTAATACCTAATAATAGAGATCCAGAGTTATTGGCTTATCCAAAGATTAATGTAAATTTTTGGGATCAAGTTAGATCCTGGCAAAAAAAAGGTTGGGTAATTGCAATGCATGGCAACGATCATGTATATGACAAAATTTGCCCAAAAACAGATTATTTAGGACAGGGAGGTAACAGTGAGTTTTGTACACATAGATTTGAAAAACAGCTAAGTAAAATTAAATCAGCTGTTGATAAATTTGAAAGTGAAAAAATTAAAATTAAAACTTTTTTTGCACCTAATCACACTTTTGATAAAAATACTTTATTAGTATTAAAAAAATTTGGTATTAATGAAATTATAGATGGTTATGGTATTATGCCCTATGAAGAAGATGAAATTAAATTTATACCACAACTATTCTATAAGACTTTCGCTCTTCCTTTTGGCATACAAACGTTTCAAATTCACTTAAACTATTTTAAGCCGGAAGATTATAATAATTTTGAAAAATTTATTAAAACAAATTCAAAAAAAATAATCACCTACGAACAAGCTCTAGGAAAAGTTAATAATAATTTATCTCATAAAGCTATTAGGATTATTGTAAAAAAAATTCTTCAAGTCAAAAGATTTTTTTAATTTAAATATTTTAGATTAATTAGGTGAATATTCTCTTTTGCCTATTATTAAATCACAAATTGTTAATAACCAAATTTGGTGTGTGTTTTCAACAAAATTATAAGCTTTACTGTTTATCCATAAGTTAACATCACCAAGTCGAGATAAAGGATTATTTTTTTCATGGCCCGTTAACGTTATTGTTTTATATATTTTTTTATTTTGGGCTGCTTTACAAGCATTGATCATGTTTTGAGATTTTCCACTGGATGAAATCAAAATTATAATATCTTCTTCGTCTGCATAAAAATCTATAGCTTTTTCTACCCAGCGTTCATATCCATAATCATTTGAAAAACATGTTATTAAATCTGACTCATTGTAATTTACACACCTAATATTTGCATTTTTTGTTAAATCTACACTTACATGACTGGCTATAGCAGCACTTCCTCCATTACCAAAAATCATAATTTTTTTCTTATTTTTTCTTATTGTTAATAATATATCTCGAATTTGAATAATTTTTTCAGTAATTTCATTAGTGGGTGTTATCAGGACAGAAAAATCTGTTAAATATTTATTAATAAAATCTTGATCAGACATCTTATTTGAGCTCTCCTTTTGTTCTCATGTCTTTTCTAATATTGGTAGCTGAAATTTTTTGAATTGATTCAGGTAAAACAATCTCCTCAATCTCATAACCTACACCCCTACCGTAGCAAATATTTGTTATATTTGGAACTAAAATTACTTTAAATCTATTTTTGTATTTTATATTTAATTTTTCGGTTATTTTTGATTTTACATAATCAAAATCAAAAGGATTATCTTCAACACCTTGAACGTCTCTAACCTGAATACATACCTGTCCTGTTTTTTTAATAATTTCTTCAAAAAGCGCATAGTGCCCATCATGAAACGGCTGCCATCTTCCAAGCATTTGGGCTGTAGGTTTTTTATTATCCCAACTATATTCAAGTATTTGATCAACTATTTGTAATGACCATAATTCTGCATTTTGAGATGTTACGTGAAAATCATATTTTTCCGGTTTCACGAACATTTTATTTGTGTCTTCAAATCTACCTTTTTTAATTGTATCGACCCAAATAATAAAATCTGCACAAAAAAGTTCTCTTGCCTTAGGGGTGGGACAAACAAAATCAGCGACTACATAATTACCTTCTTTTTTATATTTTTCAGCCAGGTCAGCCATCCTTTTTGCTTGTCTAGATCTACCTTCCTCTGAAAAATCCCAATCGTCAGCTTTTTTTCTAACTTCATCGTTATTTAGTCTTTTTGCACTTAACAAAGGTACCAGTTTTGAAGCTAAAGTTGTTTTGCCAGAACCTGGCAATCCCATGATTAAAATTTTCACTAAATTTTCCTAAAATATATTAAATTTTTAATTTGCATGTAATATTGTGTCAATAATTCTTTATTTTATTTAATATATATTTAG
>Ga0114997_10001540_pt1 | contig 19140 bp, 16 predicted proteins | sample ArcticOcean_MG_C_2_FD_87045 | JGI IMG/M metagenome (GOLD analysis project Ga0114997, IMG submission 87045) | Marine microbial communities from western Arctic Ocean - ArcticOcean_MG_CB4_136 | ecosystem: Environmental > Aquatic > Marine > Oceanic | place: Arctic Ocean: Canada Basin | collected...
AAATGACCATCCTCAAAGCGTTGGAATAATTGGTCTTGGAATAATGGGCTCGGCCATAGCCACCCACCTTGTTACTGCTGGATATCAGACCTTTGGTTACGATCCTGATAAAAAATGTAGTGAACAAGCCGCAACAATGGGAGTAATAACACAAGCTAGCGCTATAGAAGTCGCAGCGCGTTCAGAGATAATATTACTGAGCCTACCCCACGACCAAGCTTTAAATGAAACAGTAACTCATATACTCAACAGTCCAGCTGTAATGCTTTCAAAGCCAATACTAATTGATCTTAGTACGCTTAATCTTGCGTCAAAGAAGCGTAATCATGACCGTCTTGCCAATGCCGGCATTAAATTTTTTGATTGCCCTATCAGTGGTACAGGCGCCCAAGCAAAAACAGGTGACATCGTTATATACGCCAGTGGCGAGGTCGACACCTACCATTCTTTAATCCCTCTTTTCAATTGCTTTGCACGATGTGTCTTCTATATCGGAAAATTTGGCCAAGGCACGAAAATGAAGATAGCCGCGAATCTGTTAGTGGCTATCCACAACGTTGCTACAGCTGAAGCGCTCACACTAGCAATTAGCAGTGGTTTAGATGCAGAGATGTTCTGCGAGGTTATTGCTTCTGGAGCAGGCAACTCCAAGATTTTTGAGTTACGAAGCCCGCTGATGGCAAAGGGTACCTATACACCACCCACAATGAAGTTAGCCACATGGGAAAAAGATATGGCGATCATAAAACAATTTACTGAAGAGATGGGGGTGTCTACACCTCTTTTTACAGCAACCTCACCAATCTATGAAGCTGCTATACAGCAAGGCCTTGGTGACCAAGACACTGCCGCTGTTTTTGCTGTTTTACAAAATATGACTGAACGCAGTCAGCCACCAGCAGATAGCAGATAGCAGATAGCAGATAGCAGATAGCGAAGATTTGGTGATGAAAACGCAGGTATTGTCAGTCAACACACATAAATATTTTACTTAATAGGTGCACGGTTATGATAACCCAGGGTTCAAAAAAAAATTCTCATCCTGAGGCAATATGGCCAGGCCTCGAAGCGGGCGTTCCAAAACCACTCATGCCTTATAGCCCGGCTATTAAAGCGGGTGGGTGGGTATTTATTGCAGGTCAACTTGCCAGTGATATGAAGACTGGTTTAGCTCCAGAAATACGGCAAAAAAACCGTTTTTTAAAAGGCAAGCTTGCTCTTGAATCAGACTATGTACTTGGCAACCTAGCCGATACCATTAAGGCTGCCGGCTGTGATATTGACAAAGATATGGTGCGAATTTGGCAGTATTTTGCAACTAATCACCCCACTGTAGCGGAATTTGAGCAAGGGAATAATTGGCCGAAAATAAGCATTGAACCCTATCTAAGATCTCGGCAAAAGTTCGTTAGCAACTGCCCACCATCCTCAAGTGTCGGCTGCAGCGAGCTTATGTGGCGAGACACGCAACTTGAGGTGGACATGATCTGTTTTGATGATGATCATGAAACTAAGACTTATGGGGTTCCAAGTGGAATGACCTTGCCACCAGGGTCACACGCACCAGCTCTGCGAAGAGGTGACTGGGTATTTTTGTCTGCCGAGTCGGCGCTGGACTGGGATGGCACTAACCCAGATTTGGCTCGCATGGGGGCATCCAGTAACTCAACAATGTGGTTTGGGTCAACCGTTGCCAAGCAGACAGAATACACGCTAGAAAAGCTTGCGCGAATAGCGGAGACAGCTGGAACCTGTTTAGAACAAGCCGTGAAGGCAGAAGTTTATATCGGCCACCCTCGTGACTTTGCCGCGATGGATGAGGTTTGGAAGCATTGGTTTCCCAACAATCCTCCAGCCCGAGTTGTAGTCCCTTACATGGGAATGGGAGTGCGCGGAAGCAGAGTAGAAATTGCCCTCACCTTGCTCGCTAATGATGCGACATTAACTAAGAAAACCATCGAAACCAGTGATGCACCTAGGCAACCTGGCCATGAGCCTCAAGCGGTTAAAGCAGGAAATTTCCTATTCTTTAGCACGCAGATGGCTTTTGACTCTTCAGGCATACTCGCAGAGGGAATGATTCGTCATCCCAATGCACCTTGGTATGGATCTCCAGGTCAAAATCAGATGCGCTATATGATGAAAAATGTAAATAATATTTGTGAAGCTGCTGGGACCTCTATCGATAATATCGTACGTCGAGTTTGCTTTCATAATGATTTGCAGTGGTTTTCAGACTCCATTCAGGAATGGGCTAGTTACTTTCCGGGAGACCGACCCGTATCCACGACTATTGGTATTGCTGGTGGACCGATGGTTGTTGAGGGCGCAAATACACTACTTGATTTAATCGCCTATGTACCGGACTAAACTAACAAGCAGGTAATTTAAAATGATATCGATAGGTTTTCTTGGTTTGGGAAAAATGGGCGAAGTTATGGCGCCATTGCTTCTTGAAGCTGGATATGATCTTTCAGTATGGAATCGTAGCCCCGAAAAAGCCGATTTTCTCGTCGACTTAGGCGCCAAAAAGGTTTTGACCCCAGCAATTTTAGCCAGCACAACAGATATAGTTATTTCTATGCTCACAGATGATGCCGCCATTCGGGCTGTATATGAGGGGCCGGAGGGGTTACTTAGCGTTCCAGTCAAAGGAAAGCTATTTATTGATATGAGCACATTGCGGCCCCCAACAGTTCATGACATTGCCAAGCAAGTTTCAAAAGCAGGTGCTAGCTTTGTTGATGCACCGGTATCCGGAACCGTGGCACCCGCAAAATTCGGTAAGCTGTTAGTATTGTGTGGGGCGAGCAACGAAGATTTCGAACGTGCGCGACCCATACTCGATATTTTTGGTCGTCGTATCGTCCATGCTGGGCCAGTCGGGCAAGGAACACTACTCAAACTAGTGGTCAATCTTCCGCTAGCGGTTTACTGGGCCTCTCTAGCAGAAGCTATCGCCATGGGAACCCACGGCGGCCTGAATCTAAAATTGATGCTAGATACTATTCAAGACAGCTCTGCAGCCCTTGCGGTGTTAGGCCTTAAAGTACCGACTATTTTAGGTGATCCTGGGCCAGTTGCTTTTGATGTGGCAAGTATGAAAAAAGATTTACTGTCGATGCTCGCTACCGGTGAAAAATCTGGTGTTCCCATGCCTGCCACCAATGGCGCACTCGATAATTATTCAGCCACGTTGAATGGTGGATTTGGTGATGCAGATGCGGTCGAAATCATTCGTTTTGTGACAGAAGAAATGTTTCAACTAGATTAGATAACAGAAAGGAGTTCCCATGCAAAATACAGTGATCCAAGACAATATGTGCATTGATTGGGATGTAGCAATAGTAATGGATGATGGCCTAATACTGAGGGCGGATATTTTTCGCCCAATACAGGAAGGCAAGTACCCCGTTATATTGACCCACGGACCATATGCTAAGGGTCTGTCCTTTCAAGAAGGTTATCCTAGCGCATGGCAAAGTATGGTTGACGAGCATCCTGATGTCCCCGCTGGCTCAACCAATAAATATCAAAATTGGGAGGTTGTAGATCCTGAAAAATGGGTTCCTGACGGTTATGTTTGTGTTCGCGTGGACTCAAGGGGTTGCGGCGCGTCCCCGGGCTATGTGGATCACTTCTCACCGCGTGAGACCCAAGATTATGCGCAATGTATCGAATGGGCAGGTATTCAATCCTGGAGCAATGGCAAAGTTGGATTAAATGGCGTGTCATACTATGGCATCAATGCCTGGCAAGTCGCTTCTTTGCAGCCTGCACACCTCGCTGCAATGTGCGTTTGGGAAGGCGGCTCTGACTGGTATCGCGACATGACCCATCACGGCGGAATACTAAATACATTTTGGGCTAATTGGTATGACATGCAAGTAAAAAATGTTCAGCACGGTCTCGCCGAGCGAGGTCCGAAAAGTAAAGTAACTGGTGAATTAATTTGCGGCACGACGGGTCTAACAGACGAAGAACTTACTCAGAATCGCTGCGATTTTGGAGAGGACATTTTGGCCCATCCTCTGGACGATGAGTACCACAAACAGCGGTCAGCGGTTTGGTCAAAAATAACGACGCCTTTGTTAACCGCGGCCAACTGGGGAGGCCAAGGCTTGCATCCAAGAGGCAACTTTGAGGGATTTATGCGAGCGGCGTCTAGTCAAAAATGGCTTGAGGCTCATGGCCTTGAGCATTGGACAGAGTTTTATACCGACTATGGTATTGCATTGCAGAAACGCTTTTTTGGGCATTTTCTAAAGGGTGAAGATAACGGTTGGCTAGATCAGCCTCCTGTTCAATTACAGGTCCGCAAGATAAATGGTTTTGAACAACGAACCGAAGATAATTGGCCCATTCCAAGAACGCAGTGGACGCAATTTTATCTTGATTCAGACAATACCTCTCTTTCTCTAAGTCCTCCGGTGAAGCGATCGACAATGACTTTTAGTGCCACAGGAGAGGGCATCACTTTTATGTCAGCTCCACTTGATAATGACACGGAGATTACAGGGCCCAGCGCTATCAAATTTGTCATTTCATCATCAACGCCCGATGCTGATCTCTTTGTTATTTTACGCGTGTTTTCCCCGAAGGGAGACGAGGTAGTATTCCAAGGTGCAATAGATCCGCACACTCCGATTGGCCAAGGCTGGTTACGAGCATCCCATCGCAAATTAGATCAAAATTTATCAAAGCCATGGCGACCTTATCATGCGCATGATGAAAACCAGCCGCTCTCTCCTGGGGAAAAGGTCCATCTAGACATTGAGATATGGCCCACATCGATTGTTGTGCCTGCGGGGTTTCAGATTGGTGTTACCGTCAGGGGGCGAGACTATGAATATCCCCATGCGAGTGGTCAACGGCAATCTAACTTTAAAAATGAGCTCCGCGGCTGCGGCCCTTTTTTACATGATGATCCTCAAGATAGACCGCCAGAGGTCTTTAATGGGGAGACAAGTATTCATATCGACCCTGAACAAGCGCCTTATCTCTTACTGCCAATTATTCCCTGATTGAGACGCTGACTTATGGCTTTGAGTCGACCTCGAGACAGGCACATCAAAGATTTACGCAATCAGGCTCTATGTCAGTTCGCTAAACTATAAACTCAATCATACCCAATTATATCTACTGCGCATGCGAACAAATCGTTCGACATTGACTTCCTTTATTAGCGTTTGCTGGAGGGAATCTAAGTTTTTTACAGCTTCATGTCGATCAACAGAAACGTGTTCGCCATCCTTAATAATCGCCCGCCCCTTCACCAGCACTCTGCTAATAGCCTCTGGACTCGGTCCATTACCGTAGACAAGATTGGGAATGATGGCCGCTGGAGGGGAGAGCTGTGTTTCTCCGCGACGATCAATCACTACTAAATCTGCGTCTTTCCCTACCTCTAAGGAGCCTATGCGGTCATCCATCATCAATGCCTTGGCACCACCAATCGTGGCTAACTCAAGAGCCTGCTCGGCGCTTCCCCACAGGACCTCCTCTCCCGTCCATGCCGCTTTTGAATCCCCGGACCGACGACGGTATTCATCGCCTAAACGCTGGCCTGTTAAAAAGCTCCTCATAGCTGTCCATAAATCATGGCCGTAGGCAACCACTGGGCCGTCTAATCCCAACCCACAGGTAACGTTACGCTCCAAGAACTGGCGCGCATCGAAACTGACTAAACCGAGCACCTGCTCCATGTCTGGCACCAACGCAATAGTAGCTCCACAGTCTCTAATCAAGTCAGCTTCGCCAGGCCGCAGATTTTGTGCGTGAGCAGCAATGACATTAGGCCCAAGGATACCCGCATCGGCTAACCACTCAAAAGAACCACCCTTCCAACCTCGTCGCTCAGCCAGGTATTTCTGATCAAACACTGCTGGGGCATGAATATCAAACTGACGATCATTTGCGACAGTCCATTCCCAGAGGGCCTTGAGCTGTTCAGGCTCACAATAGGTGATACCAATAGATGAGGCAGTGACGGTAGTGAAATCATCTTCCCATTTTTTCTTAACACGCTCAGTCTCTGAAAGAGCCGTGTCCAGATTCTCGCGGAAAGGCTCAGGAACGGCATCTTGATCATTAATCGTGAGTCTCGCCATTCGACAGCGGATACCCGAATCTCGAACCGCTCTAAGAACACCATCGATAGAATCTTTATGCACATGCGTAAAATGATCATCTGCGGTTGTTGTTACTCCGCGACGCACCAAATCAAGAATGGGCGGCATTGCAGACACATAGGATCTTTCTTCATCGCAGGCTCCAGTCATTGGGTAATAAAACCCGAAAAAACGTTCTTCAAAAGTAGTTCCCTCAGCCATACCACGCATACACCCTTGAACCAAATGCCCATGCACATTGACTAGCCCTGGAATGATTATGTTTCCATCTCCACCTAACTCTTCCTGCCCAACATAGTCGCAGTCGTTACAATCACCTACATCAACGATTAGCCCATCAGTAATGGCTACATACCCATTGGTAAATACATTGCGGTTGATGTCCATGCTAACAACCATCCCCCGCAATAAAGAGTCACATTTTTTCAACTTGATTTCCTCATTTTTGTTCTCTTGCTCAGTTAATAACCCCTGAAATGGGCTACAAGAATAATGCCAATGTTTAATTTTTGCAAGCGTATACATTTTTATCTACTAAAACTTATGCCACATTAAGTATTGCTGAAAATGGCCACTAATTATAATTATATCTATACCTATTTATTAGTTTGAAAGGCTATTCATAAGCCTTGAACCTAAGATAATTCGCACCAATTTAGGCAACCGGGAACCCCTTGGGCAAGGCTGCATTAGGCGTAAATCCATACAATGGTTCATTAGGCAGTGCGTCACTTAGAATACCCCTAACCTCTAAGAGCAAGGGTAAATCAATGCCCGTATTTAATCCCATAGCGTCAAGCATGAAAACCAGATCTTCAGTGACTATGTTGCCACTTGCCCCCGGGGCAGCCGGACAACCGCCAAGCCCTCCAAGAGAACTATCGATGGTAGTAATTCCCTCTTCAAGGGCCGCAAGAGCATTGGCAAGCCCCAAACCATAGGTGTTATGTAAATGAACACCTGTCAGGTTTTTATCGCCTACTACTTGCTTGATGGATCTTACCAAACGCTTCACCTGAGCCGGATTCCCATAACCCGTCGTATCAGACAGCCCAACTTCATCGCAACCCGCCTCCATGGCTTTTTCTGCAAGCCTAAGTACTTTATCTTCACTAATAGCACCCTCTATGGAGCAACCAAATGCTGTGGATAAACCTACTTCAAAATGAGGTTGTTGATGGTTAGGTAAACTTTTCACCATGTCGGCAATAGACTTAATTTCGTCGAGCATCTGAATATGAGTTTTGTTTAGATTACGTTGACTATGAGTCTCGCTGACTGAAAATGGAATGGACATTTTATGGACCCCACTTGCCACTGCATCAACCGCACCACGATAATTTGGAATCAATACGGCAATGGTAAGACCTTCGATTTTCTTACAGTATTCAACCAACTCTGCAGTATCCGCAAGCTGAGGCATTAATTTAGCGGGAACAAAAGAGCCAACCTCAATTTCTCGCACGCCAGCCTTAGCTTGCGCACTTATCCACCGTTTTTTTTCAGTAGTCGGCATGATTGCTTGGACATTTTGCAACCCATCTCTTGGACCCACTTCGCTAATCAAAATATCTGGATCGATCATTCTCTATTCCTGAATTGAGTGGTTTTTCGTATTAAGCTATATTATTTTATATTGATCTATTATTATATCATTAATACCATTAAATATCAGGCTTGCCTTTAGCTGAATCTCTTTAAACTTACCGAGAAAAATCTCATGAGTCAGACCGACCACCTACCACTATCCCACATTAAAGTGATTGAGTTTTCGCATATGGTTATGGGGCCATCTGCTTCAGCTGTCCTTGCAGACCTTGGCGCTGATGTCATTAAAATAGAACCCATAGGTGGCGATAACACGCGTCGACTGCGCGGATCTGGTGCCGGTTACTTTGCTATGTACAACCGAAACAAGCGCAGTATCTGTATTGATCTAAAGTCAAAGCAGGGCAACGCAGTAGCCAAAAAACTCATTAGCGGTGCAGATATCCTAATAGAGAACTTTAGGCCCGGTGCTATGGCTAAGCTGGGCTATGGCTATGCAGACCTTGCAAAAGACAATGAACAGCTGATTTATTGTTCTGCTCGAGGTTTTCTGAATGGTCCTTATGAGCATCGTACGGCTCTTGATGAGGTCGCACAAATGATGGGAGGTCTAGCTTATATGACCGGGCTGCCAAACCGGCCAATGCGCGCGGGAGCATCCGTCATCGATGTGATGGGCGGTATGTTTGGGGTAATAGCTATTCTTGCGGCTCTAGAGATGCGTAAAATGCACGGTAAAGGGCAAGAAGTTGCAAGCTCCCTTTTTGAAAGCACCGTTTTTCTTATGGGCCAGCATATGGCCCAAGAAGTCGTCATGGGAGAGCCCGCTAAGCCAATGTCTATTCGCACCTCTGCATGGGCGATTTATGATATTTTCAATACTAAGGACGAACAGCAGGTTTTCGTTGCTGTTGTCGGTGATACACAATGGTTGATGTTTTGCCAAGAGTTTAATCTCACAGAGTTTGGTGCTGATAAGAGTCTGGCTGCCAATAATGATCGGGTTGCCCACCGCGATAAAATTCTCCCCGCTGTACAAGACATTTTTCTAACACTTAACAAATCAGATTTAATGAAACAGCTCGAGAACTGCGGTCTTCCATTTGCCGGAGTTGGCACACCCTCTGACTTATTTAATGATCCCCATCTGCTAGAGTCGGGGGGTCTTTTAGATATCAAGCTTCCCAATGGAGAAACCACCAAATTACCCGGGATCCCTATTCAGATGTCAGGTAAGCGCTTCGATATTAGAAAAAATGTGCCTTTACAAGGAGAGCACACCCTCGAAATTCTTAAAAATGCTGGCTTTACCGATAAAGAAATAGAAGAATTGGTGCAAGATGGGATTGTAGAGAGGCTTGAAGAAACGACTTAACTCATCAGTAAAACCTTAGGCCACATTTAACCTAAATAGGCCCAAGGCCGCTTGTTAAGATCAACTATTTTAAAGGCGTTGATAGCCTTGTTCAGCTTCATCGTAACGTCTATTGCATCTAGGCCTTCAAGCAACATAAGACGATCACCTGCCTGTAACTCAAAGGCGTAGATGACGCCGTCGGGGCCAGTCACGAGACAACCTTCAAGGTCAATATTTAAGGGGTTATCTTGAGGATTTAATGCCACTTGATGAGCCAATGTAGTAATTTTTTTTTCGTCTAGGACAATGGGTAATAATCCATTTCTAATACAATTAGTAAAGAAAATAGCACCAAAACTTGGCGCAATAATGACCTGTATTCCGTAATCGACCAACGCCCAAACGGCAAACTCACGCGACGATCCACACCCCATATTCCGACCCGTTAGTAAGACTGTCGCGTTGAGGTACTCATTTTGATTGAGTATAAAGTCTGGATTAAGCTTTTCTTTTTCCGTCCCTCGATCAAGAAATCGCCAGTTAGCAAACAAGCTCTTACCAAGACCTACTTTTGAAACGGACTTCATCTCACGAGAGGGCATGATCGCATCTGTATCTATGTTGATTTTTAATAACGGCGCAGCTATACCTAAATGGGTGCTAAATTTTTTCATGCTAAATGCTCTAGCTTGCGTACATCTGTAATTAACCCTGTCACCGCTGAGGCAGCCACTGTAGCGGGGCTGGCAAGGTGGGAGCGGCATCCCGGGCCTTGACGACCTTCAAAATTCCGATTAGTGCTAGTAATTACCCGCTCTCCAGATATGAACCCCTCACCGCCAGCATAAAAGCACATTGAACAACCAGACTCACGCCATTCAAATCCCGCATCTAAGAATATACGGTCTAAACCTTCATTTTCGGCAGCCAGTTTCACCTGTGTAGAGCCTGGAACACATATAGCGCGAACATTGGCAGAGACTTTGCGCCCCTTAAGAATGTCCGCAGCAATACGTAAGTCGCTAAGTCTGCTGTTGGTGCACGAGCCTATAAAGGCTGCCTGTATAGGCAAACCTTCGATCAGCTGACCAGATTTTAAACCCATGTAGTTTAGAGCTTGCTGCATGGAGCGGCGAGAGTCTGAGCCCTCAGAGATTAGAGTGGGTACTCGACCGTCTATGGAAATAGCATGTTGTGGACTCGTCCCCCAAGTAACCGTGGGCGCTATATCCACACAATCAATCGTGATTTCTCGATCAAAGTGGGCTCCTTGGTCGGTGGGAAGCGTCGACCAATACTCCATCGCCTGCTTCCATGATTCGCCCACCGGCGCATATGGTCGACCTTTGAGGTATTTAAAGACCTTGGCATCTGGTGCGATAATCCCTGTAAAAGCGGAGAACTCTACTGCCATGTTACACAACGTCAAGCGTGCCTCGACATCTAAACTCTCCACCATGGGGCCCGCAAATTCCACGGCATATCCAGCACCCCCAGCGGCAGAGTGCAACGCAATTAAGTGTAAAATCATATCCTTCGCGGTCACGGAGGGCTGCTTTTCGCCCGTAAAAATTACCCGCATTTGCTTCGGTTTAGTAAACCTAAGGGTCTCAGTGACCAAAGCATGCTCACATTCACTTGAGCCGACCCCCGTAGCAAGCGCGCCGATCCCACCTAAGGTGCAGGTGTGGCTATCTGGGCAAATCATAGTGCATCCAGGCAGCGCGATACCTTGCTCGGTAGACACGACATGAGAAATACCTTGGCGAGCATCACCTAAATCAAACAGCGTGATATTCTCTTTTAATGATAGGTCACGGGTGACCTTAATGAATTCAGTGCCTCCCGGCATCGCAGTTTGATCCGTCCTTCCCGGAAAGGTATCGACAATATGATCCATAGTACAAAATACATGCGCAGGATTTTTAACTTTACGTCCGCTTGCCTCAAGACTAGCTAAGGCTGCACTTCCCGTTCGCTCGTGCAAAAAAATTCGATCAATATGCAAAAGCGATGACCCGTCATCTTGCTGGGTGACGAGGTGATCGTTCCAAATCTTGTCAAACAGAGTATGTTTCATTATTTATCGCTAAAATTAAGAAGGTATAACGCGTATCCCAATCTATTTCTTTTCATCTACAAGCTCAACCTTAAACTGGAGATGCTGCAATCGCAACTAACTCTATATCCACAGTTATCATTAAACCGACAGATTTTGAGTGCAGTAACATAAAGCGCACTCCAGAGATTGAACGCATTGCTCTGCTTTCTACTATCTCAATGAGCTAATAAAAATTCTAGAACTGTACGGTTAAATATCTGCGGCTGCTCCATATTAGATAGGTGTGCCGCATTCTCTAATACGACAAATTCCGCTTCAGGCGTTAGGTCTGCAAGCTCTGCCATTTCGCTCGGATGCAGACCATCTTGATCACCTACAACGTAAAGGGTAGGCACCGCTACTGTTGCAATTAATGACTTATAATCTAAGCCTTTAAGCGCCTTAGCGCATGCAATAAAACCTTCGGCGCGGGTATTAACAATCATCTGGCTGACGTGGTCGATAACATCTCCCCCGGCATCAAGGTGTTGAGGCGTAAACCAAGTCGCCATGGTCTGTGAGAGAATACCCTGCATACCATCTGAATTGACAACTTCAATACGTTTATCCCACATATCCTGGAAAAAGCGTGGAGCATCTAAACGACAATCACAAGCGACTAATGACTGAACTCGGTGAGGTGCTTTTAGGGCGACTCCCATACCCGTCATGCCGCCCATAGAAAGACCAACAAAATGACTACAGTCGATATTTAGCCGATCCCACAAACCTAATACATCCTCGACTAAATTACTCATAGCACTTGCGGTTTTTGGTATATCGCTGCCGCCATGCCCTCGTGCATCAAAGCTTAAAACTCTAAAATGTTCGCTTAAGACTGGCAACTGGGATTCCCACATACTCATATTGGTTGCCAAAGAATGGGCGACGGTCACCCAAGGGGCCCCTAACGGACCGGTAATCTGGTAATGCAGGTTCAGATCACCAATATCAATAAGATTGTTTTTAAGATCATCCATCATCACAGATTCTTTTCATATGAATAGGCGTCAGCACATCGTGCCACAATATCGCATCAAAAAGCACTTACGCTATTCTGATACTTTACTTAATCTACCGTTTGTTGAGTAATAACGAAAGCACAAGTTTAAGACGCTAGTTGAACTAACTGCCCCCTGTGAAAAACCAGTGGTGAGCTGTCTGTCCTGTGTATTCGCTTAACAGTTCCCATGTAAACCTCATGGTCACCACCCTCTACAATCTGATAGGTTTCACACTCTAAAGTCGCTACTGCACCAGCAAGAACAGGGATACCTTTATACCCCTCTGCCCATTTGACACCGCTAAATTTATCTTCAGCAGGACGAGCAAATTTCATACACAGTTCTTCTTGATCCTTTCGAAGTATATTAATAGCAAAAGCGCGATGTTGACGAAACGCACCGATACTTGGCGATGATAATGCTAAGCTCCAGAGCACTAGCGCTGGTTCGAGAGAAACTGAATTAAATGAATTAACCGTCAGCCCGACTGGCTTACCATCATCACTTAAGGTTGTCACTACAGCTACCCCCGTTGGGAAACTACCCAGGGCTTCACGTAATATGGCCGGCGTAATAGCAGTATTTTCAGACGACTTAATATTTTTCGACATAGTGACATCTCGTGTAGATTTCCCAGAACGATACCTGAAAGACTACCATCAGAACAAATAATATCATAATATGTCTTCTATCATTTTTTCTTATATCGCTTTAAAGATAGAGAGGCCTATAAATGAAACTACAACAACTGCGTTATTTTGTTGCCGTCTATGAAGTGGGATCGATCACCGGAGGCGCTACGAGAAGTCACGCCACTCAATCAGGGTTGTCGATGCAAATAAAAGATCTGGAATATCAACTTAAAGGCAGTTTATTTAAGCGCTCTGCTAATGGCGTTACGCCCACCGAAATGGGCAATCGATTCTATCTCCATGCCACTCAAATATTAAGAAACGTCGATGAGGCTACGCAAGAAATGCGTACTATGGGAGAAAAGCTCACCGGGACAGTTCGTGTTGGCTTAATTCCCACTTTCACGCGCTCTATCCTCCCCTCTACATTAACGGCAATGTATTCAAAGTACCCTCTGGTTGAGACTAAAATTTTAGAAGCTTATAGCGACCAATTAACCCAAGATGTCGCCCAAGGTATCCTTGATTTTGCGATTGTTCCGGCACCCACAAGTGGAGAAGAACGCAGGACTAAAAACGAATATTTGGGTACCGACCAAGAATTTCTAGTATCAGCTGCCGATGGGGAATACAAAAATATGCAGCCAATTAACCTCACCGAAGGCGGGCCCTATAAATTAGTATTACCCGGATCAGCAAATGCCCGGCGTGACAGAATTGATGCCTATATTCAGACTCACAACATAGAAGTTTCCCAGATACTAGAGCTTGACTCTATGCTTGGGACGTTAGAGCTGGTAGCTGTATCAGATTGGAAAACTATTTTACCAGGGTTAGTGTGTTTGAACGATAGACAAGGCGATGTTCGAAAACTTAACCCCATTGTTGGATCACCACTACACGTTGACTATGTGATGATCGAGCCTAAATCGTCTAGCCTTTCTAACGAATCAAAAATCTTTGCCGACCTATTAAAGAAGGAATTACATAGCAAAATAAACTGGCACAAAACGTAGCGCTAAGCCATCAGATAAAATGATGCAAAATATTACTTAATATAATTTTTACTTCTGAAATATCTCTAGCACACTAAGCTCATCGCTCATAATAGGTAGAGATATATGGATCTGTCGTTTTTTACAATGCCGGTTCACCCCTTAGGTAAGCCAATATCTCAAAGTATTCGGGAAGATCGTGAAGCGTTTATCCTTGCGGATAAACTAGGCTTTAAAGAGGGCTACTGCGGTGAACACACTACCGATCTCGCCGAAAATATCACCTCTACCGTCGCCTTTATGGCTAGCCTGGCCTATGAAACAAAAAATATTCGTCTCGGCACGGGTACAGTAAATCTACCCAACTCTCACCCCGCGCGTGTTGCTGCAGAAATAGCTATGCTCGACCACATGACAGAGGGCCGATTAAACTTTGGCATCTCGCCCGGTGGGCTATTATCTGATGCAGAAATATTTGGGACCTTAGACAAAGATAGAAACGCCATGTTTCTTGAGTGTATCAACATGGTCTTAGATATTTGGGCTGGCGAAGCACCGTATAACTTGAAGGGTGACTATTTTGAGGTGAGCACAGAGCGAACAATGCTTCCTGATATTGGACAGGGATCTATCATAAAGCCTTACCAATATCCCCACCCTCCAATTGTTGGAACTGTTGTTGCTCCTTACTCAAAAGGAATCACCGCAATGGCTGAAAGAGGCTGGGAGCCAATCTCAGCTAATTTTTTACTGCCTAAATGGGTAAAAACGCACTGGTCAAATTACGCCAAAGGCTGCGCGCTAGGCGGTCGGACGGCAGACCCTGAAAATTGGCGGATTGCAAAGAATATTTGTGTTGCGGACGACATGAAAACAGCAAAAGAATATGCCAGAGGCACTAATAGCCCCTATGTTCTTTATTACAGTCAATTACTGACCAAATTTAGAGACAGCGGACGCCTAAATCTTTTTAAAGAAGACCAAGAAATGTCAGACGATAAGGTCACTTTAGACTATGTGCTTGATCGATTAGTAACCTTTGGAGACCCATCAAGTGTCGCAGATCAAATCTTAGAATTTCGGGACACCGTAGGAGATTTCAATCATCTCGTCTACGCAGGGCATGACTGGACTGACTATGATCTAGGCCGTAAATCGATGATACTAACAGCTGAAAAAGTGATCCCTATTCTCAATGATGCAATCAAAGATTAATAGGACCTGACATGATCAGCGTAGTAAGTGTCGAGCCACAACACTACGCATAGCCTCTGAAGACCCCTCGTAGATGCGCATCGGTCTTACATCACGATAACAGCGCTCAAGAATCGTTTCGTTTGATAATCCCGCTGCACCGTGAATCTGCACCGCACGGTCGACAACCCGACTCACCATCTCAGTCGCATAGGATTTTACCATTGCCGTTTGAAGAACAACATTCTCACCTTGCTGCGCTCGCCAAGCAGCGTCATAAACCATCAGGCGGGCCGCATGCAACTCAGTTGCAGAGTCAGCGATCATCCATTGCACAGCCTGACGAGAGGATAACGGCTTGCCAAAGGTATGTCGCAGTTTGGCGTAATCAGTAGCAAGCTCCAAACACCTATCGGCAATACCCAGGGAGCGCGCAGCAATACCTAAGCGTCCCGTATACAAAAATGAGGTTCCTGCGCCCCAACCCTGCCCTGGGCCGCCCAATAATTGCTCGTCTGAAACGACACAGTTCTCAAAAAATACTTCATAGGTTGACTGCCCATGAATCATTTTCTGTTCACGACCAATAATACAACCTGGGGTTCCCTGTTCGACTATGACCCAGGTTAATCCGTCGTGACGCTCCGTTCCTTTTAAGCGGGTAAGCACTAAAATAAAATCGGCTATTTTTGCATATGAAATCCAGCACTTACTTCCGTTAATGACCCAACCATCTCCCGTCTTTTCGATGGTTGTTTTAATCCCCGCAAGATCTCCAGCCGCCTGTGGCTCACTAAAGGCACTAGCGCCTTGAAGCTCTCCGGCGACCATGGGAAGCAAATATTTGTTCTTTTGCTCTTCGGTGCCCAGCTCGTGTAAAACTGGCGCAAAGCGCATCGCAAAAACACCGCGACCAGCGGTACTTCGATGCACCTGTTCGGTCACTATGCAGCTATCAAGAAGCCCTAGCCCTGCGCCACCGATTTCTGCTGGAGCATCCATAGCAGCCAAACCAAGCTGCTCAACTTTCCCCACCAACGTACTATGAATATCGTCAGGCAAATCAGCTGAGTTAAGACGATCTGGAAATTTTTGCTCAAGCGGGATGAGCTCGCTATCAACAAACCGCCTAACGGTATCTTGGATCATCTTAGTTTCATCAGGGAGATTGAAATTCATATTAATCGCCTATTTTTTAGGATTGGATGCTGGGCGCAAAGAAGGAAGCTCCCACGGAGCGCGCCATGGTGCACGAACATACCGCTTGCCATCAACACCATGTACAAGGTCTATCGCGTTGACTTGCGGATGATCCATCAAAGCTCCAAGATCAGCAAACTCCACCGCCCAGACCTCATATTTATCCACTATGTCCAGAACTTCCTTGGCCGTTAATTGAGTGGTGTACTTTTCCCAGATAGGTTTAGTTTCCCGCGCGAGATATCCCATCCCAAAGGTGTCCCACCAATTGTCAGCGTATTCGGTTTTACTGAGTAGATGATCATGAACACCCAGGTCCTTAACCATGCTTAAAAAATCTTCCTTTTTTAAAAGCGGTGAGGGGCTCATATAGACAGGTCGATCCTTAGTTTGATATCCATCATGGGGGGCATCAGTTTCATTCGTACAATACGAATCGCCCAACCACTCGTCTGGATTAGTCATTGCGGCCCACTCGTGGCTGCGAAGAAACATCATCGCACCAAGCAAGCTCGTCGCAATTTTTTGACCTCGGCCTGTTTTCTCCCGAAAATAAAGTGCTGCCAGGATGCCGGTAAGTGCAATAGGTCCTGAACAGGTGGCTACAATGTCGGCGCCAACACGAACAGGTGGTTCATCTAAATTACCTAGTAGTCTTAAATAACCCGTCATACCCTGGATCACTAACTCACTAGTTGGTCGGTCACGAAACGGTCCTTTTTCTCCATACGCGCTTAAAGCAAGAAAAACCAGCTTGGGGTTTTTCTTTGTCAACTCGTCATACCCACACCCGTAACCCTCAGCAACTCCTGGACCCCAGTCTTCCAGGAATATGTCAGCGTCACTTAGCAAATTCTTTAACTCGTCCTGCCCATCACCTTGAGTCCAATCGATCATTCTTGATTCTTTATTACGATTAAATGACTCAAACAACGCGCTGTTCCCCGTTGAGGTAAGTGGGGCCAAATCTCGAGACCAATCTAAGCCCTTAGGTTCAATTTTTATGACCTCAGCACCAGCCTCTGCCAACATTAGTCCAATGTAAGGCCCGGTGTATCCCTGCGTTGCGTCAATAACTTTAAGGCCCGTCAACGGTGGGACAAATTTGTCCTCGCCCTTTCTTTTCTCAAAAGTAGAACATTCTCCATTAAACCCTTTTTCAACAATATGCTGGGTATCCTCACCTGGTTCTGCCAACCAAGGGTCAATGACCGCAACCGTCTCGCTGAATTTCCATGGGATAGAACCTGTAAACATATCACCTGCGTGCCCAGATTGAAGAGTGGTAATAAATTCATTTTCCACCACCTGCTGATGATGCTGTATTTGTTCAAAGTCCATGCTAAAGCCATGAGGGACTAACTCTCTCTCAAATTGCACCACCCACCAACGCTTGGGCTTTTGTTTAATCGCATCTCCTACTATTTGTGCCAAGACTTGACGGTTTTCAACGCGGTCAACATTAGATAAGAATCGCGGATCTTTTGTTAGCTCAGTGGCTTTTAAGCCTCGGCATAGGCCCTCCCACTGGATCTGAGTATCACATGCTACTGCGATATATTCGCCATCTAACATTTGGAAACATTGATTTGGGGCACTTGCAGAAGACGCGCTACCGAGCAGTTCTATTGGCATGTTCGCCAAAAGAGTCTCGCCAGCGCGATTGGTTTGCATAGCAATACCCATGGCAAAATGACTGGTATGAAGATGGCAAGGCTGGCCAAAGCGCTCTCGCCCAAGTAGTCCAAGTAAAGATAGGTTAGCCACTACAACTGCACCTGCTGGGTCCATATGGACGAACCTTAGCATTTCAGGCGTCCCACCTGATTTTCCATTTAGACCGCCAAAGCCGCTAAATGCTTGGACATGAGGGTCTAACGCTGCTTTATCACGCATTGGTCCAACATCGCCCCAACTGCTGCTTGAGGTATACACTAACCCCGGGTTTTCAGCGCTTAGAGCTTGATAACCCAAACCAATTCGGTCTGACACGCCAGTACGGAAATTCTCAATTAAAATATCGGTCTCTTGCCCAAGGTGTTTTGCTGATTCAAACTGATCAGACTGTTTAAGATCTAACTCCCCAGATAGCTGGTCATTATTACTTACTGTGTAGCACGTCGAAATCCCACTCTGCATCGGATGCAATCGACGAATAAACTCTCCCGTTGGACGCTCGATCTTAATCGCCTCAGCGCCAAGGTGGCTTAATATTGATGCAGCCCATGGGCCAACAATCGAAGTGCCGATATTCAACACTTTGACACCGGCTAATGGGCCAATAGCATTTTCTTTATTATTAATTTTTGCCATACCAAAACACCTAACGCTTAATCAAAATGACAGTTTATTTGTCATCAAACTAGTCCAATTATCTCACCATAATAAGCAAAATACCGTATTCTTGCAAGCGTATACAAAATATATGTACAGACTTACTTTTATAGAAAATAAAGCCCTATTTTAAAGTTTATCCTGTAAAAATGAATCTTAATGCAAGCCTATGCATCAATAGATTGCCATCTGTAATCTTGTTAAGACGCGCATTAGAAAATGTATATTCTAGTTACGCGGCTTACATAACGGCAGATATCTTCAATTATTGATATGTTTTTTATTCCCGCTGCAGGATCATCCTTAACGATAAATAAATGATTTTGCACCGTACCAACAGTGTATTTCCCACCACCTAAGGCACCCGAAGAGAGCCTTAGGTGGTGGTCAGCGAGAAAGCCCCTCTGCGACACAGTTATGGTTAGCCTGCTATATATGTTAAGGGTTTCCCGCCTGCGCCGCCATTATTGCTGCAACTTCTGCTTCCAGTGCAGCACCATCATGAGCCTGCTTGATAACGTAAGCTCGCACAGCCTCTGCATCAGACGGACTCAATACATCTGCAAATGACACCATTCCATTATCTGACAAAGCACCGCCGAGCACGGTGGCTTTCCATGCGTCTGCATTGGCGGTGATTGATG
>Ga0114997_10001542_pt1 | contig 19134 bp, 16 predicted proteins | sample ArcticOcean_MG_C_2_FD_87045 | JGI IMG/M metagenome (GOLD analysis project Ga0114997, IMG submission 87045) | Marine microbial communities from western Arctic Ocean - ArcticOcean_MG_CB4_136 | ecosystem: Environmental > Aquatic > Marine > Oceanic | place: Arctic Ocean: Canada Basin | collected...
ATAAAAAAAAAAAATTAATATATAATGATAAAGAGTACACTTATTTATATTTTATTAATCTAATAGAGCATGCATCAAAATATTTATGTAAGTTGAATAAATTAAAAAAAATTCTCATAATTACTGATAATCCTTTTTATATTTCTGTATTATATTTTGTTGCTGCAAGATGTGGATATACATTAATTACATTAAATAAATCTTTAAGTAAAAAACAAGTTTTAGAACAGGTAAATTATTCAAAACCAGATTGCATAATTTTCTCAAAAAAATTGTTAAAAATAAACAAAAATACAAGTAAATCAATAGTTTTAGACGAAGAAAAAATTTTTAATAAAAGTGAAATAAAAATTGATAATTTTTATAATATAAAAAAAAATCTAGATATAAAATATAAAAATAATTTTCTTAAAAAAGATTATATTGTTACGTTTTCATCGGGGACTACTTTTAAACCAAAACCAATATTATTTACACAAGAAATAAAGCTAAAAAGATACTATCATATAAAAAATTTATATAATGTTACAAAAAAAGATAATACATTATCCTTTTCTCCATTGGATCATTCTTTAGGACAAAGACTTTTTTTTCTTGCAACACTATCAGGTTCAAATTTCCTTTACTTTGATAATTATAATTTTTTAAATTTAAGAAAAAAAATAAAAAAATATAATATTACTTTTACTATTTTACCTTCAAATTATCTGCATATGTTAAAAGATCATCTAATAACAAAAAAAATTAATATAAAAAAAATTGTCTCAGCAGCATCAAGTTTAGATTCGAGTGATAAAGAAATTTTAAAAGAAAACAATATAAGGTTTTATGAAATGTATGGTGCTTCAGAAATAGGAACTGTGTCAAGTTTATCATTCAAATCTTCAAAAAAATATATTAATTCAGTAGGAAAAGTTTTAAAAAATATTAAAATTAAAATTTTATCAGAGAAAAAAAAATTTGTTAAAGAAAAAATACCAGGTCAAATACTCTGTAAAACACCATTAAAATTTAAAGAATATTTTAATAATAAATTTTTAACAAAAAGTAATTATTTTAAAGGGTATTTTATGACAGGGGATATAGGTTACTTAAAAAGAGACCATCTGTATTTTTTGTCACGTAAAAAAGACGTTATTATATCCAGCGGTATAAATATATATCCATCAGATATAGAAAGAGAACTTAATAGACATCCAAATATTAAAGAGTCAGCTGTAATAGGTTTGAAGGATATCTTTTTTGGAGAAGTTGTTTTTGCAGTATGTATTGTGCATAAAAAAAAAAATGATATGCAATTAAATTTAAATAATTATCTTTTAAAAAAAATTTCAACTAAACAAATTCCTCTGGGATATTCATTTGTAAAAAAACTTCCTAAAAGTATCTTTGGTAAAGTTTTAAAAAAACAATTAAAAAATGAGTATGATGAAAAAAAATTAGATTTATCAAAAAAAATTAGATTAATTTTAAATTAAAATGAAAAAAGTAATAGCAGTTAGAGTTAATTATAATCAATTAGTTGGTTTAGGCCACTTATATAGAATGTTAAGATTTGTAAAACCGCTATCCCAAAAATATAGAATAATATTTTTTATAGATAAAAAAGAAGATTTGATTGAAAAAAATTTTAATTATGAATTTATAGAAGTTTATAAAGGGAATAATAAATTTAAATCTGAAATTGATGATATTAAAAAAATAAAAAAATTAATAAAAAATATAAAAATAAATTATTTTATAATAGACGATTATAGAATCGGTATAAAATGGGAAAAATTTTTTTACCGAAAACAAAAAATAATAATATTTGATGACTTAAATAATAGAAAACATTTATGTGACTTTATTATTGATTCTAAACATGTTGGAGAAGACACAAAAAAACGTTATCAGAACCTTGTTCCCAAAAATTGCCAAAAATTATTAGGACCAACTTATTCGATAATAAACAATGATTTAGAAAAAAAGAAAAAATCAAAAAAAAATCTACTATTATATTTTGGTGGGGGTGGAGATATTTCAAAATATTATAATTTTTTTAAATATTTAGCTGAAGAAAATAAACTAAAAAAAAATAAAAATAAGATTAATATTACTTTAGTTATTGGGCCATTAGCCAAAAAATTCAAGAAATTTTTAAAATTTAAAAAAAATAAAAATATTGAAATTTTAAATAATGTAATGAATTTAAAATATGTTTTAGAACATACTTCTATGTATTTTGGAGTATCTAGTTCAATAATATACGAGTTAAATTTTTTAAAAATTCCTGCATGTGTTTTTTCAAAAAATGACAACCAAACCAATCAGATTAATAATCTTGAAGAATTAGGAATTTATTTTCAAATTAGAGAAAAAAATTTAATAAGTGATTATAAAAAAACAACAAATCTTATTTTTACTTTTTTTAATAATTTTAAAAAAGTTTCCGATTTAACAAACTGTAGACAAATTAAAATTGATAAAAAAGCATGTAAAAGAATAGAAAATGTTATATTCAAAAGCAATAAAAGATATAAAAAAGATTATAAAAAAAATTATAAAAATAACAAAATACAAAAAAATGGTTTTTATAAAATAAATGATAATTTAATTAATAGATATCTCTTTTATAGAAATCAAAAAATTAATAGATTTGTGAGTATTAATAAAAATAAAATAGAAAATATTGATCATTATTTATGGTGGTTTATGACGCAACGTATTTCATTTTACTTTGTAAAAAAATATAAAATAAAATTAATATTCTCTCAGGAAATAATTAAGATATTTAAAAAATATTTTTGGTATGGTGCATGGTTTAAGTGTGAAGGCATAGTAAAATTTTCAGAAATTATTGATGGTTTAAACTCTCAAATAAAAAAAACAAAAAAAATAAAAAATTTAAAATGGTTTGCAATTATTAAAAAAAATAATCCAGCAGTATTTTATATAAATAAATTAATAGGCTTTAAAGAAGAGAAGTTTTTTTTACAATCAAATATCAATTCTTTAATTAAAAACTTTAAAATTAAAAAAATTAAAAATTATTATTTTTTAACTAAATAATGTTCTGTTCAATTATAATACCTTATAAAAACTCCTCTATGACTATTAAAAATTGCATTGAAAGTACAATAAAACAAAATTTTGATAATAAAAATTATGAAGTAATTTTAATTAGTGATTTTTCAGATAAAAAAACAGATCGTATAGTAAAAAAAATTATAAGAAAAAATAAAAATTGCAGATTAATATATTCTAAGAAAAAGACTATAGGACCAGGACATGCTAGAAATTTAGGAATTCTTTCTTCAAAAGGAGATTATTTATATTTCTTAGATAGTGACGACTACCTAAAAAAAAGTACTCTTAAAATTTTACACATGCTAACTTTAAAAAAAAAACCAGACCTTATTTGTAATAATTTTAAAATAATTGATAAATCCAAAAAATTTAAAACTCAAAAAAGATATGACTTACATTTGTTGAGAAAAAAAAATAGTTTCATAAAAAATTATTTTAATCTCTCAATTATTGGTCAAGTAATATCAAACTTATTTAAGAAAAATATTATTATTAAAAATAAAATATTGTTTAAAGAAGGGTTCTTCGAAGATATTTTATTTTTTTTTAAAGCATTTTATTATTCTAAAAATAAAATTTTTTTAGAAAAAATTTTATATGTTAAAATTGCTACAAAAAAATCAATTGTTAACTCAATTACTTTTAATCACTTAAAAGATGGAATAAAAGCTTATTATCAAATTTATCAATTTCTTTTGACAAAAAAAAATAATATTAAAATTAATACATTAAAAAACTTTTGTATGATTGCTCTGGTTGGTCAGTTTGCAGTTTTATTAAAAAGAATTAAAACATACAATATATCAAACATTGAAAAAATACGCCTTGAATCAAAAATTCGTCTAATTTTCCTTTACTACAAGAATAAAATTAACATTGTTTATCAATATAAGACTAAAAAAGATGTTTTTGTTTCTAAGTTTTTATCTGGATTTAAAAAAAAAAGAATATAATAAACAACACTAATGAAAACTAAAATTAAATATAGTTGTGAAGATTTACAATCTTCTGTCTATTTTGCCCCCAACGTGTTGAGACACTGTTGTCAAAGATTTTTTGTAAAAGGCAAAATGAAAGGTGATGTTGAAATTTTAAAAGTAAAAAATGATAATGATATTAATATAGAAAACATCATTAAAGAGAAAAAAGAAATTATAAAAAAATTGAATAATAATTTGGTATCACCTTGTGATGGATGTCCAAAAATAAAAAAACAAATCTGGTCTGAAGAAATTAAAATAAAAAAAATTTCCATTGAAGCTCACTCAAAGTGTAATTTAAGATGTTCCTATTGTAGCGATATGTTTTATGGTGGTTTAGACCCTAGTTATGATATTGAAAAAATGTTTGAAAAATTTAAAAAAAAAAATTTTTTTTCAAAAGATGTCTCGATTACTTGGGGTGGTGGAGAAGCAGTGTTATTAAAAAATTTTAACAAAATTTTTGAAAAATTTATAGAAAGTAGATACCCTAATTTTAATGATGTTAGAGTTTACAGTAATTCTGTTATTTACAATGAGCTAGTCCATAAATATTTAGATAAAAATAAAATTATATTAACTACCTCGATAGACGCAGGAACACAAAAAACATTTGAATTAGTTAGAGGAGTAAAAAAAGGTTTTTTAAATATCTTTAAAAATTTAAAAAAATATAATTCACAAAAAAGTGGAAATATTATTATTAAGTATATTGTCACAGACGATAATTACACTGAAAACGAGGTAGATTCATTCGTGTCGTTAATAAAAAAATATGACTTATTAAATTGTAACTTTGAAATTAGCACAGATTATAAAGGTGAAGAATTGAACCTAAAAAAAGCACTATCGTTAGTTTATTTTTTTAATAAATTACATGAGACTGGTGCAACGTTTGTTCATTTTGATGATCATGTACGAAAACGTTTATATAAAATTTTACACCAGAAACTAAGCATGGCAGATTTAGAAAAAAATAATATATTTAATAATATTAAAAAATATTTTGATGCTAAAATTATTGTTTGGGGGACCGGAAGATATGCAGATGAGCTAATTTCTAATTCATTTCTTTTTAAAAAGGCAAAAATAGATTTTTTTGTGGATAAACACAATAAAGATAAGAAAAAATTCTTATCAAAAGATGTGATGTCTCCTCAACAATTAATAAACTCAACCAATCCTATACTAATAGCATCTTCAACTTATTGGCACGAAATTTACAAAAACATATTAAAACTTGGAGTAAATAAAAGTAGAATTATAAATACTCTAATTATTTAATGATATCAGAACAATCAGATTTATATTTTAAATTTTTTAATAGAATAAAATATTCATTATTTAAATCATTTTATTCTAAAAATTTGAATAAATTTATTGATTTAATAAAATTTGGAGTAATTCCTAGGCCGCATTACGCACTCGGTTTATTATTAGCTGCTTTTCAAGCAAAAGAACTAGGATATAAAAAAATTTCTATAATTGAATTTGGTTGTTGGGAATGTGATGGTTTAATTGATTTAGAAAATTATATAGAAGATATAAAAAAAATAATAGAAATAGATTTTCAGGTTTTTGGGTTTGACCTTGGTGACGGACACCCTGAATACAATAAAGATCCAAGAGATAGATTATATGAACTATCATTAGGTGACTATCCTTTTAAAAAAAAAGAAAACTTAAAAAAATTAAAATACTCCAATCTTATTTTAGGAGATGTAAAAAATACTTTACCGAATTTTTTAGAAAAATATAAAATTGAAGAAGCACCCTTAGGCTTTATAGCTTTTGATTTAGGTCTCTATACATCATCTAAAAATGCAATAAATTTATTGAAAAATAATTTTAAGTATTTTTTACCTAGAACCACATTATATTTTGATAACAACTATTTTGTTTTAGATAATGAAGGAGATAAATTGGCTCTTAAAGAATTTAACAATGAATCAAAAAAATCTATTTCAAAAATTGGTGAACTTAATGAACAACTTTCGTTATCTTGGAATAAATGGCTATTTTTAGGAAAAAGAATTTACCAACTAAGTGATCAAGAGCACCCTTTATATAATAAGCATTATGAACAATTAATAAATATGCGAATTAATGCTAACTTTACTCAAACATTATTTTAAAAAATTACGATTATTATTTTATATAATTAGATAGAATTATTTTTTTTCTTTTTAATATGCTTTTTAATTTATTAATATTGATTGAACTATCAATTGGAAATTTTTTTATTTTCTTCAATGCAATAGAGTGAATTTTTTTATTTGAAAATTTTTTTGCAAAATCAAAGATATCTCTTTTTTTCCCTCCAATGTTTAAAATTCCTTTCATATCTAGAAGAAGGGGAATTAATTTTGAAACAGACTTATTGAATATAAAACTACTTTTAGCACCTTTAATTGCTTTTTTATGAACAAATGGATAATCCGTCATACAGAGTCTTAATATTAATGAATTTTTAAATAATTGTACCGATGATTCTCCACCAAGTTTTGACCAGGCATAATTATTTATAGGCAAAAGTTCATCCGTTTCACAATAATTACCTTTTGAACCTTTATAAATATAGCTGGTAGAGAAATAGATCAATTTGATTTTGTGTTTATTACATAGTTTAACAATATTAGCTGTTCCTATAATATTAAGATCAATGCTTTTATTTATACTCTTTTCATGTGCGCTCATAGGTCTAGATAAACCCGCAATATGAATTAAGTGAGTTATTTTTTTTTTACTTATAAATTTTTGCATTTTTGTAAAATTCAAAATATTAAATTCTCTTTTTGTTGTAAAAATACAGTTATAATTTTTTAAATCATGTTTTAAAAAATTACAAAATCTACTGTTTTTTCCAGTAATTAATATTTTTTTTGTTTTATATGTTACAGTCATTAAATTTCTTATTTAATTTTTCCAATTTTTAATATTAAAATTTTTTAAATCTTTAATTTTTACCATTTTATTTTTTTTTATATTTAACACATTAATATTATCTATTTTTTTTATTCTTTTTTCACCGGAAATAAAAGTTTTACTTCCAAATTTGTCTTTTGACTCTCTAAGTTTCGAATTGTAGCTTTTTATCTTACTTATTTTTTTTTTTATGTATCTAAATTTGTCTTTTTTAACAAAAAAAGCATTCACACCATTTGAGTTTGTTCCAATAAAAATATAATTTTTTTTTTTTAATAAAGTTATAAAAGCTGGTAGAGAAGCTCCATAAGCAAGGTTTGAATAATGAAATTTTGTTCTTTCAAAATTTTCGTTATAAGGAACTGTAATTTCATGCGCATTACCAAAGACTGCATTATATTCACAAATAATTATATCTGGTTGAAAGTTTTTAATCTCTTTTAGAATCCAATAATCATTTCCATCAATATCTAAACTTAATAAACCAATTTTTTTTTCAATTTTTATTTTTTTTATTATTTCGTTAATATTTTTTTTTTTTACAAAAAATTTAAAAGCAGATAAATTGAATTTCCAATAGATACTTTGACTTTTAATTGATTTAACATCAGCAGATGATCTTTCTATAACAAAACCTTTCCAATTTTTAGAAATAAGTAAAAATCTTGAATTAGATTCTTTATAATCTTGAGTTCCAATTTCTAAAAAAGTTTTATTTAAATTGGGTATTTTTTGGACCAGCCAGTCAATTATTCCATCTTCCCCCCATTGAGAAAAAACAGAAAATTCTATATCTTTAAGATTTTGTATCTTGTTAATATTTTTATTTTTTTTTGATAAAATAATGCCTTTTAAAATTAAATTTTTTTCAATATATTCCCATCCACCAATTTTAAGAAATATATTTCTTAGATATTTTTTAATAATTTTCATTTTTGTAATTTAAATAAAAGAAATTATTATAGCTATTTTCATTCCTTATTTTATTGCTAGAAAAAACTCAAAGCCAACAAATTTTGCTACAGTTGATATATCAATAAAGCCTGCTCTTTTAAGCATATCTATATTTGCTTTAGAAGAAAAAGGTTCCAGGATTCCTTTTAAACTTTTTTTTTTATTTATTATTTCTTTTAAAGTAAATCCATTTTGAGTTTTAAATTCTTCATAAATATTTGACATTTGCTCCTGAGTTCTAGCATCGTATGAGCGGACTTTTTCCACAAAAATTAATGCACCACCCCAATTTAAACTTTTATAAATTTTATCTAATAATTCTTGTCTTTTTTTAGGCTGTATAAACTGAATAGTGTAGTATGAAATTATAAAGTCGCTTTTTTTTAATTTAAATTTTAAAATATCTTTATTCAAATATTTAATATTTTTAGAGGAATTTTTCTTATTAGCATGCTTGACCATGTTTTTAACCAAGTCTATTCCATAAAATTTTATCTTTTTTTTATTTTTATGCCTAACGGACAATTTTTTTAAAAAAGTACCTGTGGAACATCCGATATCATATACTATAGAGTCTTCTTTGAGATAATAATCTGACAATTGTTCTCCCAACCAATGAAATTCCGCATACATAGGAATTGATTTTTTTATATGATAATCAAATTTTCCTGGTACATTTTTATTAAAAGTCCAAGATGAATTTTTGGCAAAAATTTTAGTTGTATTTTTCATAATTTCAAATTTTATTTATTATACTAATCATTCGTATTTTTTTTTATAGAAATATTATTATTTTTAATCTCTATTATTTTATTGCAATAATCTAATACTTTTTTTCTATGAGTTGAAAAAATTACTATTTGATTTTGCATTTCTTTGAATATTTTATTTAAGATTGATTGTTCTGTAGACTCATCTAAAGCACTTGTAGCTTCATCAAGGAATAAAATAGAAGGTTGTTTATATAATGCTCTTGCAATTCCAATTCGTTGAATTTGGCCACCTGATAGCTTAGATCCTCTTTCACCGACAATCTCTTTGATTCCAAAATTCAAGGATTCAACCAATTCTTTTAAATCTAGAATTTTGATTAATTGATTTACTCTATCAATATTACACTTAGATTTATCATTTTCAAAAGTAATATTAAATAACAATGTGTCGTCTAATAAATATACACTTTGAGCAACATAACCAAATTGTCCTGAAAAATTTTTATTATCTAACTTTATATCATTAATTAGAATCTCACCTTTGTTTGGTAAAAGTAATCCATTCATCAAATTAATAAGAGTTGATTTTCCACTTCCTGTTTTTCCAGTAAGAGCAATTTTATCATCATGATTAATTTCAAAATTAATATTTTCAAAAATTTTTGTTCCATCAGTGTAAAAATGAGTTAAATTATTAATTTTAATTTTTTTAATTTTTGTGCTGATAGCTACATCTCCAAAATCCTCATAGGGTATTTTATTTTGTAATTCTTCGTAAACTCTATCAACAACTGAACTATGAAATCTAAGTGTCTGAAAACATCTAACAATATTTATTAAAGTAGGTAATAATTTTAGTGCAGCAAATGCAAATACACCAAATAAAATAATTATTTCGTCAAAATCTGTTTTAACAACAATCATTAAAAAAATAAAAAAAATAAAAAAAAGAAGAACACTTAAAAATTCAATTAAAGGTGCGGATAAAGTTGAAAATATGTCCCTTTTGATAGTTGTTTCTGTAAAACTAGATAAATGATGATTAAAATTTCTTAAAAATATATTTTGTTTTCGGAAGATCATAATTTCTTTAACGCTAGCGAATATTTCGGTTAAGGATTTTACTACTTTTTCCTGGTGAAAGAGACGAATCTGACCCCATTTTTTAAAATTTTTTTGAGTAGATTTGATTATTAAAAATCCAAGTAAGAAAAGTAAGATCATTACATAAATAGAATTAAAATTGAATAATATTAAAAAAGAACAAAATGAAACTATTAAAATAGCATGGGAAATGACATCCATAATATTTGAAACAATTCCGTAGGTAAAATGGTTAGTTTCAGAACTTATACTTAATAATAGTTTAGATGAATTGTTTTCAACAAAAAAAATATAATTTCTGTTTAAATAATTTTTTAAAATTTTTTGGTTTAGATTTTTATATAAATTATTACAAAATAGTATTCTTGAGTAATTATAAAAAAACATGAATAAAGTTTTTAAAAAATAAGAAATTAAAAATAATGAAATAAATATTATAATCAAATTTATTTTTTCATAATTTTCAAAAATAGGAAATTTTTCATTGATAAAGATAATAGTTTTATCAAAATTAGTTAAAGCAGCTAAAATTGGTATTATTAAACCTAAGCTTAATAATTCAAAAAAAGATCTAATTATAGTTAGTAAACTTAGTAGAAATAATTTTTGTTTGTCAGGTTTATTTAAAATCGATGATATCTTAAAAAGATAGCTTAAACTTTTTGTTTCCATGTATTCAATTTCTTAATTAATTTTATTTAACTTATTTAAAATATTTATCCAAACCTTCACAAACCGAATTTATTACATAGTTTATGCTTTTTTTGCTTGTCATAAATGAAAACAAAATTATTCCATTTGGTGGAAGGTAAACATTTTTTTTGCTTAAAAATTTAACAAATTTCATTTTAGATTTATGTCTTTTATTTTCTAGAAAATCTCTTGAAATTCTATTATTTACTTTTTTATTTGAAAAGACAATTCTTAAAATACTATCATACCTATAGATTCTAGCGTTTAATTTACTTTTTTTGATATGTGTATTAATTTTATTTTCAAAGTATTTACTATTTAAAATTAATTTATTAATTAAATTTTTGTTACTTCTAATATATGAGATTATTTTATTTCCAACAAACGTTGAAAAAGTATTAGCTGAAAAAGTACCTCCAAAAAATATTTTCATATTTAATTTTTTAATTTTGTTATAAATTTTGTCTGAAATTCCAATTCCCCCTATTGGTAAGCCCCCTCCTAAAACTTTTCCAATTAAAGTTATATCTGGTTTAATATTATATTTACATTGTACACTTCCATTACTTGTTCTGAAACCAGTAATAATTTCATCAAAAATAAAATTAATATTGTTTTGTTTACAATACTTCTCGAGAAATTTTAAATATGGTTTTGATTCATCATTCGGCAAACATCCCATTATAGGTTCAATAATTATACAATTTATTTCTCTTTTTTTTTTATCGAGTATTATTTTTGTTTTTTTAATATTATTGTAGGGAACAAAAATGATGTTCTTACGATCAGATTCTTTAAGGCCTGCTGATATTGGTTTAGGAGAAAAGTTTTTTTTAGGATAGAATAAAGTTTGATCAGTTGATCCATGCCAACTTCCACTTACAGAAACCATCTTTTTTTTGGAGTTTGTTGCCCTGCTAATTCTTAATGCTTTTATAACTGACTCAGAACCAGTATTACAAAAAATTACTCTTTTAAATTTTGGAAAAAAATATTTAATTGTATTGGATAATTTTATTGCTTGTGTATTGGGATGTGAAAAAATAGATAAATTTCCATTAAGGTATTGTTTAATACTTTTTTTAAAAACTGGGTGATTATGACCTAACAAAATAGCCCCACTACAAAACGATAAATCAATTAATTTTTTTTTCTTTAAGAAGATTTTATCACCAATAGCCTTTTCAAATAGAAAATCAGAGGAATTATATTTTTCATTTAAAATGATGTTTTTCACTTTATCTAATTTTCATATTCTTTTTTTTAATTAATAAACAGTAGCCATACTTATAATCTGTCGCTTCTCTTGGCAAGTTTTTAAAGGTGAAATTGAAGACATATTTTTTTTGTAGCTTAGTTAAAATTTTTTTTAGGGTATTTTTTTCATAGAATCTAATTGGTGTTTTTTTGTATTTTTCTTTAAATTTTAATATACTTAAATTTTGCCTTTTCCGTACTTTTTCCTGATATATTTTTTTTGTTTTAGAGTTTTTTATATCATAAATTAAAATTTTTTTTTTAGTAATTTTTAATAAAAAATCTAAAACTTTATAGGCATAATTCTCATTATAAAAATATTGAAAAACTGAGTTACACATTGAATAATCAACTAAATTAGCATTTAATTTATCAAATACTTTTGTGTCGGTATGATGTGTTTTAAAAAAAATAGTTTTTTTTATAAATTTCTTTTGTTGATTCAGTAGCGGTCCTGATATTTCTAAACTAATATTATTTTTTAAATTATATTTATTTACAAAATAGTTTAAGAAAGAGCCGTTACCAGAACCAAAATCTAAAATTGATTTTTTTATTATTATGTTAAGTTTTTTTGAAATAAAATTTGTTATTTTTAAAAATTTAAAATGATTTAATCCTGGATAGATTACTTTTGCTAAATTATATGAAAAATTATTAATATTTTTATACTTTATTTTATTTGTGTCCTTAATATAAGAAAATTTTTTTTTATTAAATATTCTATGCCATTGAATATTTTTTATCATAATGATAATTTTCTTAAAATTTTAATTACTTTTTCTGATCCTTGATTTTTTTGATCAGCATTCAAATTATTATGTATATATTTATCATAATTTTTTATAGAGGCATTTAAACTTTTTAAAAAATTTTCTTTATCTATTGATTTAAAATTATCTAAATCTACTGAACAAAATTTTAGTTCCTTTTGATAATACTGAATTCTAGATAAATACCAAGATCCCAAAAATTTAGTTTTCAAACTAATTATTTTTTTTTTTAGATAAACTGCATCAAAGACAACGCTGGATTCATGAAAAATAACTATTGATGCAGACTTTATACTTTTTCTCGTAGAATTTTGTGTCACTAAATTTTTAGGAAAGAGTTTTTTATAATTAATTTTGTTTGCAGTCGGGTGAAGACATATTTCAACTTTTTGATTAAATTTTTTTTCTAATTCTTGAAATAAATCTCTTAATTTTTTAATATATTCATTTGCTTTTATTGCATGTTTTTTCTCTCTCATTAAAATAGATGGATGTTGATAATTTCCATCTAAAAAAACGATTCTATTTTCTGATTTAATTTTATTTTTTATTTTTGTATAAGCTATACTGTTAATTAAAAATATATTTTGAAAATATTGAATATTTAAGCTAGAAAATAATTTACTTAATTTTACTCGCCTATTTAAAATACAATTTTTATATATTTTTTTTCTAGACTCAAAATAAATAAATATGTTTGGAAAATAGTTAACTAATACCAAAAATCTATAAAGAAATTTTGTTAACTTTTTTGTTAAAATGAAAAGATACCCTTTAATATGATTAATTTCATAATAAGAATGTGCATCGCTTATAGCTCCTCTGTCTTGATAAAGAATTAATTTAATATTTTTTTTATTAATTAAGTGTCTTATTTTAAAAAATAAAAAAGTTTTACCCAATGAATCAAATGCATAAATATTTTTTCTATGAATATAATTTATAAAATCAACTTCATTTAATGGTGTAACAACCTTTAAGTTTAATGATGAAAATTTTTTCTCTCTTATGTCTTGTTCAATTCTTTTTTTAGATAGTATTTTTTTATGAATAATTTTATTAAAATTCACAATGGTTAAACTACCGTATGATTTTATAATTTTAGGAATAATTTCTTCATAAATATTGAGAGTATTCATTATCTTTTCAGCAGCAATGAATATGTATATACCGGGCTTGTTAAAACTCATTTCTTAAATTAATTTTTTCCAAGCTTTATAATGGTTTTTTCCATAGACCATTCCATCTGCATTGCACGAACTACACGGGTTGAGATTTCTTTTTCCATTTATTAAATTCTCTCTATATTTTGATAATATTGGACCCTTCCAAATATCAAAAAAATCTTGTTGCATAATATTTCCCATTGTAATTCTTCTTTGCCAGTCTTGTGGACATAAAAAAACGTCACCATTCCAATCAATTAAAACTTGATAAGTTGTGTAAAAACATTTTTTATTTTTAAAATCTTTTATCTTAGGTTGATTTCCAATAGATATAGAGCCAACTCTATTTGTTAATTTCACTCCATAATCTTGTTTGTCACTGTACCATCTATCTCGCAATATAACAAAGTCCTTATCAATCTTACTTTCTTTTATAATATTTTTAAATTTTGTTATTTGTTCTGCGCCATCATATAAACTTATTAGCACCCTTGTAGCCTTAGAGTTATATAAATTTATTAATGTTTTTTTATTTAATGGATCTCCATTAGTGACTATTTCAACACCCCCCAAAGATCCTATTTTATTTACTATATCTATAACTCTCTTGTGAAGTAGCGGTTCCCCATAACCACTAAGGCAAAAAGATCCTGCGAAATTTATTTTTTGTAAATCATTTATTAATTTCTCAATTAATTGCATACTCATTTTTTGATATGTGTTTGGAGCAATTTTGTCATCTGCCTTTGGACAGAAGCTGCATGATCTGTTGCAAACATCAATTAAACTTAACTCTATCCAACTTGGTAAAGGTATATTTTGAAAAATTTGTGGTTCTCTGTCTAATATAGGTTCTTTTCTTATTATATTTTTTTGAATAGTTTCTTTTGGATTTAAGGGTGGTACATTGTGTCCAATTTTATTCATATTTTTATTTATATCAGCAATTAATTTGATTTATTATAAAATTATTTACTCTTTTATATTTTTTTTAATTTTAAATCCATACCTATAAACTTTAATCAAACCCCATAATTTACTATATTAATTGAAAAAACTCTCTTAAAGAACTACGATTGACAAAGCAGAATTACTGTGTGAATGAATAAGATAATGAGATATTTAATAACGGGAGCTGCAGGTTTTATAGGTTTTCATTTAGCAAATAAATTAAGCAAAAATAAAAAAAATTTAATTTTAGGAATAGATTCAATAAATAATTATTATTCAACTAAGGTAAAAAATTTAAGATTAAATTTACTAAAAAAAAATAAAAATTTTATTTTTAAAAAAATAAATTTAGAAAATAAAAAAAAAACAAACAATATAATAAAAAAATTTAAACCAGATACGGTATATCATTTAGCGGGTCAGCCTGGAGTTTTATACTCTTTTAAAAATCCCAAAAGCTATAAAAAAAACAACATAAACGCAACCAACGTAATAGCAAATGTATGCAAAAATTATGATGTAAAAAATTTTATTTATGCTTCATCGAGTTCAATATATGGGGATCAAAAAAAATTTCCAATACAAGAAAATTTTAAAGAAAATCCAAAAAATTATTATGCAATTACAAAATCTAAATGTGAAAAAATTTTAAAAAAAGTTTTTTTATATTCAAATACAAATTATGTTATGTTTAGATTTTTTACAGTTTATGGCCCCTTAGGAAGACCAGATATGTTTATTCATAAATTTTTAAATAGCATGAAATTGAATAAAAAAATTTTGCTATATAATAATGGTCTAAACTTTAGAGACTTTACATATATTGATGATGTAGTTAAGATTTTAAAACTTTCATCAAAAAAAATGCCTGGAAATAAAATACTAAATATTTGTAGATCAAAACCAATTCAAAATTTAAAATTAGTAAAACTTATAACTAAAATATATGGTAAAAAAAAAGTTAAAATTTTTAACACAGGATTTGTTAAGGGTGAGATGTTAAAAACTCACGGGTCTAATAAATTATTAAGAAAAAATTTCAAAAAATTAAAATTTATAGATATAAATTATGGATTAAAAAAGACTATCAAATTTTTTAAAGTATATGGATTTTAGAAAAAAATGAAAAAAAATTACAAACCAATAGTAATAAGAAAAAAAAAATATAAAGACAAGAGAGGTTTTTTTCAGGAAATATTTTTAAAAAAAGAAATTAAATTAAATACAAATTTTACTGCAATAGCAAAGTCAAAAAAAAATGTCATAAGAGGTCTACATTTTCAATTAAAAAATAAACAAACTAAATTAATTTATGTGGCTTTAGGAGAAATTTTGGATGTAGCTATTAATTTAAAAAAAAAATCAAGAGACTTCGGAAAAGTATATTATTCTATTTTAAGAGAAGGAGATATGATTTTAATTCCAAATTATTGTGCACATGGTTATGAATGTTTGTCAAAAAAATCAATAGTTTTATACCATCTTGATAAATACAGAGACTCAAATAATGAAAATGGATTAAAGCATAATGATAAATTTTTAAAAATTAAATGGAAAACAAAAAAACCTATACTCTCTAAAAGAGACAAACATCAACAAAATTTTTTAGAATTTAAAAAAAAACATAAAGGTCTATAAAAAATTAATTATTTTTTTAATTTAAATTATACTTTTAAAAAATTTTAAAGGTTTTTTTAAAATCTTAATTAAAAACAAGAAGTATACAAATAAAATATTTTGATTGTTTCCAATTCTTATTCTATTTAAATCAATTAAGTGATCAATATAATTTACTTTAGAAGAAAAACCACCAGACTTAAATTTTCCAAATACTTCATCTTTTTTAGTAGACATACCTTTCATTTTAAAATTATTAATTAACTTATAAAAAAAATCTAAATCTGCACTTAGATATTTAGTGTTATAAAGTCCTACTTCTCTATGTTTTTGTGCTTTAATAAAAAAACCGATTGAATGAGAAGTATAAAATCCAAAACTCCATTTAATTTTCCAAGGTTGATACCCATGCATAAGTTTATATTTTTGAACACTTCCAAATAAGAAGTCAATATTATGATTAATGAAATATTTATTAGCTGTTGCAATTGCATTAGGGTAATAAAAATCATCAGAATTTAAAAATCCAATAATATCACCAGTCGCAATATTTATTCCTTTGTTCATCGCATCCCAAATGCTGTTATCTTTTTCTGATATTAAAACTGAAACCCTGTCTTTGTATTTATTTATTATATTTAAAGTATTGTCATTAGATCCTCCATCGATAATTATATATTCGCAATTAGAATAGTTTTGATTGATTACACTTTGTATACATTTTTCAATAGTTGCTTCTGAATTTAGAGTAACTGTGATTATTGAAAATTTAGAGATCACGCAATTTAGTTAATAAGTGAGTTTATTGTGCATAAATATTTTTTGCAGTTAAGTTCAAAATCAAATTTTTTTAAATCCTTATTAGCATTAATAATATGTTTATTGAATTTCTTTTTATTGCTATAAATCTTCATAAAAATTTTTGATAAAGCTTTGTAATCTGAAATTTTAAATAATACTCCATTCTTACCATTTGCAAGTATTTCTTTAGGGCCAGTAGGGCAATTAGTTGATATAACTAATTTCTTTAAAGCCATCGCCTCCAATAGTACATTGGGCAATCCTTCAAACTTTGATGAAAGCACAAAAAGATCAGCTTTTGTAATGAATTTAAATGGATTCTTTTGAAAATTAATTATTTTAACATTTTTATATAAATTATTAATTTTAATGAAATTTTTATAATTTTTTTTTTCAATTCCTCTGCCAATTATAATTAATTTAGGATTAATTTTTTCTTTGATAAGGTTAATAGCCTTAATTATAGTCATATGATCTTTCTGATCAACAAATCTTCCTATTGTTATAATTTTTAAACAATTTTTAGCTTTATAAAAATTTAAAATAGTTTTTTTTTTGGCTTTACCTACGACATAAGCTTTATTTAAAGGATTGTATATACTTATACATTCAATATTAAATTTTTTTTCTATTTCTTTTTTTAACTCAATACTATTTACAATAATTTTATCTTACATTTTTAAAACTATTTTATAAATTATTTTTTTTAAAAAATTATTGGACCATCCTGATGGTGAGGAATTTGACCTTATAATAATTTTGCGATTAAAAAATTTAGAAATCAAGATCGCATAAAGATTAGCTTGAAAAGAAAAAGTTATTATATTTTTATTTTTAAATAAAATTTTAAATAGAATTAATAAACAAAAAAAATACTTTTTTAGTCTAGGTGATTTTTTTAAATTATATGAATTGGAAGGTGATATAATTTTAATTTTTTTATCAAATTTATTCTTGTATTCTGGATTTGCTGTGAGAAGCATTATATCAGTATTATTTTTTGATAAATAATTAGCAATTAAAAAGAGATTTTTTTCTACACCACCACCTTCAATTGAAGGCATAAATATTAAAATTTTTTTTTGATTCATTTAAAAATACCTATACAATAAAAAAATATACTTAAAACCTAAATGAAAATTTTTTACTGGTCACCCTATTTATCAAATGTAGCAACAATAAGTAATGTTATAAATTCAGCATATTCATTGATAAAATATAAAGATAGTAATTTTACTGTAAAAATTATAGATGCAGCAGGAGAATGGTCTTCACAAAAAAAAATTCTCCTAGAAAAAAAAATTGAATATTTGAAGATAAATTCAATAGACTATTCTACAAAATTTCCCATAACTGGATTTATAAAATCTAGGTTCTTTTTGATTTTAATTTTTATAAAAAATTTTTCCCCATTATTGAATTTATTAAAAAATAAAAAACCAGAATATTTAATTGTTCATTTATTAACTTCATTACCTTTGTTTTTATTGTTATTTTTTAATTTTAAAACAAAATTTATTCTTAGAATTTCTGGATTACCAAAACTAAATATTTTTAGAAAAATTCTATGGAAATTAATTAATAAAAAAATTCACCTAGTGACCTGTCCTACAAATGAAACTAAAGATTATATTGTTAAATCTAAAATTTTTTCATCTAATAAAATAGTTTTGTTACGTGATCCTATAATAAATGTTTCAGAAATTATAAAAAAAACTAAAGAAAAAAAAAAAGAAATTGATTTTAAGAAAAATTATTTTTTAAGTATAGGTAGGCTTACAAAACAAAAAAACCATATGTTGCTAATTAAATTATTTTCTATTTTAAAGAAAAACCAAAAAGATATCTATTTATATATATTAGGAGAGGGTGAGGAAAAAAATAATCTTTTGCATGAAATTAAAAAATTAAATTTACAAGACCGGATTTTTTTGCTGGGATTTAAAAAAAATGTTTATCCTTATATTTTATCAGCTAAAGCAATTATTTCAACTTCATTATGGGAGGATCCAGGAGCGGTAATGATTGAGTCGGCATTCTGCAATAAAATAGTTATCTCAAGTGACTGTGTAAGTGGACCAAAGGAATTTTTGATGAATAATGATGCAGGTTATTTGTTTGAGAATAACAA
>Ga0114997_10001547_pt1 | contig 19123 bp, 15 predicted proteins | sample ArcticOcean_MG_C_2_FD_87045 | JGI IMG/M metagenome (GOLD analysis project Ga0114997, IMG submission 87045) | Marine microbial communities from western Arctic Ocean - ArcticOcean_MG_CB4_136 | ecosystem: Environmental > Aquatic > Marine > Oceanic | place: Arctic Ocean: Canada Basin | collected...
CTTTTTAATAATTCTTGTTTGATAAATTCGTCAGACATTTCATTTGCTTTTTCCATTTCTTTTTTTGCATTTTTAACTGTTTTTTTTCTTTTTAAAGTCTTTTTCCTACGCTTTGATTTCTTTTTCTTTTTTGATTTCACTTTTTTTCCTTTCTCAACCTTCTCCTCAACCTTCTTCTCAACCTTCTCCTCAACCTTCTCCTCAACCTTCTTCTCAACCTTCTCCTCAACCTTCTTCTCAACCTTCTCCTCAACCTTCTCCTCAACCTTCTTCTCAACCTTCTCCTCCTCTTCACATTTCTTATTTGCCCGAATTGCATTTTCATCTATGACACCCTTTTTGTTGACAACTCTTTTCCTTTTACACGGTTTTTTCTTCTTGACCCGTAGTACCCTCTTAAACAAAGATCCATTATCTGTGTGAAGTATGGGGCTTTTAATAACATTTATCTTAATTTCATCTAATTTGATTGGTTTATCTGATGTTGTAGGGGGTAATTTTATATTTTGATGATTCATAAATTTCGTATATCTTTCAGACAAAGGAGATTTTCTCTTTTTTCTCTTTTTGATTCCTGTATTTATTTTGTCACTTAGTAAAGAACTCATATATATAATGGTATATAATAATGGTATATTAATTATCTCGTTGGTAATTAAGGATCTCAAGCGTTAACCGATTAATACATACTTCCTCATCTTCAAATATCTCATTACATAGGTTCAATAATGCCAAATCACCGATATATTCTTCTTTCATTAAATCTTTGAGTGATTCTTTTAAAAACACTTTAAGATGTTCTTTTTTATCACCGTATATCAACTGTACTACACTTTTAATTTCTTCACTCGGGATCTTCGTGCAATTTTCTTTTTTTAAATAATGCTTATAATTTTCCTTTACATAAAATAAGATCAAATCTTCTATTAGCTTCCCGGCACTCATTATGGATAAATAATAATATTAATCAATATTTTAAACTTAAATGGTATTCATTATTTTTAAATACATAAGTTTAATCATTTAAAAAAATATACAGTTATTAAATAATGCTATTCCTTTACACTTATTTAAAATTAGGATTATGGTCTATGATTTATTATTTCAAACCAAATGAAACAGTATTTGAAATCATTGTGAATAATATCAAGGGATCGGGGCCAGTCTTGACCAAATTTGTTCAATGGTCTTTACCCAAGATAGAAACATTGTATGATATTGAAAAAAAGGAGAAGGATAATAACTGGTTTTATAAATTGGAAGAAGTCTATGAAAAATGTAATTTTCATAGTTTGGACTATACATTGGACAAATACGCCTCCGATTTCCATGAAAAATTTGAAAAAAAATACGATGAAATTGAAGAAATCGCATCCGGAAGTATTGGCCAGGTTTATAAAATCAAGGATAAAAAGGGTAAATTATTTGCAATGAAAATACTTCATCCGGGTATTAGTTATCAGATTTATTTTTTTAATTTATTATTTACTATCATTAAATTACTAAAACCAATCCACAATTACATCTTGTATTATTTTCCGATAGATCTCCATGCATTTATACATGATTTTAAGATGCAAACTGATTTTGTGAACGAAGCAAATAATATTCTTGCGTTTTCGGATACGTACAAAGAAAACAAATTCATTATTATCCCCCAACTTTACCGTACATCCAAACATATTATCATTATGTCTTATGAAGAAGGGGAATCATTTGATAAAAATAAACATTCAGATTATTTAAATTATAAAACGATATCATTGCTGAAGTTATTTAATAAGACAAATGAAACAATTACTAATTTTATTCATGGTGACTTACATAAAGGAAATTGGAAGGTTCGGATTAAAAAATCAGAAGTGAAACTGGTGATTTTGGATTTTGGGTTTTGTTGGTCTCTCCCTGAATTTATCTCTGATAATTTATTATTTATTAATCATGTTTTCATGGATATTATTGTTCGTTGTAAGTCTTGTGATATTGACCATAATCATATAGAGGAATACTCAAAAGTAGGGTGGATCTTTTCAGAGGGGAGAATACCGCCTGATATCATTCAAACTGAAATAAAAAAAATAGTAGATGAGGGAAATATAAGCTGTACGGACCCTACGTTTTTCATCCGTCTTCTGTTAGCAAGTTGTAGGGCTTCAAAAATAACTATGAATTCTTATGTTCTAAACATGCTTATCGCCCATATTCAGACAGATCAATTATATCAACCCCTTATTGAGGATAATTTCAGAGAAAATGATAAAGATTATAATGAAAGATATATTTTATTAAAATATTTTGGTGATTTAATAAACTTCTGTGAAACAAATAACATGTTTATAGATTATATTGATTACCTTAAAAATGAACTTGATGAAGAAAAAAAAATTAGAAATATTAAATGTGATAAGTTATTCTTACAGAATGATTATCTAGAAAATAACGAAAAGATTAAAGCATTATGCATCCAGGATTAACTCATTTTTTTACCCCGTTTTCGTTGATATCTCACTTCTACATAATCGTTCACCATACCCGCCATTATAGAACCGATAAATAAAAGTGCTGCATATTGATAATATTCCATTTTATATACTAACTATCTTTTATTTAAATAAAAATAATTTTAAATAATTTATAAATTGAAATTTGAAAAATTATTTAAACTTTAGAATTAAAAGTACATTAGCGATGGCGTTCAATACAGATGAATTAATTCATAAATATTTCAGCCAAAAAAATATATTGATCAGTCACCAAATCAATTCGTATAACTATTATGTGGATGATATTATTCCAAAAATTATCCAGCAGTATTTCCCTGTTTTCATTGATTTTTCAGATAATGAATCAACCGAAATAGAAGGTATAGAGCTATCTATTTCCAAATTTAAGATTGGAGAACCGTTGCTTGTAGAGAATAACGGTTGTTCTAAATTGATGACTCCAAATATGGCACGAGAAAGAAATAGCTCGTATCTCTCTCCTCTTATCGTTGACTTCAATTCTAAAATCAAGGTTAAACAGGATAATAATTTGATTGAATTGAAAAGCACATATATCCCAAATATCGTAATTGGGAAAATCCCGATTATGGTGAGATCCAAATACTGTGTCCTCAATGAAAAAAACAAAGAAGAAGAATGTTCATTTGATTTGGGTGGATATTTCATTATCAATGGGAATGAAAAAGTTATTATTTCACAAGAGAAGGTGGCGAATAATATGGTACAAGTATTTAAAAATCCAAAAAACAGTACGAAGTTTTCACATATTTGCGAAACAAGATCATTGAATGAAAACATCTACGGTATTCCAAAAGTTTCATCTATCAAAATTACTAATAAGAGCGATATGTACGATAACACATTGAAAATTTCACTTCCTCATATGAAACAAGAAATACCACTATTCGTCCTTTTCAGGGCCCTTGGATGTGGTAGTGACAAAGATATTATTTATCATATCATTGATAATAATGGTTCTGAAATAGATCATCTTATTTTGAAAATGTTGAAAGCGACGATTGATGAAGGTAGTTTTATCCATACAGAGGAAGAAGCAGTTTTATATTTGTGTAAATACATCAATAATACATATAACTACACACAGACAGATGCAAAGAAAATGAAATATGTGAAAGAAGTGATTCTAAAAGAGTATTTGAATCATTTGGGGGATAACCAACAAAAGAAGATATATTTCACAGGATACATGGTTAATAAACTACTCAAATCATACCTTGGTATTTCACCACTAGATGACCGTGATAGCCATCTTAATAAACGCTTCGAAACAACGGGATATTTATTGGGGAATCTAACGTTTCAATGTTTCCACAAGATTATTAAAGACATCAAAAACTATATTACAAAGGAAGTTAATTCCGGGATCTGGAACCTGAACAAAAACTATCATGAAATTATCAATGAAATCAATATTCATAAAATTATCAAATCATCGTATTTGGAAAACATTTTGAAAGGGGCGATGGCGACGGGTAATTGGGGTATGAAAATGAATGCCAATAAACAAGGTGTTTCTCAAGTATTGAATCGGTTGACATATCCAAGTATGATTTCACACTTAAGAAGGGTCCAGACACCAACAGACAATACGGGTAAGTTGATTCCTCCAAGGAAGTTACATAGTACTTCTTGGGGTTATGTCTGTCCAAGTGAAACTCCAGAAGGTCAGGCGGTTGGAGTAGTTAAAAATCTGTCTATGAATTGTGAAATTACAAACAGCCGAACATCAGAAACAATTTTACATTACATCAATGAATATGTCACGCCTTTTGAAGAGGTAGATGTCTATCAATTCAATAAAATAAGCGAGTGTAAGGTCTTTGTAAATGGTGCATGGATTGGGTTTACGGATAAACCAAGTGAATTAGTATCTTGTTTTAAAAAATATCGTATGGATGGTTTAATTAATCACCATAGCTCTATATACTGGGAACACATCAACTATTTAATTCAAATATCAACGGATGGAGGGAGACCCATTCGCCCACTATTAGTTGTGAAAGAGGGAAAGGTGTTGTATTGTCCGGAAATGAAAGATTATATTAAAAAACGTAAGTGTAAATGGGAGATGTTTACATCCACTATTTATGATAAAAAAACATATTGTATTGAATATCTAGACCCTCATGAATCAAGTAATTCCCTGATTTCCGTGAATATCAATGATGTTCAAATGAAAGATACAAAATACACACATTGTGAAATACATCCGTCCCTTATTTTAGGAGCCCTGGCTTCGTGTATCCCTTTCCCACACCATAACCAGGCGCCCAGAAATACATATCAATCGGCTATGGGAAAACAAGCCGTTGGCATTCATTGTACCAATTATAATAAGAGGTTTGATACATTCAGTCATATTTTGTCTTATCCTCAAAGACCATTAGTAGAAACAAAAATGATGAAATATCTAAACGCTACAAAACTACCAAATGGTATTAATGTTGTCGTTGCAATCTGTACATATGGTGGATATAATCAAGAAGATTCCATCTTATTTAATCAATCGTCAATTGATCGTGGATTATTTTCATCTACCTTCTACCGAACCTATAAAGAAGAAGAAAGGAAAAATCAATTGTCAGGGGAAGAAGAAAAGTTTTGTAGTCCGGATAAAAGCAAATTATTGTTCCCTAAACCATGTAACTATTCCAAATTAAATGCAAATGGTTTTGTTGATAAAGATACATATGTAGGCGATGAAGATATTTTAATTGGGAAAGTTATCCCTATTAAAAATAATAAAGATTATAGCTACCGAGATAATAGTGTTAGTCTTAAGAAAAATGAAAATGGATTCATTGACCTGAATTCGGTAACAACAAATAGCGATGGATATAATATCTGTAAAACACGTATTCGGAGTTTTAGAAAACCCGAAATTGGAGATAAGTTTTCATCTAGACACGGTCAAAAAGGAACAGTTGGAATGGTCTATAATTCAGAAGATATGCCATTTACATCCAGTGGCATTGTCCCCGATATCATTATCAATCCCCACGCTATCCCGAGTCGCATGACAATCGCACAACTAATTGAATGTATCTTGGGGAAAATCTGTTGTGAAACAGGTAATATTGGTAATGGTACAGCCTTTGATAATATAGATGTTAAGAATCTCTCCGAAATGCTAACAAAAGTAGGTCATGAGAATATGGGGAATGAAACATTATACAACGGGTTTACAGGTGAACAGATGCATACTCAAATATTTATGGGTCCAACTTATTATCAGAGGTTAAAACACATGTCCAGTGATAAGATACATAGTCGGTCAAGTGGACCAGTCGTGACTATGACAAGGCAACCCGCCGAAGGGCGTTCTTCACACGGTGGATTGAGGTTCGGAGAAATGGAAAGGGATTGTATGATTGCCCATGGCACATCTAATTTCCTCCGAGAACGTATGATGGATGTATCAGACAAGTATTCTATCTTTACCTGTATTGAGTGTAATTTACCCGCTGTAGCGAACCCGATTACAAATATGTATGAGTGTAAAAACTGTAATAATTATAATAAGTTTAAAAAAATTAATATCCCCTATTCTTGTAAACTACTAATGCAAGAACTACAATGTATGAGTATTGCGCCACGGTTTATTACCAACGATTAATGATAGTAATTATTCGGGGGCCAAAAGTATTGCCGCAACTACCATACTTATCATAGAAAAAACGATAATCACTATTTCAATCCAATAATGGTACCATTTTTTTGATATACAACAATCAATCGCGTTATCACCCCTTCTAACTCCCCCACCGAGAAGACCTGCGTCATCTCGTCGTTCCTCCAGGACCGTACCGAAGGGACAAGTGAATAACCCTTCATCAAAAGCCTCACTACAAGTTTTGTCATTCAAACACTCATTAAACTCTGAATTATATGAGTATCCCTCCGAACAATCCACAACTGGTGCGGTATATTCTCCTTCAATACAACATATTAATTTATCATACTTATTTTCTTGATCACAGAGACTACCCCAACACTTTCGGTCCGCATTTTCTTGTTTTTTATAGTATCCATCTGGACAAGTCATCATTTCACATGATTCATTAATAGCACAACATGTATCACGGTCATTGATAATTGAACACAATGGATATTTACAGTAGGTATCTTGTTTTAAATTGTGGTATCCACGACCACACGCGAGAGTAGAACACGTGCCTTTTTTATGACAACAATCAATGTCATCCGTAATATTACATATCGGGTTTTTACAATGTTTATCATTTTTTTGAGGATCATTCATATATCCGCGAGGACATGTTAATACACCGCATTTGTCGTATTCGGTACAACATTTACTCTCATTTTCGGGTGTTTGTGGACATCTATCATTCATATCACCCGTGCATTTTGCCGCATACATTTGAGAATTTGTCTCGGTTGAAGGTGGACAATCCCATTTTTTATCCGTGCATTTTCCCCCTTTATCTACACAACATTCCGTCATACCATTTCCATTTTTGAGAGGATTCAATACTTGATCCACCCCACAATTTGATAGATGTGGTACACCCATGTCTTCCAGACTACTGTCCATCTCTTTAATTTTATCAATTATTCCATCATCCCCTCCTTGCATCAAAATATCTATATTGTCGTCCAATAACGCACTAATTGTATCCGGATCTAATTGATTATTAAACCGTGTATTAATTTTTTCAGTCATCGCATATTTATTCCAATCTTTACACAATCCAAAACAACATTCGCTACGAGTATAACCAGTATTGTCACTTAATAAAATTGACGGTTCGGGGCACGTATTACCATCCTCACCCCCCCAGTCGGAACATGTTTTTGGAGTACAACATTTTTGATCTGCTACATTTCTCCCAGAATCATTATGGACATTTACACTATCAATACCATGATCCTGTTTTTTTTGCAAATGTATAGGACACGTATGGTACTTACATTTCGATATATCGGCGCAACATATATCCGCTACTGATATTTCGTCAATTATATCATCCAAATCAACATGGTCGCGAATCAATCTGTTTTCATCTATTATATATGAATGATAAGGATTTTTCTTACACCTTTTAGAAGTTTCACCGCTCACCTGATATATCGTTTCATCTGATTCGTCTGTATTCCGTATGTTTTCAAGCCACATACCACATGTTAAAGATGCGTCGCATTGATTTTGATCCTCCGTACATAGGCGTGTGTCTCCGTCTTTTGGGTATATACATTGAGCACCATCCCCAATTGCTTCAGATAGTACGTTATATGTACGGGTGCAATTTTTATCACAATCGCCCCACTCCGCAATACACCCCCTAGAACACGATGTATTACCCCCCGAGTACGCATTGTCTCCGCCTCTCCTATACATACCTAATTCGCATGGTAAACACTCATTACCCTGGACGTAGTGGTTTTCAGAACATATTACCTCTGTACATTCTGTTTTTCCGTCAAGAGCTTTTTTTGTATCCGAGTTTTCCTTTCCCGGCGGACAAGGTTCACATCTTTTATCAGCGGTCACACGTTCGTTAACCTTGCACCAGAGATCCGTACAAGCATGGCCGGGGTGTGATTCGGAATCAGACCACCGGTTAGTTACTTCGTATCCGGGCTTGCAGGGATACGCGCCGGTAAATTGCGAATCATATTCATAACTACATGTAATATCGGCAGAAGACAGTGAATTATTAATTTTAGGACATGGAGTACAACTGTCATTCTCACCCCAACCGGAATATTCCCCGCACGGCCCCGGCGCTGCGCAGCACGCCCTACATACACTCATCCCTGTATCATCCTGAAACGTACCCGGTGCGCACCATTCACATTTGTCAGGTTGATTTATTTCTCCTTGCACATTCATCGTGCCTAACGGACAGGTAGTACAAACACCATTTGCAACAACAAAGACGGAGCCAGCTTCGCAAGAATTACAATTTATATTGCCTGTCGTCACCTCTCCCTGGTCGTCACGTACGGAATCGCCCCCCTTCTTCCCTTGAGGACACACATTACAAAAACGCCCTCCACTGTCGGGTTGGTACAAAGCGCCCAGGCAGGGCGTACAGGAAGTTACTCCTCCCCCCGACACGTTCCCCCGGGCACAATCTAAACACGATTCATTAAATGAGTATTTCCCGGGGGCACAAGGCTCACATGTATTAGCTGTAGTTGGATCACCTAATACTGTCACTCCTCCCGCTAGTGGACAATTAAGATTTGGCTGGTCAATACAAGCTTCGCCTGCAACAGAGTATTTATACGGGTCACAACCACGACATGTATTAGCTGTAGTTATCCCCCCCGATACTAACTCTTCTCCTGCTGAACACGTTAGAGTTGTCTGGTTAGTACACGGTTGATTATTAATTTCATCGGAGTAAGTACCGGCAACACAAGGCGTACAAGTAGCATTGGCGATTAGAGAACCTGCTGTAAAGCCTTGTCCAATTGGACATGCTGTACTATGGGCGGTACATCCTGCGGTGCCGGCAACAGAGTATTTCCCGGGTTCACAAGCCACACAAACTGGTCCCACCCCATCATCCCAAGGTTCATTATTCCACTTTTTACCCGCCGGACAGCGCGGTGTCTTGCAAATACCTTTGTCCCCCACAAGCGTGGGCCGATGAAGTACGTCTCCCTCAGGCGAAGGACGAAAATTGCCGAGATTTCCCGAGTCTTCGGCCGTTCCACCATGAGCTATCACCTGCCTCGCTTGATAATCTGTCTTCCAATATACTACGGTGCTGTTGAGCGTCAAGTCATTGCGCGCTCTGGATGAGCTTGGGTGAGCCCTGACCTCCCCCGCATTTTTAAAATCCTGGAACCATCCCCCGTTCATTTGGTGATGGCCGCCCGTCGCGGCGTCCGGCGAGGGAACGGTGTAGGTAGAAGACCACCAATACTCTTTAATCGTATGGGACGGCCGTGCCACCGCCCCATACTGACCCTGCTGACCCGGATACCACAGCCCATCCGATAACCCCCATAAGTCATCCCATATAATTTTGTATCTCACTCCAGGCCTGGTCCAGCAGGCCGCTCCGATGCTGTCATTGTTCGCGTTGACCGCTGAAAGCGTGCAGTCCGGCGTGCTTTCCACACCACTGTTGTTGTCGTCGCGATTGTAGCGCCGGTCGGCCATCGGTATACGCTTGTCTCTACTGTATTTCGCTAGATCAAGGGTGCCCCCTGGTGTTTGCGCGGCGGGGCATGACGTCGGGACCTGATAACCCACAGAGCAACCCTCTCGCGGTTGTGAGCGGTAGCCGTACCCGGCATCGTCCGTACACTCCTCCACCTCGGCTCTCAATCGGTTGTTTTCAGGAGAGTTTACTTCTGTATTCCCAAAGCCACATTTATTTTGATCTTGAATTGATGTTTCAAGAACCACCGCCCCATACCAGCCGCTGGAAGTGGTCCACGACTCGTTTCCCCACGGCTGTTGCCACCACGCTTGCACCCGGTCACCCGGCTTAAACGCATTGTATCTCATGCAAACTTCGGCGGACGTACATGGATTGGCCCCTACTGGACTGACGACCCCTTCATCGTTCTCCGTGACTTCGCAAACGGTATAATCCGGCATATTATATTATGTAGTATAAAAAAATTGATAAATTAATAGAAAAATACTTAAAATAATTAGTATATATAAATGTATAACACAATGAGGGTTCAGAAAAGGAATGGTGAGTATGAGATTGTTTCTTTTGATAAAATTCTCAAGAGAATTCAATTATTGTGTATTGGCCAAGAATTTGAAAAGAAACTTGTGATTGATCCAACACTGATTGCCCAAAAAGTATGCTCTGAAATTTATGAAAATGTAAAAACAACTCAACTAGATGAACTATCTTCGCAGATAGCGGTTTCAATGTACTCTAAAAATCCCGAATACGGTACATTGGCGGGCCGTATTGTTGTTTCAAATCACCACAAACGGACAAACGCGAAATTTTCACAAGTGATTGAAGAGCTATACAAAAATGATATACTTCAAGAATACCTCTATGACCTGGTCCGCGAAAATAGCGACTTAATAGATGAAAAAATAAATGATATGAAAGATTATGAATTAGATTTTTTCGGATTTAAAACCTTGGAAAAAAGCTATCTACTGAAAATAAACGAAAAAATTGTTGAAAGGCCTCAATATCTTTTTATGAGAGTCGCATTGTGCATCCACCGAGATAATCTAGAGAAAGCATTTGAAACTTATGACCATCTCTCAAATAAGGATTTGATTCACGCTACTCCAACGTTATTTAATGCCGGTACGAAAAGGGAACAATTGGCATCATGCTTCCTACTTGCTATGAAAGAAGATTCTGTTTCTGGAATTTACGATACATTAAAAGATTGTGCGCTAATATCAAAATATTCTGGTGGAATCGGTCTCCATGTCCACGATATCCGGGCAAATCACTCATTTATCAACGGGACAAATGGCTATTCAAATGGGATTGTCCCTATGCTACGGGTATTCAATGATACGGCGCGATACATTGATCAAGGGGGGGGTAAGAGGAATGGATCGTTTGCTATTTATTTAGAACCGTGGCATGCCGATATTTTTGAATTCCTAGACCTCAAGAAAAACCATGGCAACGAGTTAGAAAGAGCTCGCGATTTATTTTATGGGATGTGGATCCCCGACTTATTTATGAAACGTGTTCAAACCGGTGGTAAATGGACATTGATGTGTCCCTCTGAATGTCCTGGATTAAGCGATTGTTATGGCGAAGAGTTTGAAAAACTATATGTCAAATATGAATCTGATGGAAAAGGTCAGAAGGAAGTTGAGGCTCAAACACTATGGTTTGCGATTCTAACATCTCAAATTGAAACCGGTACACCGTATCTACTCTACAAAGACGCGTGTAATATGAAATCAAATCAAAATAATTTAGGAACTATCAAATCATCTAATTTGTGCACTGAAATTATTGAATACTCCAACGAAGAAGAGACAGCAGTTTGTAACCTGGCATCTATTTCTCTGCCAAGTTGTATCGAAGCAAAAGACATTTCTGAATTATCTCTCGTAATTTATTCAAAGCCGGATTGTTGTTATTGTGATTATACGAAAAGGTTATGCCGACACCATAATATTTCTTATGTGGAAAAGGACTACCGGGAAATCCCACAATCTGAAGAAACCAAAACCTTAACTTTCCCTCAAATATATCAAAATGAAAATCAGATTATTGGAGGATATACCGAATTAGTAAACTTTTTGAAACCCACATTCAACTTCAATAAGCTTAAAGATTTGGCCAAAGTGCTGACATATAATCTTAATAAAATTATAGATTACAATTTCTACCCTATTCCCGAAACCGAACGTTCAAACCTCCGCCATCGCCCGATTGGAATCGGTGTTCAAGGGTTAGCAAATGTGTTTTATGAAATGAAAACACCATTTGGTTCTGAAGAATCAAAAGAACTCAATCAAAGAATATTTGAAAGTATCTATTATGGTTCTTTAGAAGCCTCTTCAGAGATTGCCCAGAGTCGCGAAGAAGTTATGCAATTGTTGAAATTGGAACCAGATGGAGATCAGGTAGAGGGTTTACTTACTAAAAACGGAGAACCGAAACCACTTTTAAAAGAATTAGATCGCGACGAATATCTCGGTACATATTCAACGTATGTTGGGTCTCCATTATACCATGGGAAGCTTCAATTTGACCTATGGGGCGAGGAAGTTTCAAATGAATTATTTGATTGGGATTCTCTGCGAGAACAGATAAAGAAACACGGTGTGAGAAACAGCCTTCTCGTTGCCCCTATGCCAACCGCATCTACCTCTCAAATATTGGGTAATTACGAGTGTATTGAGCCTATTATTTCCAATATTTATTCGCGGAGAGTTCTTGCGGGAGAGTTTATGGTTGTCAACGAGTATTTGGTGGAAGATTTAATGCTTCTGGATAAATGGAATTCCGAAATCAAAGATAAAATTATCAAAAATGATGGATCGGTTCAAGGGATTAAAGAGATTCCTCTTTTTATTCAAGAAAGATATAAAACTGCATGGGAAACAAAACAAAAAGATATCCTTGATATGGCTGCTGACAGAGGTAAATTCATCTGTCAATCTCAAAGTCTTAATTTATTCATTGAATCCCCTAATTTTAAAGTTCTATCTTCAATGCACTTCTATGGATGGAAACGAGGTTTGAAAACAGGTATGTATTATTTGAGGACGCGTCCAAGTTCCAAAGCTCTCCAATTTACAGTTGACCCCGAAAAAGAGTGTGAATCCTGTTCGGGGTAATTTTAATATTGGTTAATAGTATAAATATGGCGAGGAAAAAAACGACGAGTAAAAGCGTCTCCCGAAGTAATCCACGTAAATCAAAAACCAAGAAGGTTGTAAAACGCAAGAAATCAACGAGAAGAAGACAAATAAAAAGAGGAGGGATGCAAGGACCATGGAACTTTGATGCAATGGGTCCAGAAGGGTTTCAGCAACCACATGGAAGAGCCGTACCGGCAGGGCCGTTGACAGAATGTGAAACCCTTGAATGTAGGAAACGTAGAGCAGAAGTAGCATTAGAAACAGCAAAAGAAGAATTAGAAAGTATTACACTTGAATTAAATAATGCGAGAGATAGAGAAAGCATGAATCAAGTATTAATTCCACTACAAAACGCATTGGATGGAATAAATAATATAACCTCAAACGCTATGTCATATTCATCTAGAAAACTAAGTAGAGAAGGGAAAAGATTAGGTGTCAAAGGGAAACGTGCGATAGGTAAAACTGCCGCAAAAACCGCAAAACGAGTAGCCTCTTTAGCAGCTGCAAATCTACCATTAACACCCGAAGACAGACGTCGCTTATTAGGATTTCAAGAATCGGCAGAAAGATTTGATCGTAGCCTTGATAATTAACTCATGATCATCATATCTATTTCATTAAATAATCCTATTTTATCTTGTATTATTTCGGCCTCTATATTTTCTTTTTTCGGTGGTTCTTTCGGTATTTCATCAAACATCTTATCATTTTTAATTTCATGTTTTTTCTTCGCACCAAACATTTTATTGACATTGCTTTGGACCTGGATAAACAGTTTGTAGTCTGTCCGTATCGGTATTTTAAACGAAATAGTATGTGTTAAATAACCGATTGCATTCAAAATTAAAGGTATACGACTTGTTCTCTTTCCGACCGCATAATTACACTTAAATAAGTCATATAAGGCTTGTATTTGTTTTGTAATCAAACTATTTTTACGGTTCTTCATCTCTTCAAAAATGGTTTCCCATAAAACCCATACAATATTACCCGAGTATTTTTTATGAATACCTTCCACTTCTCTTTCATCAATCAACCATGTTTTTTTCTTTTTTTTATGAACTACTTCATATCTTAAAAGCCATAAAATCCAGTAACAACATTTATCGTATCCAAATTGTTTATTTTTAAGCAGTGTGAATATTTCATTAATAATAATCCGTAACTCTTCGGGATCATTAAAATGAATGATCGTAGCAGGTAGAATGTTCATCCCAGCACATAATCTTTTTTGAATATTTATAAAATTGAAGTCCTCTGTATCATCTATTTTCGGATATTTATCATATCTTTTTGTTTTAGATGAAGTCGCCAATGTACTAACTACGTCAAAAAATAAGTTCCGAATCATTTGACTATTGCGTAAGAATAAAAATCTATCTTTTGATGTTGAATTCAACCGATTGAGTTGATTATTAAATATAATATTTTTACGATAAAGGTAATAGGGTAGTTTTGGATTATTAATATGAATGATTTTACCTGAAAAATTAATAAGTTTTTCCCAGAGACCGACCGAATACCCCGAAAGAATACATTCGGTTGTCCAAAAACACGCATTCTCTACTTTTTTTGTTTCAATTGATTTTAAAACTGCATTGATAATATCATTTTTTTTAAAGCCCGAAAATGTTTTTTTTTTAAATGATGCGGATAGACGATCATCACTTATAAAATATATATCGTCCATTTATTTTATCAAAGTTATTATTAATTGAAAAAAAAACGTTTAAAATAGGAAAATTATTATCCACGGTAGATTATAAAATGAGCGATACTGGGGGAAAGAAAAAAAGAAAATCTAGAAAATCCAAAGAAGAAAAACAAATTGAGAAAGTTGCCAAAGAACAAGAACAAGAACAAGAACAAGAACAAGCCCCGAAACAAGTTCCATTTACCGCGACCCCTGAACAACAACAAACAATGCTACGCCCTGACATCAATGAAAAAATGATGAATATGGACGTCCGTATAAAATATGGTTTTATCAAAACTCTCCACAATAATCTAATTAGTATTAACAGTCGGTTTAACTGGTCCCCGGAAGAATTGATGTCAATTGGTATGATTTTTAGAGATTTACAAAGCATTGAATTGAATGTATTAGAAACCGTTTTGCAAGTAGAAGAAGAAGAAAATTCAATTGAAGAAGAAGAAGAAGAAGAAGAAGAAGAAGAAGTCGTAGAAGATGTCAATTAATCTCCCGTACTCCCTAATCCACCACCGCCCCTTGAAGTAATTGATAAAGAATTTACTAGCTGAAATGTAATCGGGTTCAAAATAGGCGAGCAAATCTGAAATAACCGTGTTTGGGGTTCTATAATGAAATCCGAAGAAGATAAATTATCAACCATTCCAATGATATTACCCCTGTATCCCGCGTCTATTACTCCGATAGAATTAGATAATCGGAGAGGGGTTTTACCCATTGACGAACGAGGATATAAGTAGTAGGAAACATTAATCTGTTTGCTTTTGTCAGAAAATGCTTCGCACGCAATACCGGTATCTATTTTGAAACCCAATGAGTTTGCCGGAACGATAATACGTTCTGTAATAAATAAGTCTAATCCACTATCCCCTTCATGGTATGAAGAGTGATTTTCATAAAATCCGGCGACCATGTCAGAGGATGGTTTAATTTTAAGATGCATTTATAACTTTGACTTTATAAATGTTTAAATACTATTTTCAAATTTAAGTACAATCAGTCTATCCGTTTCAAGAATACTTCTTTTATTTTGAAGTGTTCCGTCATATGATAAACCCATACTAAATATAATATTTATTTGAAAAGGTTAGAGATAAATCAATCTCCCCCACCTTGTCCCTTATCTGATCCACCACGATGGACCATTTTATTGGAACCTCATCCACCCCCTGACAAACCTAAATGATTCTCTTTATTGGGTTGGGGATGGGATCACCCCCCTTTCTGGGAAACTGAAATTGTTTTTTTATCATCCTCTTCAAAAAAATTAACATTTGAATAAATATCATATTTATTCATTAACAAGGATAATTGTTTTGTTACATTTTCTTCTTTATATTCTTCAAGATCACTCTCTTCAATACCTTTCCATTCATCTAAATCCTTCATAGAAGAAGCGTAATATTCATTATTTTCTTCTATAATGAAATGATTATTAATACGTATATTTGTTTTGTTCATTATAAATTAAGTAATATTTTTATCTATCATTTTTTTTTATCTATCATATTATAAACAATGGATGACACAATTACATTGACAAACACCTGTAAAAGCTTTGATTGCGCGTCTTATCCATTAAGAATATCCTCAAATCCGGATGAGATAACTTGTAGTAGTTCTGAATGTACGCCGGCAGAATGTTGTACTGAAGCTGTCGCCCCACCGCTGAATGTTCGGAATGTGGTGTTGGGAGTAGAAATTATGGTTGCATTTGTGATCGTGTTTTTCATAACTAAAGAAGTTATAGATGAGATATCACCCGGTGACCATTTTGGATTGGGTGCCGGGGATGGACAAATTCCCGTCGCGATTTGGATCTTTGCATTTATTTCTTGGATTATGATGGTCTGGGGGAAAATAACGGCTAGGAATAATGAGAACGATGTAGTAACTACATCGCCTTTTTTTGATGATATGGTGTATTTTATGATTGTGGTGATGTCTTATACCTTTTGTATTTCTTATTTATGTCTGAAGGTTAGAAAGGGTATTGGAGAAGGTGATATGGTCGGTGGGAATGTACTAAGTGACCTTTTCAAAAAAAATATGCCCGGTATAGAAGGTCCCGGTGGAACAGGGGACGCGGTACAAACTATCATATTGATTGGACTTCTTTTAGTTATTATAAATATGTTTACAAATTTATTCTTGTATTTGAAAGAAAGAAAGCAGATGGAAAAAGATAGTGTCGCAAGATCAATCTATCGGGCTCAAATCGTGGTCCTTTCATTTATGGTATTAACTCTGGTATTTGTAGCGGGATATACTCTTGTCATGGATCTTCCCTCAAATAAGGGATGGATATACACGAACACTGGTCAAGGATTAAAAATGTTTATACTAGTTGGAATTATAATCATGGGGGCATTCAGTGTACAGCTTGGGGTTGCGGGGAATAAGAAGATGTTTGAGGAGAATAATTTATTGGGAATAGGAAACTAGAAAGTATCTAAACGATAAATATAAACAATAAATATATCTAAACAATAAATATATAAATGAACATTGCGATCTATGGACCCATGTGTTCCGGTAAAACAACTGTCGCAAAGATCATTCAAGAAATAGATGAACAATATGAAATATATTCATTTGGTAAAAAAATAAAAGAATTGGCATCGGATTTATTCAATATGGAAGGAAAAGACAGAACTCTTCTCATTAATATCGCCGATAAAATGAGAGAAATAGATGAAGATATTTGGGCTAAATATCTTATGAAACAAATGAGTAATAAAACACACTGTTTGATAGATGATCTACGCTTTCAGAATGAATTAGATTCCCTTGGTGATGATTGGAAATTTATTGCCTTGATTACACCCCCCCATGTAAGGGGTGAGCGTTTAAAAAAACTGTATCCCGAAAATTACGAAGACCATTTTAAAAATATGATGCATAAGTCAGAAACGAGGCAGTTGAAATTTCCAAGAAAAAAAACCATATATATTGATACCAATATGGAATATGATAAATTAAAAGAGTTTTTGGTACTTTGTTTAAAAACAGGTTTAAAATTAGAATAAAGTTTCTTTTTCACTATAAATAAAAAAAATGTTTTCTCAAAAAATAAATAAATATACCGAAGAAACATACCATGAGTTCTTCGGCTCATTATACAACATACTATTACAATGGATCTTTAACAGACCCGAAATAATCCCATTAGAAGATATAGATGGTTTAAAAATATATTTTATTGAGTTTTTACTCTGTCCAAAAGAACAGGATACAGATTATAATGAATATTATACCCTTGAATATTCGGATGAAATAGTTGATTTATTCATCCAGTTAAAAGACATTTGTAGTTCTAGTGGAACACAATTTCTTCATGAAAAAGGAAGGACATCTGATGATTTATCCGAATTTATTCTAAAACACGCAATGATCAACGATAAAAATGAAAGCGGAATAATTGATGAAGAACTAGATCATGATTATGAATTTTCCTATATTTAAACTCTGAAGATCCAAATAAAATATTGGTTATTTATATAGTTTATGATAAAGACTTCTTTTTTAAAACTTATGGGTGGTGGAATGGTGGTTGAACCGTTTTCAAGAATGTTGCTCGGGGGAAAGGCTGGAACCAAAAAAAACACTGTCCGTGGGACGACGAAGAAGAAAAAGAAGACAAAGAAGAAAACAAAGACCATCAAGTTTAAAAAAAACTTAAGCCGTAAAAAAGCGACACGTCGTATAGAGAGAAGCCATAAACGGTCAATTAATAAAAGGACAAAGGCAAAACACGGTAAAACTAAAAAACACGGTAAAACTAAATCACGCGGTAAAACTAAATCTAAAACACACAGTAAAACCAGGACGAATCAAAAGAAGAAACGTCAATGCAATTGCGATACAGATAGATTCTATCAAGGAAATGAACCAAGTCCAAAAGGGTTAGGGTTTTGTGCTCACTGTATTCCGGAGAATGTTACAATGAAAGGGTTTGACGGTAATTTATGGGAAAATCAAAAATATACGAAAGGAAAACGATGGGTAAAAATTAGAGTTGATATGAATTAACTTATGATACGTTGATAAAATAAACAATACGGGGTTTCCTTTAAAACACTTTCAATACTTGTTTCAGAAACAGAACTATCATTGTGGATATTCCATTTATTTGTCTTGTAGTTTTTACACATGGCATAATAATGACCACCATTTAAACTACCACTGTGAATACAGATACCACTTAATTGGTATTGTAATCTTTCTTTATTAATATTCATACAATATTTGTCCATCTTTAGATTTTCAGGAAATTCTATATGATGATTCATTTTTTTACCATTTCTAAACTGTTTTACCGTGAAAATTAAAACAGATGATAAATCCCAGAAAGTAGCCTTCTTATCAGGACAAACTGATTGGCTACAGTTATCACATTTCCAACTATTATCACCATCTAAAGTTGATTCACTTGTAAATTCATTGAGACAATCATATAAAGTTATATATTCTTTTTCTAATGTTAAGGTAATGGTTGCAATTGGCTCATGATTGTTGGTGACATACTTACAGTTTGGACACGATGTAAATGATAACATACGCGAATAAAAATTGTTGATAATA
>Ga0114997_10001551_pt1 | contig 19097 bp, 20 predicted proteins | sample ArcticOcean_MG_C_2_FD_87045 | JGI IMG/M metagenome (GOLD analysis project Ga0114997, IMG submission 87045) | Marine microbial communities from western Arctic Ocean - ArcticOcean_MG_CB4_136 | ecosystem: Environmental > Aquatic > Marine > Oceanic | place: Arctic Ocean: Canada Basin | collected...
ATTGGAGAAGCTGGACCAGCTGTCTTAGCAATGATAGCTATGCCATTCACTTACTCTATTTCAAATGGAATAGCTTTAGCGTTTGTTTCTTATGCTGCAATTAAAATTTGCACAGGTAAAACAGATGTTAATCCTGCTATTTGGGTAATTGCTATATTAAGTATTATAAGCTTTTTAGTAGCTTAAAAAATTAAGTATTAAAAAAAAATAAGAGGGCCGGATTATTTCTGGCCCTTTTTTTTATTTATCGTGTTTTTTTTTGATATCTTCAATTCTAATTTCTTCATAATGCTCAAATGGCTGAACAATCCAAGGATTGTCAGGTAGGTGTACAGCGCAATAATCAGGTTCAAAAGTTGATTTTTTTTTTTTCCATAACGTTGCTGTTTTTATATCTTCAATTTTACCTTTTATAGGACCATAATTTTTTAACCAATCAACACTTTTATTTAATGTAATACCTGTGTCAGAGAGATCGTCACACAAAAGTATTTTGCCACCCATATTTTTAGCGATCGAACTTATCTCACGAGAAAAAACTATATCTCCCTGTTCATCTTCAACCCCTTTGCCCGAATAAGATTCAACAGCTAGATATGCACACTTTAATTTAAAAACTCTGCTTAAAACGTCAATCATGGGTGCTCCACCTCTCATTATTCCAACAAGTAGATTTGGTTTATAACCGCTATCGTGAACCATTATAGCTACTTTTTCTACTGTTTTATTGTATTCATCCCAAGAAAGAATTAATTTTTCTGACATATTAATTCTGCTATCATAATCTAAAAATTTTAATTAAAAAGGAAAAAATTTATGCCTAAAGGATATTGGTTAGCAACTTATAAAAAAATAGAAAACAAAGATAATCTTGGAAATTATGCTGCAAAAGCAACTGAAACGATAAAAAGTTATGGCGGTAAACCACTTGTTAGAGGTGGAAAGTATAAATGTTTTGAGGGTAATAATTTTCCAAGAACAGTAATTTGGGAATTTCCAAACTATGAGACTGCAGAAAAATGTTATAACTCAAAAGAATACCAAGAAGCTTGGAATTTAGCAAAAAGTTCAACAGATAGAAATTTGCAAATTGTTGAAGGATTTTAACTGCTTTCTTTTTTGTTCTTCCAATTAAAATAATATCGAATAAACCCAAAAATAATTGCCAGTAAAGCTAATATAATCCAATTATATTTGTTTACCCAAACGAAAGAGGCATGCCCACTTAGCATTACAAATAGAACTAATAATGTCATACTATTGTTGTGTACACTACGTGTTTTAGCTTGTTTAGATAAATTTAAATCAAGTTTTGTTTTGTTTAATGCTGCGGAAGTAATATTTTTTCCATTAGGAATAATTATAAAAAAAACATTAAAAAACATTATGCAGCCTAAAATTACTCCAACAGATAAAAATGCAAATTTGGCACCATAAATTTTAGTTAATCCAAATGAAATGACAATTCCAATTACTAATAATATTATTGGAAAAACTATTTTATAATTTATTAATTTAGATTTACAAATAAAATCATAAGTTAACCAAGATACAATTATTGAAATTATTGAAATAAATATTCCAAATAAAGGTGTAATATTTGAATTTACTCTACTATCCATCATTAAAATTTTTGCGTTAGCGTAATAAATAACAATCAATAATAAAATTCCTGTAATAAAAGTTAAATAGCTTTGCCATTTAAATATAATTAAGTTCTTAGGTGCTTCTTTTGGAGCGTCATGAAATCTAGTAAGTTTATAATAATAACCACTGTGCTGGAGAAGACCTTCAGCTTCTACATCGTCTTTATCTATATTTTTTTTTAATTTATTATCTAGATAATTAAATAGATATGAATTGCCTACCCAAGTAATTGCAAAAAAGACATGTCCCCATCTTAATAGGAATGTTAGCCATTTAAATATTAAAGGTGATAGTTCCATTTTGTTAGTATTTTACTTTATCTACTTTTTTATCCCATAATTCAAATGCTTTTATAGCTTCTTCTCTCATGATTTGATGCATGGGAATTTTTCTTTCCTTAATATTTTTTTTAAGTTCTTCGTAGATTGACGAATCATCAAAATTTATTTTCTGCGCATCGCTTCTTGTGTTGGCATAATAAATTCTATTTAAACGCGCCCAATAGATGGCAGATAAACACATAGGGCATGGTTCACAAGTTGTGTATAAATCATATCCTTCTAAACTAAAATTATTTAAACTTTTGCATGCAGCACGAATTGCTGCAATTTCAGCATGCGACGTTGGATCATTAGTCTGGGTCACTGTATTAAAGCCCTCAGAAATAATTTTGTCATCTTTAACAATCACTGCGCCAAATGGACCAGTACCACTATTAACACTTTTAATCGAAAGCTCTATCGCACGTTTCATGAATTTATTACTCATATTTTTCTTTTTAACTTGTTGATGCTCATTAAAATTCTTTCAGCTGTTGCTGGAGCGTTAAGCTCTGGAATTAAATTGTAATTTCTAGTGGATGCTATTGCATTTTTAATTGCAAAAAAAACTGACATTGCATTCATCAATGGAGGTTCTCCAGTTGTCTTTGATTTGTTTATTACATTTTCAATGTTTTTTCCCTTTTTAAATATTTCTACATTAAATTTCTCTGGCATATCATTTACAGCTGGAATTTTATAGGTTGAAGGTGAATGAGTGATAAGTTGACCATTTGGTTTCCAATTAACCTCTTCCATAGTTAACCACCCTGCTCCCTGGACAAAACCACCTTCTATTTGCCCAAGCTCAATTGCTGGGTTGATAGCTTTACCAGCATCATGAAGAATATCGGCCTGTATTATTTTATTTTCTCCAGTTAATACGTCAATCATTACTTCACTAACAGCTGCACCATAAGCAAAATAAAGAAAGGGTCTTCCCGTAAAATTTTTTTTGTTAAAATGTATTTTTGGTGTTACATAAAAACCTGATGAAGAAAGTGAAACTCTATTTAAATACGCCTCTTTAATTAGTGCATTAAATTTAAAAGTTTTTCCTTTAAATTTAACTATTCCATTCTTATATATGCCTTCACTATTTTTGACTTTATATTTACGTTTTACATATGTTGCGAGGTTTATTTTAATTTTAGAAACTGCATTAAGTGCTGCAGCACCATTAAGATCTGTAGTGCTTGAAGCTGCACTAGCGCTTGTATTAGGAACTTTATCAGTGCGGGTAGCTGAAACTTTAACTTTACTAAAAGGTAATCCCAAGTCATTTGCAACTAGTTGTGCAATTTTAGTATAAGTACCTTGTCCCATTTCAATCGCGCCAGTATTAATATGTACACTTCCATCGTTACTATAAATATGAACTAAAGCACCTGCTTGATTTAAGTGCCAAGTAGTAAAGCTTATTCCAAATTTTACAGGAGTTACGGCAATACCTTTTTTAATATACTTATTTTTTTTGTTAAATTTTTCTATACTCAATTGTCTACTTTTGTAGTTTGAGGTCTTTAAAATTTTGTCAAAAATTTCTTGAATAATATTATCTTCAATCTTCATATTGTAATGGGTTATATTTTTTTTCTTTTTTTGGTAGAAATTTCTTCTCCTTACTTCAGCGGGATCTTTTTTAAGAGAATTAGCAATATTATCTATAATATTTTCAATTACCATCATGCCTTGATTTCCACCAAAACCTCTAAAAGCTGTATTAGAAGCGGTATTAGTTTTGCATAGGAAATTCTCTACTATTATGTTTTCAAGATAATATGCATTATCAATATGTAATAATGCTCTTTCATTAATTGCACCTGACAAATCTGGAGATGATCCACACCTTGATGCAAGTTTTAGTTTCAAGCCTTTAATAATGCCAAGCTCATTAAAACCAACTTCATATTCTGAATAAAAATCATGTCTCTTGCCTGTTATAATTATATCATCATCACGATCCATTTTAAGTTTGACTGGTTGCTTTGTTTTTTTTGCAAGCAAAGTGCAGATTGATGCAAATATAAAAGATTGTGTTTCTTTACCTCCAAAACCTCCACCTATTCTTCTGGTTTCAACAGTAATGGTATTACTTTTTTGATTGAGCATTTTTGCAATAATTTGTTGTGTCTCACTCGGATGTTGTGTAGATGAAAATACTTTAAAATCATTATCTTCTTGAGGAATAACAAAAGCTGTTTGGCCCTCAAGTGCAAAGTGTTCTTGGCTGCCAGTAGTAAAATTTCCCTTTAGTCGATTTATTGAATTTTCTATTGCTTTAAGTGCTTCACCTTTTTTTATCACTCTACCTTTTAAAACAAAAGATTTTTTCTTTAATGCTTCTTGGATGGTTGTTATTGGTGTAAGATTTTTGTAACTTATTTTTGCTTTTAAAACAGCCTTTCTAGCTAACTCGGTTGTTTTTGCAGCAACTGCGAATAGTGGTTGTCCATAATACTCAGATTTTTTTGGAAATATTGGATCACCATCATAAACTGGTCCTACATCATTTCTTCCTTCAATATCTTTTGAGGTTACTACTTCAACTACTCCTTCACTTTTAATTACTTCATCTAGATTCATTGCTTTAATTATTGCATGAGCTTTTTTACTCCACCCAATAGCTCCATATAAAGTTCCAGTTGGTTCTGGAATATCATCAATATAAAATGCTTTGCCACTTACATGTTTTACTCCACTCTCATGAGGTCTTATTTCATTAATCAAATTTTCTTTTTTCATTTTATGTATATAAACCTATTGTTCTCTTTTTTTTTATTTCGGCATAACATTTTTCAAGCAAATTTTTTGCAACTTCCATTCTATATAATCCGCTAGCACGCATATCACTGATTGGTTTGAAATCTCTTTCTAATGCTTCTTTAGCTTTACAAATAGTCTCTTCATTTACTATAGATTTTAAAAGTATTTTTTCACAAAAAAATGCCCTTTTGGGTATTGCTGCCATTCCCCCATATGCAATCCTAACATTCTCAATTTTATTTTTTACTATTTCTAAATTAAATGCACCACAAACAGACGAAATATCATCGTCAAATCTTTTTGAAACTTTGTACGCCTTAAAAATATTTTTTTTAAACAAAGGAATTCTAATTGAATGGATAAATTGATCCTTTTTTAGTTTGGTTTTTCGGTAATTAATAAAAAAACTATCAAGAAATAAAATCTGAGTTTTCTTTAAACCTTCCAAAACAACCTGACTATTAAGTGATAATAATAAAGGCAAACAATCACCAATCGGTGATGCAGTAGCGATATTCCCAGCAACTGTACCAACATTTCGTATTTGTGGTGAACCATAACGTTTTAGAATTTTTGTAAAATCTGGGTAGTATTTTTTTATATAATATTCAAGATCAATTAAAGGAGTTGATGCTCCTACTTCAATATATTTGATATTATTTTTTATATAATTTAGTTCATTAACTGAACTCATGTATATAATTGAATTAATATCTTTTCTTTCTTTGGTAATACGTAAAGACAAATCAGTTCCACCACTTAGAAAAGTTGAATTAATATTTTTTTTAATTATTTTCTTTAATTCCTTAACATATCTAGGTGCAAAATATCTTTTATCCTTTTTATATATTTTTATACTTTTATTATTTATTCTTTTTAATAATTTGATTGTATTTTTTATATTCTTACTGAAATGATCAATTTTATTTTTATTTTTTAAACTTTGTGCAGCTTTTATTATAGGTTTATATCCAGTGCAACGACATAAATTTCCAGTTATTGATTCTTTTATTATATCCTTTTTAAAATTCGAATATTTTTTAAACATTGAAAATAATGCCATAACAAAACCTGGGGTACAAAAGCCACATTGGCTTCCATGACATTTTACCATTGCTTCTTGGACAGGATGCAATGATCCATTTCTTGAAATTAAATCTTCTACGATTATAAGTTGTTTTCCTTGTATGGTTGGTAGTAATGTTATGCAGGAGTTTATAGCTCTATAATTAATCTCATTATTTCTTAATTCGCCTAACACAATTGTACATGCTCCACAGCCTCCTTCTGCACAACCTTCCTTGGTTCCAGTTTTTTTTAATTTTATTCTAATATAATTAAGTAAAGTTTCGTTAGGATCAGGATTTTTAACTTCTATAATTTGATCTCTGTAAATGAAGCTGATAAAATTAGAGGTCATTAACTTCCTCGATAAGTCGAATAACTCCAAGGAGAAACCAATAATGGAACATGATATTTTTCTTTTGGATTAGAAACACCAAATTTAATTGAAACTTCATTAAGAAAATTTGGATTTTCTAATTCTACTATTTTATTAAAATATTCGCTAACATGAAAAACTAATTCATAGTTTCCAATTTTAATTGGTTCAAATAAGGCATTGTCTGATCTACCATCATTATTTAAAACAACAGATTTAATTTTTTCTCTTTTTTCTGAAATAAAATAAACATCAACTTTCATACCTTTTGCAGGTTTTCCTGAATATGTATCTAAAGCATGTGTTGTTAATTTACTCATAAAACATTATTATTATAATATACATATTAACTAAATAAATGTTCAATAAAATAGACAAATTATCTGAAATTGAATTTACCGAAGTTTTTGCCAATATTTTTGAAAATGCTGACTGGATTTCAAAAAAACTATATGAACAAAAGCCTTTTGAGAGTTTTCAAGATTTGTCTAAAAAAATGATCTCAATATTTGAAAATTCTAACAATCAAGATAAATTAAAAATTCTTAATGCCCACCCTGACCTTGCAAATAGAACAAAAATTGGCTCATTAACTCCAGACTCAAATGAAGAACAAAATAGTGCAGAATTGGACCAGTGTACAGAGGAAGAATTTAATCAGTTCAAAATTTTAAATTTTGATTATAAAAGTAAATTTGGATTCCCTTTTATTCTTGCAGTGAAGGGAAGGCAAAAGTCAGAAATATTACTTAATTTTAAAAAAAGAATTTTGTCTAATAAAAAAACTGAATTTAACGAAGGGGTTATTCAAGTAATACAAATAGCTAATTTGCGTCTTGAGGAGGTAAAAAAAAAGTTCTTTAGTACGCAACATCAGTAGGATCTATAGATCTCCACATATACCAAGTTAAAACAGTTCTATAACCTAGGTGAAGATTAGAAATTTTCTTTAAAAATCTTTTGCTTGGTGGATATTCTGTTTTGTAATTTATTGATATTGCTCTAAGTAATCCTATATCTGCTGTTGGATAAACGTCTGCCCTATTTAAATTAAACATTAAAAACATCTGCGCACTCCATACTCCTAACCCTTTTAGTCGCGTTATATAACTTATTGCATCCACATCTTCCATCTTTTGAAGTTTTTTAATATCAAAGGATCTATTATTAAAATTTTTTGCAATATTTTTTAAGTAAGAAACTTTTTGACGAGATAAACCTGAACTTTTCAGGTTTTGGGATGATAATTTTAATATAGTTTTGGGATTAATATTTTTTTTACACTTTTTTTCAAACTTTAACCAAATTGCGTCAGCAGCTTTAACGGAAATTTGTTGTCCAATAATTGTTCTGCATAAAGATAGAAAAGGCTTACCTTTAGTTGTTAAAAAACCTTTTTTATATTTTTTTATTATTTTTCTTAACACAGGATCTCTGGTAGATAATATTTTTTTGGCTTTATACCAGTATAGAGGTGGTTTTTTCATTGCTGCCTAGGAAGTGTGATGGGTTTTTTTAACTGGTGTTCTCTAATAAATATTATAGCAGAAGAAATTATAATTAAACTTGCACCTGATAAAGTATAAATAGTAGGGCTTTCGTTAAAAAAATAAAATCCAAAAATAATTGCAAAAACTAGTGATAGGTATTTTAAAGATGTTGTTAAAGAAACTTCAGCTAATTTATAACTCTGAGTTAAAAGAAGGTTAGCTATGCTTCCAAAAAGTCCTATTAGAATTAATAAACCTAATTCATAAAATGTTGGGAAAACCCAGCCACCAAATGGTAAAGTTAGAAGACCCATGGTTCCAGAACAAATTGAAAAGTAAAAAGCAATCAAATAAATAGGTTCATTGACTAAAGTTAATTTTCTAATAAAAATAGAAACGCTTGCAAAACCTAAAGTAAATATTACAGGGTAAATGTAATAGAAATTTAAATTATCAAATCCAGGTTTGGAAATGATAAGAACACCAATAAACCCTAGTCCAACAGCTATCCAGCGTCTAACTTTTATTTTTTCACCTAAAAATAAAATAGAAAATATAACTACCCAAATTGGTCCTGAAAATGCCATTGATGTAACTTCTGCAAGTCCTAAATTCCTAATTCCAACAAAAATTGCATACATAGCAATTCCTCCCCAAAAACTTCGATGAAAATGTAGACTAATGTATTTTGTTTTGTAAAAATCTTTAAATCTATTTTTAGGGATTAGAAAAAATATTGGGATTAATCCAAATAAAGCCCTACTAAACATAACTTGTCCCACAGCAAAATCTGTAGCAGTTATTTTTATTAAGCAGTCCATAAGTGAAAAAAATAGGACACTTAATATCATGCATATAGCCCCAAGATGATTTTGGTTTTTGATCATTTTGATAAATTAATTTATATTTATCACTAAATTAAAAAAAATTATGCAAATATTTATAGGTGGAATTGGCTGCTTTTGGGATGAAACAGAATATCAAGGGGTTTCTGGTATTATTTCCACAGAATGCGGATATTGTGGAGGAAAAAGTCCAAAAGTAAGTTATGAACAAATATGTGGAGGAGATACCGAGCATATAGAAGTTGTTAAAGTTACTTTTGATCCTAAAATAATTACCTATGAAGACATAACTAGATTATTCTTTAAAATACATAATCCAACTACTCTTAATCGTCAAGGTCCAAACGTTGGCTATCAGTATCGCTCAGAAATTTTTTATAATACTGAAGAAGAAAAAATATCTTCTCAAAAGGTATTGGATGAGGTTAATAAAAAACTTGATGGCAAAGTAGTTACAGTTATAAGAAAAGAAAAAAATTATTGTAAGGCGGAAGAATACCATCAAAAATATTTTGAAAAACGAAGCAAAAGATGAGTTTGATTTCAACAAATTGGCTCAATAAAAATTTAAATAACGTTAAAATTATTGATGCTTCTTGGCATTTAGTTAAAAATAGAAATGCAATTGAAGAGTATAATAAAGAACATATAGAAAATGCAGTTTTTTTTGATTTAGATAAAAATTCTAGTAAAAAAAAGTATTTACCACATGGTCATTTTCTTCCTACAATTGAAAATCATGAAAAATCTATTTCTGAAATGGGAATTAATAATTCTGATAGAATTATTATTTATTGTCATAGTGACTTAATTTCTAGCTGTCGAGCTTGGTTTCAGTTTCTTTATTTTGGACATAGCCCAAAATTAGTTTCAGTATTAAATGGAGGATTGAAAAAATGGAAATTGGAAGGTAGAAAAATTACAAATTTAAAAACTAAAATAATTCCTTCCAAATATAAAGCTAGTAAAAATAATAATATGATTAAAAATAAATCTCAAATCAAAGAAAATATAAAAAAAAATGAGTTCACAATATTAGACGCCAGAAGTAAAAATAGATTTTTAGGTTTAGAACCTGAACCAAGATCTGGTATTAAAAGTGGTTCCATTGAAGGATCAAAGTCTTTACCTCTAAGCGAGCTTATAAATATAAAAAATAATTCTTTTTTAAATAAACAAAAATTGAAAAATGTATTCAATTTAAAAGGAATTAATGCTAATAAAGTAGTAATGAGCTGTGGAAGTTCAGTGTCAGCGTCAAGTCTAGCTCTTGCATATTCTATAATAAATGATGATTATATGGCCAAAATATATATTGGTAGTTGGACCGAGTATGGAAAACAATAAATGAAAAGATCTAAAAAAATAACTATTGGAATTATAGTATTTTTTATTGTTATTGCTGTAGTTGTGATTGGACGTTATTCGGTTGGACTGCACTTTAAGAAAAAATTTTCTAAACGTCCACCACCAGGTGTAATTGTTGAAATTGTTGAAAGTAAAAATTTTAGCCAAACTTTAGAAAGTTATTGTACCTCTTTAAGTAGTAAAACAATATCTTATAAAATTAAAAAAAATGAATTACTGATACCAATAAAATTTAATTCAAAAGTTAAAAAGAATGATATTATAGCGAAGTTATCAGATAAAAATATTATTGCCCCATTCGCTGGAATCTTAGGCAAAAGAGGTATTAGTGGTAGTAGTTTAGGTTCTGAAAATACGATTATTTTGACTTTAGATGATTTTAGAAAAGTATATTGTGATCTAAAGATACCTGAAGTTTATGCTGCAATATTAAAAAAGGACCTTAAGATTAGAGCAAAATTTTCAGCTTATAAGAAAAAAACCTATGAAGGAATTATCCAGTCAGTTGCCTCACGTGTAGATGCCCAAACTAGAAGTATACTAGCAAGAGCGCAAGTTAAGAATGAAAATTCTGAAATCATCCCAGGATCTCTTTTGGAAATTGAAATATTATATAACAACAAAAATGCTTTAAGTGTTCCTGATACAAGTGTTATGTACGAGGGAAGTAAAAAATTTATTTATAAAATAGTTGAAAATAACATTCTGAAGAAGATAGAAATAAAAACTGGAGTTAGAAATCAAGGTAATCTTGAAATTTTAGATGGTTTAGTCAAAGGAGATAAAATAATTGCTGAAGGTTTGACAAAAGTCAGACCAGGAATGAAAGTAAAACCTATTATTAAATCGGAATAATAAAAAATAATGTACATAACCGAACTTAGTATTAAAAGACCAGTGGTCGCAGTAGTTTTTTCAATGATACTTGTTGTTTTTGGGTTATTTGTTTTTTCTAAATTGCCTGTAAGAGAATTGCCTTCGGGTCTCCAACCTCCTGTAGTTCAGGTACAAGTAGACTACCAAGGTGCTAGTGCAGAAGTTATTTCTAGTGAAATTACTGAAATTATAGAAGATGTAATTGGAGGATCAGAAGGCATAAAGAATATAGACTCCACATCAGAGAATGGCAGAAGTACAATTAAAATTGAATTTGAAACTAGTATAGATTTAGATGCTGCTGCAAATGATATAAGGGATAGAGTATCAAGAGTCTCGGATAATTTGCCTGAAGACTCAAAACCTCCTGAAATACTTAAACAAAGTGCTGGATTTACTACCAGTATGTGGCTTAGTGTTTCAAGTTCTACTTGGACTGATTTAGAAATAGGTGATTATACTAGAAGATACTTGGTTGATAATTTTTCTAATGTAAAGGGTGTTGGTAGAATTCTTGTTGGTGGTCTAAGGGAATTAAGTGTAAGAGTTTACATTGATCCAATAAAATTAGCAGCAAACGATCTTACAATTCAAGAAGTTGAACAATCATTAAGAAAAGAAAATATTAGCTTACCCGCAGGAAGTTTAGAAGCAACTAATATAGACTTAACAATTAACCTTGATAAAGCATATAAAGACTTATCCTCTTTAAAACAACTTCCAATTAAAAAAAATAAAAATAGTGTCATACGTTTAGAAAATATAGCTGAAGTTAAATATGGCCCTGTATCAGAAAAAACTCTATTTAAATCAATAAGTAAAGTTGGTAAATCTAATGACAAAGTCGTTGGAATCGGAATTTATGCAAAATCAGGTGCTTCTACTGTAGAATTATCAAAACAAGTTAAAAAAAGAATAAAAGAAGTTAAAAAAACCTTACCTGAAGGTCTTAGATTAAATGTTTCTTTTGATAGAGCAACTTATATTAATGCTGCTATATCTGAAGTTTATAAAACTTTAGTTATAGCCTTCATTTTAGTTGTTATTATTATATATCTATTTTTAGGCAATATAAAAGCTGTTATAGTTCCAGCGGTAGCTCTACCAGTAAGTTTGATTAGTTCTTTTTTGGGCCTATGGCTGTTTGATTTATCTATTAATATTTTTGTGCTTTTAAGTTTTATACTTGCCATAGGAATTATAACTGATGACAGTGTTATTATGACTGATGCAATTTATCATAGGGTTGAAAATGGTGAGACACCGTTGGTCGCTTCTTTTAATGGTTCAAAAAGTATTACTTTTGCTATTATTTCTACTACTTTGGTTTTAGTGGCAGTTTTTTTACCTTTAATTTTTATTGAAGGAATATCAGGGACATTATTTAAAGAAACTGCAATCTCTTTAACTTTTGCAATTGTTGTTTCTTCTTTTGTAGCACTAACTCTTTCCCCAATGCTAGGTAGTAAATTCTTAACTAAGAATACAAAAAAAACAAAAATTGTTTTAAAATTTGAAAAATATTATAAATTATTTTCAGAATTTTATGCTGAAACGTTAAATTATTGGATAAAAAAAAATAAAACTATTATAGTGTTTATGATATCCCTAATCTTTATTTCTATACTACTATTTATTTTTGCACCTAAAGAGTTATTGCCACAAGAAGACAGGGGTGTTTATTTAGTTATAGGAAAAACTGATGAAGGCAGCTCGTTTCAATATACTTCTGATAAAGCTGAAGAAATAGAACGCAGACTTACACCATTAGTCAAAAGTGAAGAAGAATCTTATAAAAGAATGATTATGAGGGTTCCAGGTTTTGGAAGAGCAAGTAAATCATATAATAGTTTTATTATTATTGCTTTACTCGATGATTGGAGCGACAGAAATGAAAGTACTGTAACAATTATGAGAAAAGCTATTGGAAAAATTGTAACTGTACCGCAAGCTTTAGCATTCCCCATTTCTCCACAAAGTATAAGAGTTAGTAGCTATAATAAACCAGTTCAAATGGTCTTGTTGGGAAAAAGTTACGAACAGCTTGAAAGATGGCAAAATTTAATAATGACTGAGTTGAGGAAAAATAAAAATTTAGCTGCAATTGAATCTGATTACTCGAAAAATAAACCTGAAATTAAATTGATAATTAACAGAAAAAAAGCTCAAGACTTAGGAGTGTCTATTGAGTCAATTGGTAAAACTATAGAAACTTTATTTTCAGGAAAAACAGTAACAAAGTTTAATCAACTAGGTAAAGAGTATCCAATAATTTTACAATCAGATATAAAAAATAGAAAAAAAAGTGAAAATCTTAGTAAAATTTTTGTTCGTTCAGATTCGTCTGGAAAATTAATATCGTTAGCTAATCTCGTTGAATTTGAAGAAGTTGGTTCTGCAAAAATTTTAGCTAGATATGATAGACAGCGTGCTGTTACTATTAGTGCTAGACTAACTGATAATTATTCTCTATCAGATGCTCTCGGTTACCTCCAAAAAACTGTTGAAAATATTGTTCCAGAAGCAAAAATAGAATGGAAAGGAAAGTCTGAAGAATTAAAAGAAACTAGTAATGAATTATTTATTATATTTGCCTTAGCATTGCTTACAGCTTTTCTAGTTATGGCAGCAAATTTTAATAGTTTTATTCATCCCGCTATAATCATGTTAACTGTTCCTTTAAGCGTGTTTGGAGGTATAGTTTTTATTTTATTATTTAATTCAAGCATAAATATTTTTTCACAAATTGCTTTAGTAATTTTAATAGGAATTTCTACTAAAAATTCAATTTTAATAGTTGATTGGGCAAATCAGCTAAGAAGAGCTGGAAAAAGTATCGAAATTGCAGCATTGGAAGCTTGCAAAAGAAGATTTCGTGCGATCATCATGACCTCACTCTCAACAATGATTGCAATGGTACCGCTATTAATTGGAAATATAGGTCCTGGTGCAGGTGAAGGTAGTAGGTTAGCTGTAGGATCAACTATTTTTGGAGGAATGTTGATATCTACCTTTTTCACTCTTTATGTTACTCCTACAATGTACGTTCTACTAACAAAAAATACTAAACGAATTGACGCTATTGACATACAGTTAAATAAAGAACTTAAAAGATAATATATTTTTTCTTACTCAAAGCTTTTTGGCATTCTTTTAATTGATTTTTATAAATCTTAGATTGTTTCTCTACACTTTTTGCATAAAGAATAGCTTTCTTATCTGTTTTATAAACTTTCTTAGCATAACTTCCCCAACCTAAATAATAATTTAAATATTGCCTATAAGAATCATTTAATGAAACATTGTTTATTTTATTTGTCTTGTTCATATACCAGCCAACAAACATGACTGAATCTTTAAATTTATTACGTAAAGCTAAAGGGTTATTAGTTTCAATTTTATATTGCTCCCAAGTTTTTTTAACTGCTTGTGAATATCCAAAAGAACTTGATGGTCTTTTATATGGAATTATTTTAAATAACTTTTGTCTTTTTGGCTTGGCCCAGCGATTAAAACCTGACTCTTGTTTTATAAAAGCTAGAATAATGTAGGGTGGTGCCCCATATGTTTCTGAACTTCTTTTAATACTTTTATACCAAAGGTATCGTTCGCCAAAAATTTTACATGCATTTGAAGTATGTTTTGGAACTGAGCTACAGGATACAACTACAAAAAAAACAATAAAATAAGTTAAATTTCTATTTAAAATCTTCTTTAGCACGGGATAGTGTTTTCTCCATTTGATCTTTAATTTCTAACTTATCAATACTAATTGAAACTGCTTCGAAGTCTTCGACTATTTTTTTCAAAACATCTTCGTTGCCAGCTTTTTGCATATCTACTTTTATTATTTCTTGTATATATTTTTTTTTTTCTTCTTCGCTCTTTCCCAACTTACTGCTTACCCATTCTCCCAAGTATTTATTACTTTTTGCTATTATTCTAAATTTCAATTCTTCATCTCTAGCAAATTTTTTTTCAAAACTTTTTTCTCTTTCATTAAATTTATTCATATTTTAAAACGTATGTAAATCTTTACTAAAAAATAAGCAACTAGTACACCAAGAAAATTAGCTATTAGATCATAAAGTTGTAAAGCACGAACTGGAATTATAAATTGTAAAAGTTCAAGAAGTATAGATAATGTGAACATTAGATAGACTAATTTTACAAATTTATCATTTTTTGCATATAAAAAGAATCCCAAAACAGAGGTGTATAAGTATGAGACAAAATGATTAATGCTAGTGCCAAAGGGATTTTCGACTAAATTTGGCTGGTGACCCAAATCATTATATAAAAATAAGCCTATTAATGAACCTGGATACAAGCTCAATAAAATAAGAGCGAATATTGAAACATAGAAAACGAATTTTAAAAAAATTATTATTTTGTTCATATATACTTCACAATATATAAATCATATTATATTTTATATTAAATGAACAATCTCATATTAGTGCGTCATGGACAAAGTCGATGGAATCTAGAAAAAAGATTTACTGGTTGGGCTGATATTGATTTAACAGAAAAAGGCCAATCTGAAGCTCAATACGCAGGTAAATTAATTAAAAAATTAGACATAAATTTTGATTCATATTTTACATCGAATCTAAAAAGGGCTCAAAATACCCTCAAAATAATATTAAAAAATTTAAATAAAAAAAATGTTAATATAAATAAAGCGTGGCAATTAAATGAGCGTCACTACGGTGGTCTCACGGGTTTAAATAAAGATGAAACAATTAAAAAGTATGGAAGCAAGCAGGTAAAGAAATGGCGAAGAAGTTTTGATAAATCTCCACCAGCTATGGATATAAATCATCCTTATAGAAATAAAATTCTTACAGATGTTGCTAAAAAAAAAATTACCACTAAAATGTTTAATATTGAAAGCGAATCTTTAAAAGATACATTTAATCGCGTGGTACCTTATTATAATAAAAATATAAAACCTCTGATTTCCGATAAAAAAAATATTTTAATCGTATTCCATGGAAATAGTTGTAGAGCATTATTAATGAAAATTTTTAATATAAGTAAAAACAAAATAGATCTATTTGAAATACCTACTGGTAATCCTTTGTTAATTAGATTTTTAAGTGATTTAAAAATAAAAGATTTTAGATATCTTGATACAAAAAGAGCTAAAAAAATAATATTTAAATAATTAACTTTTTTTTAATATTTTCTTATAAGTCTCTAATGTACTAACATGAATAAAATCAAGATTGCTTTTAAATCCATACAACTCATAATTTTTAATTAATTTGTTCCATACTGTGTTAATTGAAAATATCTTAGAATTTAAACCTAAAAAAATATTAGGTCTTATAATTTGTAATCCTGTATAAATATATTTTAATTTTTTTTTATTATCTCTATTAACTAAATTATCTTTTAAATTAAAATCACCTTTAAAATTTTTGTCAAAACTTTTTTTTTTATCTACTATTAAAATTGAACAATTTTTTTTTTTAGATATTAAATCTTTTTCCATAATTTTTAATTCTTTTATATATTCAGTTCTCCAAATTGTATCTGGGTTTATTGTTAGAAATGGTTTGTTAGAAAAATATTTAATAGCATTTAAGATTCCACCCCCAGTGTCTAAAATGGCTTCTTTTTCTCTTATTATAGTAATAGATAAATTAAAATTATTATTATTAATATAGTCTGCGATTTGATCTGCTAAGTAATGTGTATTTATTACAACTTCCTTTATGCCAAATTTTATTAAAAATTTTAACGTATTAGATAATAAAGTTTCTTTTCCAATTTGAAGTAAAGGTTTAGGACAATTTTCAGTAATTGGCCTCAAGCGCTTGCCATATCCAGCGCAAAGTATCATTGCTTTCATCATCATTTAATAAATACTAAAAATGAATTGGTCTTTTGTCTACCGCTAGCGCTGCTTCTTTAACAGCTTCTGTGTGAGTTGGGTGAGCATGAATAGTTCTTGCAATATCCTCTGCTGAGGCACCAAACTCCATAGCAATAGCTAGTTCTGCAATCATTGTTCCTGCTAAAGCAGAAATAATAGTAGCACCTAAAACTTTATCAGTTTTTTCATCTGCTAATATTTTTACAAAACCTTCGGTCTCATTATTAACTTTAGCTCTTGAGTTAGCTATAAATGGGAATTTACCTATTTTATACTTTATATTTCTTTTCCTAAGTTGCTCTTCTGTTTTTCCTACATGTGCTACTTCTGGAGAAGTATAAATAACAGCTGGCATTACATCGTAATTTACATGCCCAGCCTGTGAAGCAATAATTTCAGCAACAGCAATTCCTTCATCTTCCGCTTTGTGAGCCAGCATAGGACCCTTATCTATGACATCCCCCACAGCATAAATGTTTTTAATTGAAGTTTTAAATTTATTATTTACCTGAATTTTTTCATGTTCGTCCAGTTTAATTCCTAAATTAATTATATCTTGACCAATGTTTGCTTTTCTACCGACTGCAACCAAAACCTTATCGCACTCTATTCTTTTTCTTATAGCTGTTGTATTATTTGTAAAACCTACTATCACTTTATTTTTTACTATACTAATTTCTGTTACTTTCGAGTTTAACTTAAAATTAATTCCTTGTTTTGTAAGAATTTTTAGGAATTCTGTTGAAATATCTTTATCCATCCCTGGAATGATTTGGTCTAAATATTCAACCACTGTAACATTCGAGCCTAGTCTTTTCCATACACTTGAAAGTTCTAAGCCAATATAACCTCCCCCAATAACAAATAATTCTTTTGGAACTTTTTCAAAAGACAGAGCTCCAGTTGATGAAACTATATTTTTTTCATCTATTTTTATTCCAGGCAAAGAAGTTGGTAATGAACCAGTTGCAATTACTATATTTTTTGTTTTATATTTTATATTTTTTCCTAAATCATCAATTACACTGACAGTATTTTGATTTATTATTTCACCCTTGCCCTTTAAATGAGTAACTTTATTTTTTTTAAATAAAAACTCAATACCTTTGGTTAAGTTTAATACAGATTTATCTTTATTATTCATAAGTTTTGACAAGTTTAATTTAACATTTTCAGTTTCTATACCTAGTTTGTTATATTCATTTTTCGTTTTATAAAAAATTTCTGAAGAGTGGAGTAAGCTTTTTGAAGGAATACAACCAATATTTAAACATGTACCTCCTAGAGTTTTTCTTGACTCTATACATGCTGTTTTAAGTCCTAATTGTGAAGCTCTTATAGCACAAACATAGCCTCCGGGTCCTGAGCCTATTACAATTACATCAAAATTATTATCCATTATTAGAGATCTAAAAATAATCTACGCGGTTCCTCGAGACATTCTTTAATAGTTTTTAAAAATGAAACTGCTTCTTTTCCATCAATTACTCTGTGGTCATAAGATAATGCCAGATACATAATAGGTCTAATAACTACACTACCGTCTTTTACTACTGCTCTTTCAACAATATTGTGCATGCCTAGAATACCAGTCTGAGGAGGGTTTAATATTGGCGTTGAAAGCATTGATCCATAAATTCCACCATTGCTTATTGTAAAAGTTCCTCCTTGAAGATCGTTTATTGTTATTTTACCTTTTTTTGCTTTTTCGGAAAGTGAAAAAATATTTTTTTCTATGTTAGCAAAAGATAATTCATCAGCTTTTTTAAGAACTGGCACAACTAAACCCCTGTCAGTCCCAATTGCTATAGATATATTATAATAATTTTTGTAAACAATATGGTCATTTTCTATTTCTGCATTTACAGCAGGAAAATTTTTTAAAGCAACTACAGATGCTTTAACAAAAAAGGACATAAAACCTAACTTAACAGAATATTTTTTAGAAAAATCTTCTTGATAATCTTCTCTCATTTGCATAATGCTTTTCATATCTACTTCATTAAAAGTAGTAAGCATAGCAGCGTTACTCTGTGCTTCTTTTAATCTTTTAGCTATAGTTATTCTCAATCTACTCATTTTTACGCGCTCTTCTTGACCGTGGGTTATTTTTCTTTTTGATGGTCCCGGTAAATTACCCATTGAATTAATCAGATCTCCCTTTGAAATTCTTCCATCTTTTCCTGTTCCTTTTATATTTGATACATCGATATCTTTTTCTTCAATAATTTTTCGAACAGAAGGGGGTAAAGTTTTTTTTGTTTTAGGTGGTATGTATTGTTTTTTTGTCTCTACATCTTCAACTTCATTATCCATATTATTAATTTCATTGGAAGCTGAAGAATCATTGTGTTCATCATCATTGTGTTCATCATCATTGTGTTCATCATCATTGTGTTCATCATCATTGTGTTCATCATCATTGTGTTCATCATCATTGTGTTCATCATCATTGTGTTC
>Ga0114997_10001552_pt1 | contig 19090 bp, 11 predicted proteins | sample ArcticOcean_MG_C_2_FD_87045 | JGI IMG/M metagenome (GOLD analysis project Ga0114997, IMG submission 87045) | Marine microbial communities from western Arctic Ocean - ArcticOcean_MG_CB4_136 | ecosystem: Environmental > Aquatic > Marine > Oceanic | place: Arctic Ocean: Canada Basin | collected...
GACGACGACGACGACGACGACGACGACGACGATTTCCAAATTCTTGACGTGTTCGGTGACGACGAGCCGGAAGCGTTGAAGCTAACGCCGGAAGACGAAGCGAAAGCGAAGCGCAAAAATATAGAAGCTTCGGTAGTTGTCGGACCAGTCTTAAACGTCGAAGGTACCGTTGGTGCCGCCATCGAAGCGACGAAATATTCCAAGAAAAAAGTTGGGGGCGGAGGAGTGGCTGAAAATGCATCGTCTGCGCTGGTCGCGCCGAAAGCGCTTCTTGCCAAGATGTGTGAAAAAGAGAAATGGTTGACGCCTCGGTACGATCGATTAAAAACCGACGATAAAAAAACAATTCGATACAGCGCGACAATCGAGCGATCTTCTGGGCCAAAATATCTTCGAAAACCGACGATACTAGTGCAGACAATCTCTTTCGAAGAGAAAGATGGTAACGAGCCGGAAGGTGGTTGGAAGAGCGTGACGGAAGCGCAGGACGCCGCCGCGTGTGTCGCGCTTTTCCGTATCTTGTTTGTCGAAAGAGAGATGAAATTCGTCGTACCGAGCGAGTTAAATCATCAGTGGCGAGATTACTATCGGCAATCCTTGTTACTTCGCGAGTTGTTCTCTGGAATCGATGGTGGCGAAGCGTGCGAGAGTAATGATGACAAAACACGAAATGAGGGAGGAGATGAAGAAGATTGGGAAACGTTCGCGCTGCGGGTTCGGAAAACGCTCTGCGCTGCTCGAACAGAGTGGAATCAGAAATTAGAAAGAGAGCTTAGTAATGCCGATAAAGATGACGATAAAGCACCGTCGAGTAACCGCGCGGCTACATCGACTACTGCTGCGAATAAAAATCGCGAAAGAGATTCTGACGTCGTAAAAGAGAAAGAGGAACAAAAACGAGCGCTCTCCGAACGCATTTTGCAAACATTTCGCGAAAAAAAACAAACACCGGCGTGGAAAGATATCGAGTCCAAGCGAAACGACTTACCGATTGCCAAACTCAGAGACGATTTTTTGCGCGCATTATCTGTGAAAGATACTGTCGTCGTGTGCGGCGAAACTGGCTGCGGTAAAACGACGCAAATCCCGCAATTCGTCTTGGACGACGAGATTGAAAATCTGCGAGGCGCGAGCGCGAATATTATTTGCACGCAACCTCGTCGCGTCGCCGCAACTTCAGTCGCTGAACGCGTCTGTTTCGAAAGATGCGAAAGAGATGGCGTCGGTGGAAGAACGAGCGATGTCGGATATCAGGTCAGAGGCGACAACAAGACGAATCGTAGCTCGACAAAGTTGACGTTTTGTACGGTTGGTATTCTCCTGAGACGATTGCAAGGCGATCGATACTTGAAAGGCGTGACGCACGTCTTACTAGACGAGGTACACGAGCGGAGTTTAGACTCAGACTTTGCGCTCGCATTACTTCGCGACGTGCCTGAACAACGACGGCGAATGAATTTGCCGCCGCTGAAGTTGGTATTGATGTCTGCGACCATCGACTCCGACCTTTTCAGCAGGTACTTGGACAACGCGCCTGTGGTAACCGCGCCGGGACGAACGTTTCCAGTGTCCACTTCGTTTTTGGAAAACATATACGAATCGTTAGAATACGTTTTAGACCCGGAAAATAGAGCGTGTCGCCGCCCGCGCGGCTTTGCGGACGAGGCGAAATCAGCCATGCGAGCCGGCGGAGGAGGAAGCGATCGTCGACGAAACGCGCAACTCATCGATAGTTGGGGCGAGGATGCCAACTCCTTGTTTGGCGGGGAAGAGTATCCAGAAAATCCAGATTATGACGCCGACGACGCTTTTCTTGAACATTGTAGCTCGAAGACACGTTTAAGTTTATCTCGATTGGACGAACACGCTATCGATTACGATCTCATTGAACAATTACTCGCGCATCTCGACGAGACGGAAGAACGCGCGGGACCGAGTAACGGCGGAGGTGCATTTTTGGTCTTTCTGCCCGGCAAAGGCGAAGTCGAAAGGATGGTCGATCGTTTGAAAGGCTCAAAACGTTTTCGAGACGCAATCGTGTTGCCGTTGCACTCGAACGTGAGCAACCGTGACCAAAAGATTTGTTTCAATGTCAATCTCGATTCTCACGTTCGTAAGATTGTCGTCGCCACGAACGTCGCGGAAACCTCCGTGACTATTCCAGACATCACGTGCGTAATTGATACCGGACGCGTGAAAGAAAGAAGATGGGACCCAAAGCGTGGTCTGGCGAGTTTAGAAGAATGCTTCATCTCTCGAGCGTCCGCGAAACAACGACGTGGTCGGGCAGGTCGCGTGAGAGAAGGTAAATGCTTCTCTTTGTACACGTCCAAGCGACACGAGGTTTTGATGAAGTCTCACCAAGAACCGGAGATGAAACGAGCACCGTTGACGGAAGTAGTTTTACAAATTGCATCCTTAGGAGGTGGTCGCAACGATGACGACGGCAGAAGAACTAGAATCGAGAAAACCGAATACGACGACGCCGATCCTCGCGCAGTACTCTCGCGAGCACCGGAACCGCCTTCGGAGGAGTCCATCGATCGCGCGGTAGACACCTTGGTGAACATTGGTGCCTTGGAGCGAAGAGTGAGAAGAAATTCTACGAGTAATAAGGACGATGGTGACGACGATAAAGAAGCGGTAGGATGGGACGACGAGGACGACGATGACGTAAACGGGGAGATGAACAACGCAAACACAATTCTCGCGCTCACGCCTCTCGGAAAGCGCCTCTCGATGCTCCCGCTCGATGCTGCGTTGGCAAAAATGCTCCTCTTTGCAGTTCTGTTGCGATGTCTCTCACCAGCACTCACAATTGCCGCAATTGTCAGCCATAAAGTTCCCTGGCGCGCGAGTGACTCCGAAAACGACGAAACGAGCGCCGCTTCCGTGATGAAGAAAAACTTGACAAAAAACGTGAAAGAAAACGACAGCAGTTTGGCTAAGAACGAAGTTTCCGACCATCTCGTCCACGCCGCCGCGTACGAAAAATGGAACGAAATCGGCAAAAATAACGCAGCCACTCAGAAAAAGTTTGCTCGTGAAAGCGGCCTTGATCACGACGTGTTGCGACAACTGTCCGATTTACGCAAACAGTTTTTCGATGCGTTGAAAGCCGGGAACGTCCTCGATGGGAACAACGCAAAGTACGATTACTCTTCCATGGACAACCCGCTCTCTCCGTGGAACGCGGACGCTAAGAGACCAAAGCTCATCAAAGCCGCGTTGGTCGCTGGATTATACCCAAACCTCGCCTACGCCGACGCCGTGGAAATAGGCCCTAAAAACGCCGCCGATAAGAAAACCATCTTCGAATGGAAAGACTCGCGAAACGCGGACGTGTATCCGCACCCGTCCTCGCTCGTTTCTAAAATCTCGCGCTCGCCGGGAACAAAACTCCCACCTCGTCAATTCTGCGTGTACGCGGAGAAAGTAAAAACGTCGCGAACGTTTTTGCGCGAGTGCACGAAAGTCTCGCCGATTGAAGTTTTGCTTTTTGCCGGCAGAAAAGTGAACGTGGAACACGAGATGAAACGAGTCGTTTTGGACGACTGGCTGAAAGTGTTAAACGTCGACGCCGTCACGGCGACTTTGTTTAAAAAGTTACGGGTGGTTTTAGACGGTGAATTCGCGAAAGCGCACGCCGAGGACGAGAACGACAAGCACACAAGCGACGAGAACGACACCGACACTTCTTCGGAGTTTGTGTTCGAGCTCGTGCGAGACATCCTCTTATTAGAACAATAGATAGAAGCTTTATTAAAAAATGACGCTAAGACGAACTCGAAGAACTTTTGCTCGACGACAAAGACGACGAACCACTACTGATCGATAACGACGACGACGATGACGACGCAGAAAGAGAGGTGGAAGAAGAAGAACTGCTGCTGCTGCTGCTGCTACTACTACTACCACTACTTTCGCTCGAGCTGCTGCTGCTGCTGCTCGAACTCCCTCGTCCGCTCTTCTTCTTCTTCTTAGTCCTCTTCTTCTTCGTCCCTCTCAGCGCATCCACTTTCCTCTTCAACTCCCGCTCTCTTCGTTCGCGAGGGTCTCGAAACACCTCCCGCCTCTCCTTCTTCCCGATTTTCATAAACTCTTGAACCCCCCCCTTCGTGTTGTTGTTCGATTTCCCTAAGTCTTCCTCCTCTCTACGTTTCTTCAACATTTCCGTCTTCGATTGTCTTTTCACGTACGTCCCTTGGTCGCCGGGTTTTAACGTGCACTCGAACGTCCAGTGCTCGAGCGAGAAACATCGCTGACACTTCTTCGTCGTCGTCGTTTCCGTCGTCGTCGCATCGTTTGGCTTATTCTTGCGCAAAACGAAACCCATTTCTGTATCTCTTTAAGTGACGATTGTGCGGCACATTTTCGCACGGATTTCACATTTATTCGCGGGAGGATATATACGCTCGCTTGCCCGTTGTTGCGTAAAGAGACAGAGACAATAAAAGATGCACCCTTCATCTCGTTTTGGTCGCCATTTGCCGACGACGGAGGAAGAGCTCCTCGAGGAACAGCGCGTGTTTCTGGAGAGGAAGGAAACGCCTGCGGCGAGAGCGCTGAGGAAAGAGAAAAGAACGGACGACGACGACGACGAAAAGGAGGAGGAGGAGGAGGAAAAGAATGCGAACAACAACATTAACAACGCGAAACCGTTCGTGGTGGAAGAAGCGTCGCTGAAAATTGTGGAGCGGGACACGTCGACCGTGATTCCAATACCGCCAATGGCGAGAGACGATGGGAGCGAAACGAGAGGTTTTCCGAAAGCGGAACATCGGTCGAAGGAAGGCGGTGGTGGTAATGGTGATGATAATGATCCGAAAATTTTGAGCAAATTTGCCAGGAGACGCGCGGAGATGCGCGGGGAGAAGATTTTGGACGTGCACGAGCCGGATGTGATGAAGAAGGGGAGAGCGGATGGCGCGTCGGCGGCGTCGGCGGCGGCGATGATTCCGGAACACGAGGATAAAGACGTGGCGGCGGAAACGAAGAGAGTGTTGGCGTCCATGAGCGTGGAAGAAGCGATGAAGCAGAGGAAAGAACTGGAGGAGAAGATGGATCCAAAAATTGTGGGGTTCTTTAGGAATCGCAATCGAAAGAAGATGGATGCAACGAGCGCGGATAAAAAAGAGGCGTCTGAAGCGGCGCCTCCTCGTTTGACCACAACAACATCGGGGAATAGTAGTAAACTTAACAAAAGCACGAGTAAGAAACCAGACGCGATGAAACTGATGAAAGCGAACGTGGATCCAATGTCCAGAGTGCACGCTGCGGATGTTCGGTTTACAGCTTCCGGTGAACCAATCGTACCGGTGGAACACTACCAAAACATCTCCGCGCAGGAAGGACGGATTCCCGCGCCAACCGAACGCGATTTTGTTCGCACCGGGGGATTGTTTAATAAACCAAACATCGCGGCGTCGACGTCGGCAGAAGAGAGCGACGATCCCGGGTACACGTTATTAGAAGCTCGACAGTTGTGCGTCTCGTCGGTTCCAGGCCAGCGCGCATTAGGGTATCGTTTGTTAGCCAACGTCTTCAAATCGGCGCGAAGATTTGGGCACGCGCCGGAAAGAGTCGCGACGGAGGAGCCGCAAGAGTTGCCACTAGGAAGCACCTGGGCCGGTATATGGGTCTCCGCAGTCGTGGATGTTGGCGCCGTATCGCTTGTTCGACGAGGGCTGGACGATTCAAACCCGCTCGTTTTCTCCTCCGCCGCGTTAGCGATGCGAGAGTTGTGTTGCGGCCGAGGCGGCGGGGGCGTGTTCGGGACCGAAGAACGGTTAATGTCGCAATTAGAATCGTTTGCAGGCGTCCCTGCGATTTCGAAGGCGTATTCTGCGGTCACGTGCCACGCGCCCATGTGGAGAGAATCGCGAGACGACGCACCTAAAGGCGGTCGAGGGTATGAACCGAAAGCGTGGGAACCCGCCGGAGGGGTCATCGAGATCGATCAGAGTACAAATTTGGTGTGTTGCGACGAGGAAGACGAGGAAATCGCAAACATGGTCATGCAAGCCGCCACGACTGGTGCAAAACTAGATCCGGAAGCAGAAGCCGAGCTGAGACGGATAGAATCCGAACGAGCGGTCGATCCAATCGCGGCTTTATTGCGAGCGAAGACTTTAGAACGAGTGAGATATTTACTCGAGATGGAACGGAGTCCAGTGGCGGAAGTCCCTCTGTTACAGTTTTTGTCCACGGCGGCGACGCACTCAACGTCCGCCGCGGTTGCGGTTGCGAAGTGTCCGAGACTGATGGACGTGTTGTGTAGGCGAGTGACGAGCTTTGCGTCGTCGTCGTCTTCATCGGCGCCGCCAGAAGGTGCGAACTCAATTGCCTCGCGCGCGTACGTTTTGGAAACGATATGTTCCATCGTACGCGTCGCCGGTACAGGCGTTGTCTTTGAAGCATCAGATGCGAGCAACGATAGATTAAATATCGCACACAGCGCGATACAGCTCGTGTCCTCTATCAATCCAATGGAAGACTTCGAACCTGCATCGGTAAATTGCTGGCGCCAAGCCATGCGTTTGTGGTCGCTTTGCGCCAACCGAGGTGTCCCGACGTGTCCGAACGCGGACGATTATTTCTCTCTGCTAGCAAACTGCGTGGATGTGGACCCTAAAAATATTTCAAATGAAGGGTACGAAACCGTTCGCGAGGCATTCAACGCGTTCTCGTCGTTTTGCTCAAATCATAAGAACATGAAAGCGTCTACGCCGCTGTTAGAGAAAGTTTCCGGCTTCGCGAGCCATTGGATTCTAAAGAATTACGAGTCGTTTTCAGTAGGCGGCGCCCGTTCTCGCTTTGCGTTTGCGTCCGCTGCTTTTTTTCTCGATTCTGCGAATCTTGCCGGAATTGGCGAGGAAGGTGACGAGAACGAGGGTAACGAGGACGATGTAAATTCCAACACGCGAAGACGACTCGCAAACGCGCTCTCAAAGGCGTGCGACATTTTACTGCGAGAGTTGGCGGCAGATTACGCCCGAGGTATCATTGCTAGTTCGGATTTTTATAAAGCGAGAGCATCCAGAGGCGCTGCAATGCACGGCGTGCTGTGCGTTCTCAGAGCGCTCGCTGGTGGTGTAAACGAAAGCTACGAGGAGAACGAAGAGATGCGCGAATCGAGCGTGGACGAATACATCAAGACCATCGCTCAAAATAAAGCATTAGAAGCTATCGATACGCTGTGTGCTGCGATGTATCGAGAGACAGTTGGTATTGAGCGTGCGAGACGTGCTGACATGAGGATGCGTCAGCAACGTGCGCGGCACCGCGGGTTATCGCTGGATGTTCGGAGCGGCGACGCGAGAGCTGCGAGAGGACAAATTTCACCGAAATCAGGAACGTCTCCCAGAAGACCGCAGACGATGAAACCACCTCTCGCTGGGTCTGCTGGTAGCCCGAGCGATGACATTGGTCTTTTAAGTTCATCGCCGCCTTTAGGTGGTGGTGGTGGTGGTCTCATCCACACAAACGAGGCGTTTACGAAGAAGCGCATGTCTTTTGATACCACATCTAACCAGATTTCGGCTGCGTTTCAGCAAAAAGCACGCATTGGTAATACAGAAAAAGTCGCCGCGACGCTCGTTGCCGAGGATAAAAATCTTCCAAACAGAAGTCAAACGAAGAGCCCATCTCCGGCTTTAGTTGCCGTGCGCGAAGGATTCGCCACGGATCAATCATCCTCGGCGCAAAAACGCGTCGGCGGCGCAGACTTCGATAGAACTTTGGACAGAAACGACGAGTTGGAAAAACTGTACTTTGAGAACTATACCGGCGAGGAGTCTGTTCAAGAAGCGCATGCGCACGAAGTGACCACGTTTATGGGTTTGCGCGTGTTCTGGGCCTCCGCCACGCTTCCCATTCAACGTGCTTTAGTGCAAGCGTTGGAGATTCTCGAACAGTTTGGTTTGCCGGAAATTGTCGAAGATGAATTCGCACCGCCGATGGATGAAGAAGAGAAGAAATGTCGCAAGAAGCAGCAACGCGCGGAGTACACAAAGACGTGTTTATACGCGACGGCGACATTGTTGCGCTCGTTACCGCCGGGTGCGGGCAGCTTGGCAAAACTCGCCCTGAAAAACGGCGTCATGTCGACGCAATCGCTTGACGCCGCGTTAGATTCGACGAGAACTGCGTTGTTGGATGCCGAGCGTGATTTCATAAATACGGCGAATAACATCACGCCTTCAAACATGACCAAAGTCGTCAGCGCAGCGCAAGAGTGTGGAGTCATTCTGTCCTTGGCGGCGAAATCGCTCGTACCACCCGCGGAGGATTGTCGCGACGCGCTTCTTGGTGGGTACACGATTGAGTTCACCACCGCCTCCGAGGCACGCAAATACGGTTGCGATTGGATGAAGTCTGTTTTGCCAACTTTTAGCGATTGGTTTTTCGCTCCGTTGTCTCCGTCCTCCGCTGTACGCGGATGGGACGTCGCGAGTATCGCGTCCAATCTATCACTTGTTCTCGGTTACGAAAAGTTACACGCATCGACAATTGTCGAGTTGAACTCTTCAAAAAAGCTCTCCGCGTTGTCCAACGTCTTCTTGAAGGAAATGGTTATATGGCGCGATCCTGCCGTCACGGCGCCGTTAGCCGCGTTGACCGATTTATACTGGTCGCAAACCGTCTTTGAGTTTTTACAAAACGATGCCATGCAATCGTCATCCTCTCCTTTAGGCTACACGAAAAGAATCAAACCGAACGAAAAATCGTTGAGCGACCCTTTACACGTTCCCGAAGGGTCTGGAGACGCATCCGTGTCTTCCGCTTTGGCGATTGCCTTTGGCACAACTTCTTACGCGGATGCTTTGTTTGGAAGACACATCAGTTTTTGGCTCCGCGCGGACGTTCCCGCCAAAGCTCGAGCTTCCTGTTGGATTGCTTTGCGCGAAAATTTGAGCCTTCATCTACTTCCGAGTATTGCAAAGTTAGTCGAGCCTATTCATTCGCACGTCATGTTACCTCGCGGAGGCGAGCAAGATCTTGAAATGTTTGAGCTGTACATCTCGTCGTTAGAATCGGGCGATTTAGATAAATGGTTCGCATCGTGGGAGAAATTCGAAGGGTGGGATTACGGCGGCATTGGCTCGAGAGGCGCCCGTTTACCATTCGAAGCACCACCAGTCGCGGTCGCGCTGGTCGTCCACGCCGTCGCTCACGTCGTTCTGGGCGGAGCTGGAGGGAACGCCTTGCAAAAGAAGACCATTCGCCGTTTATTGTCGAAAGATCGCACCGGGACGTACCTTCGCGCAATCATGAACACGCCTTTGATGCTTCGTCGACGACCTCGGTTCGCGAGTACTTCGGCGAAAACGAACGCTGGAGAGTTGCACGAGACGCCATTTGGTTGGGGCTTTTGTTTTGGAAAGTTTGGTAAGTGGGAAGATATGGGTCCGAGGCGGTCGGTGTTGTTAGACGCTTGCGGCGACGACGAGGAATTGTTGAGATTATTAAGACACGCGCTGGTGACGTGTAAGTTAGCCACGAGAGAAAGCATGGACGTCCACGCGATGGAGATGTCCGTGGAGAAAACTAGCAGCTTTTACGCGTGATGATGAAGAAGAAAGAATTTACTAACATTTGTATATGTATATAATCTAGTAGACACAAAAAGAGGAAATTCTAGAAATTATCCTTCATCGTTCTCAACTGCGCGAACACCTCCACGTCTCTCTTCTCCTCCATTCCTAAAAACTTTCTAATTTTCTCGTCCCCGCTTCTACAAAACGGGTTTGTTTTCTTCTCCTCACCGACCGTCGTCGGGACCGTAGGCTCGTTCTTCTCTCGCAACGCCTTGCACTTCCTCTCCCGCTCCAACAAATCCTCGTTCTGTCCATCTACGCTCTTTGCAAACTTAATGTTCGCTAAAGTATACTCGTGAGCGCAATACAATTTCGTCGTCTCGGGTAAACTCATAATCTTCGTGATGCTCGCAAACATCTGGAGATGCGTCCCTTCGAACACTCTTCCGCATCCCATCGCGAAAACGCAGTCGCCGACAAACGCCGAATTCGCCGACGGCGCGTGGTACGCGCAGTGCCCTAAAGTGTGACCGGGAACGTCCATCACGTGTAACTTCACGTCCCCGACGAACACGACGTCGTCTTGCCCTACTTTCCTATCGATGCCGGGAATCTTCTCCGCGCCGGGAGTTTTCGCCTTCTCGCCTCTCGGACCGATTATTTGAACCTCGGGAAACTCCTTTTTCAAATCCAAATTTCCACCGGTATGGTCGCTGTGCCAGTGCGTGTTTAAGATGTGCGTCAATTGCCAGTTTCGTTTCTTCAATTCTCTCAAGATTGGTCCAACTTCCGGCGTGTCTATCACCGCGGTCGATTTCGTATTCGCGCAGTGCAACAGGAACACGTAGTTATCGGAAAGCGCCGGGAGTTGCACGATTAATAATGAAGTCGTCGTTCCATCACTTTCGTTGGGTTTCGTCGTTTCCATTTTGGATGATGATGATGATGATGATGATGACGATATTATTGCCGCACGTTTCTTTAGCGTTATCCTCCTCGCGTGGTTGTTTTGAAAAGACGGAAAAGAAGACGCCACCGCTCTCAGGAGGAGCATTAATAAGAGCAGAGAGAGCGCGTTTTCGTGCGGACTTTTCTGTGTCGTTTTTTCTCTTTTCCTCTTCTTTTTTTCGTCCAAAACGACGGCACTTTCGTGACGAAGATGGTGGACACGTAAAGACAAAGAAGAAAAAGAACACTGCTCTGTTTTTGTCGTCTCTCGCGTCATGTCTGGAGTGACGACGCGAGCGCAGAAAAGACGAAGAGGGGAGAGAGATTCTTCTTTGTGGGATTTGATCGTGAAGTGCGACGATATAACTTTCACTCATATTCTTCCGAGATTGAATTCGAATGATGTGAAATTCTTGTACGACGTGAATACGGAGACGAGAAAGTTGGTGAAGAGATCATCTCGCGCGAGGAATTTGAAAAAGAAGTTTAAAGTTCAAGAGATGTCGTCGATATCGACTTTGGAAGTTGCGTGGGAGCATTTTCCGTGGGGCACGTTTGACCACGAAGTGGAAGAAGATTTGGACGAAACAGATTTCTGCAATCGAGTTTCTAAAACGAATAAACTCGAGTTGCTCAAGTGGGCGCGAGAGGAGAAAGAGTGTGAGTGGGATGAAGCGACGATTAAGACGGCCGCATTACAAGGTAATCTGGAAATGATAAAGTATTGCGTTGCAAATGAGTGTCCTATCGATGAGTTTGCGTGTGCACGTGCTGCCTATAAAGGTCGTCTCGAGGTACTCAAATACTTACGCGAAGAAGTCAAAGCGCCTTGGGATTGGAGAACTGCCGTAAGGGCGGCTAAATATGGTCATCTTCATATACTTGAATATCTTGTTGAGCGTAAGTATGATAGATATGACGAACGGGCGTGTCAGCGTGCGGCCGAAAAAGGTCAGTTAGACTGTTTGAAGTACTTGCACGAAACCGCCAAAGCGCCGTGGGACTCTCGGGCCGTACGCTACGCGCACGAGAACAACCAAACCGAGTGTGTACAATACCTCCTCGACAACGACTGTCCTCTACCACGCGGTTGGCGATACGATGATGGAGAGTTACACAGCTTGTAAACACATGCACATTCACACACACACACACACAAATTTTGTAATATACGCACCAAGAGATATACATACAAAAGAAAATTTTCCAATCTTTCTATACAAATGTCGTCTTTCTCTCTCATTCGCGTGCGAATGTAATCGTACCTCGGATACCTTAGTATTTCACGTGTTCTAATCTCTCTTTCTCTCTAAAAATCCTTTTCTTTACCGCTATATTCTTCATCTTTTACGTCCTCGTCGTCGTCGCTATCTAAATCATACTCTTGCTCGTCTTCGTACTCGTCGTCTTCTCGGAAAACATCGTTCTCGTCGTCCGCGTGCACGCCTTCCGAGTCGTAATCCAAATCCACCTCGTCGATATCTTCGTACTCGTCCAAGTCGGACGTTGGCCTCTTCTTCTTCTTAATCTTCTCCTTCCCCCCATCCACCCCATCTGCATCCCCCTCCTCTTCGTCGTCGTCGTCTTCGTCGAACAAATCCATCGCCTTCTTCGTTTGCCGCAACTCCTCCGTCGTCTTCAACGCGTAATCGTCATCCTCGTCGTCCGGATCATCGCGGTCTCTCAAATCGTTTCGATCGAACGCGTCTTCTTCCTCTTCATTTTCCTCCTCGTCCTCGTCCTCGTATTCCGCCAATATCTCTTCATCCGTCAACTCCGATTGTTGTTCTTCGTCCTCCTCCAACACGTCTTCACCACTCGCTAACCGTTTCGCGCGGAGTTTATCCGCCTGTCTCGCTCGAAGCTTTCCCACGCGCACTCTCACTTTCTCTCGCTTCTCGAGTAATCGTTTTTGCGCTCGTTTGCGTTCTTTATCTTCGTATTCGTCGTCGTCTGAATCATCGTCGCTCTCCTCGAATCCTCCTCCCACGTCCCAGGTTTCGAACTCTTCCAAGTCGTCGATGGGGAGACCCGAGCGGGAGAGGAGTTTACGAGTCCTGGTCGTCCTCTTCCTCCCCGTATTTCTTGTGGCAACAACACCAACGACGACGTCTTTTCCTCCTCCCTTTTCGTCGTCTTTGGCGTCCATGTCGACGGCAAAACTCGACGACGAACTCGAAACCATCGAGGAAAAGCAAAGAAGAGCGATGACGATACGAACGAAGCTAAGCATTTGTTATAACACTCGTAGTATTACCGCTAAATGCTGCTGTTATAAAATTCGTCCGTCCGTGTTTTCAAAGCCTTTTTCGGTTCAGTAGTATCCGCGCTCAAAAGCCTCGCTTCATCCACGCGCGTGTTCGAATTATGCGGACAAAACGAAATGTCCAGTCAGCAAAAGAAGGGGATTTTCCCCCATAATAAAGAGACTTAGCGCATAGTATCTTGCGAACAAACAAACAACAACACTTTCGAAGTCGCTAAAGAAGAGTAGGAGGGTTCTTTCTTTCGTCTTAGCAGTATTCGAGCAGCATTAGCAGCAGCAATATATCTTTCCAAAATCATATCTCATTATGAGCAGCGCAATCTTTCCCCACGCGAATACTTTGAGCGTTAGAACTGCATCATCTGCGACTCAATCATCATCATCTGCGCGGGTATTCTCGAGAGCGTTTCATCGTCTTGAGCATCGTCATCATCATCGCGCGAAAAGGAGGAAAAAAAGAGTGTTTGCGGCGGAAGAAGAATCGTTCTTCGAGAAGTTGAATCCATTCAAGAAGAAGGAGAATGCATTAACCACCACCGAACGAGAACAGATGAATATGAATACTAGAAAGAATAAAAAGAACGAAGTGATTAATTCGACGCAGCGAGAACAAATCTTCGGGAAAGGTTTGATGGGGCGAGTGGCGACCGGTGTGATCAACAATCTCGCGGGTCAACTCGCGGAAGGGATGTCCGAGATGCGAACGAACGTAGAGGACGCGTACGAAATCGCGAGGAGGAAGTGCGAAAAGGACGGGAAATTGAGAGAAGCTTTAGGCGGCGAGGACGTGGTCGTTGGACCGGTGACGACGCAAATGAGCAACTCGATGAACGTCAACGGGAAAAGGACGGACGTGACGAGGATAGGGATGATCGCTTCGTCCTCGAGCGGTACCAAAGTAGCCTCGATCGCGGTCACCATGGAATCGGTCACGACCGGGAAGAAAAACGTCACCGTCGTCGCCACTTTAAGAAATGGAGAAAGTTTTGAAGTCGACGGCGTCGGAGGAGGAGGGGTTGGTCGAAACGTCGACGTCGTGATTGACCCCGCGGGGACGAATACTAGAAACGACGACGACGACGATTTCTTCGAGGGGGGGGAAATCATCGAGGCCTCCTTCGACGACGCCTCCTCGTCATCATCCGGGAACGATAACGGAGACGACGAATAATAACAATAATACTAAATCACGAATGCTGCGAGTAGTTGTTAAGTTGAAAGTGCTCTTTCGTGCATAGCGTACATCATACGTTGTTTTTTCCTCTCTTCCCACACAAAAAGACACACACAATTATTATTATTTAATACTACTACAATGCCTAAAGCGCGCAAATCGACGCGCGGTAACGCGAATAATTCCGACGCCATGGACGCCGAAGGCCACGAGGAGGTATGTATTCGTTTCGTTTGTCTTTGTTTGCTTTCATTTCGTTGTTCTTCGCTTCTTTCTCGAGCTCTTTGTTTCACTTCTTTCCTCCAACGAGTTGCCGATTCAATTCATCCAATTCATTCAATCTCGAGAGAATCGAATAGTGTGCCCGTCTTTTCCGCGCTCTCATACTCTGTCGCGCATACTCTGACCCCTTTAAACGTTTTATTATCTCTGGTTGAAAATATATAACAGCTGGAAGCGACGATGACGGCCGAGGACGACGAGATCTTGAAAATGAAAGAAAAACTGGCGGAAATGGAACGCGAAGCGTCCTCGCTGCGAGAACAAGAGCAAGGGATCGACGGGAAAGCTTTGGACGAGGAGATGGCGAAACATCATCATTCCGACAATAACGGTCAAGGACAACACGGTGGTCAAGGAAAACCGCAAAAAACGCCGGAAGAGTTGGAGAAGGAGAAAGCCGAGCGACAAGAGATTGACTCTCGGTCGGTGTTCGTCGGCCAAGTGGATTACGGCGCGGAACCGGGGATGCTGGCGGAACACTTCAAAAAGTGCGGGACGGTGAACCGGGTGACTATTTTAACCGATAAGTTTGAAAATCCAAAAGGGTTCGCGTACGTTGAGTTTTTGGAAAAGGACGCGGTGGATGCGGCGGTGTTGCTGGATGGGACTGGGTTGGAGGAGTTCCCGCAGAGGAAGTTGAAAGTGAGCGCGAAGAGAACGAACGTGCCGGGGATGAAGGCTGGCGGGAGAGGCCGGGGAAGAGGGGGAGGACGATTCGGTGGGTTTCCCGGCGGAATGATGATGGTTCCGATGATGATGCCATACGGAAGAGGGAGAGGCAGAGGTGGCAGAGGTGGCAGAGGTGGTGGGCGCGGAAGAGGTGGTGGTGGTGCTCCCGGATCGTCTCCGTATTAGCTTTTAAATGAAGTGTACAAAGAAAAGAAGGTTTCGTAGTTTTTAATAAAGAGAACGTATCGTTCCGTTCAATAATATTGGTGCTTGACTACTAGTAGTATATAAATTACCCACTAAACTACTATTAATTACTCGTAATATTCTTCACTGAGGCGGTGGAAACTGCTGCGGCGGCATGAACGGTTGGCCTTGTTGTAGATGTTGCTGTTGAAACTGTTGTTGTTGCTGCTGTTGCGCCATCATTTGCCAGTATTGCTGCTGCTGCATTTGTTGTTGTTGTTGCATTTGTTGCATCTGCTGCATTTGCAAATACTGATGCTGGTTTTGCATCGCCATGCTTTGCATGCTTTGTCCTCCTCCTCCTCCTCCTCCTCCTCCGTGTTGATATCCTTGATGCGGCGCGCCTTGCTGGAACACATGTTGCTGTGCGGAAGCTTGCTGATTACCTTTTGCAAACTTGAAATAAATCGGCTTGTTCGTCGGTAGATTCGGGTCTCTGTTGTCTAAGATGTACTTTTGGTCGAGCAAAGCGATCGTTCGCTCCGCTTCTTCGACCGTTCGAAAGGTGACAAAGCCACTGCCTTTGTGTTTTTTTGTATGGCGGTCGAATAAAATGTGCACGTCGGTTACGTCGCCCAACGCTTCAAACATAGGCGCGACGGCGTTTTTATCAAAACACGCGGGTATGCTCGAGACATAGAGTTTTTCAGACGGCGGTCCATAATGATGTACGTTTGGTGGGTCGAACTGACCCCGTCTCGGTAATTTTTTACCGTTCGAGTACACGGATCGGAGGTACCTGGCGATGACATCGGGCGTAGTCGGTTCCGAAGAAGACGGCGGTTCCACGACCATTCCAGGAGGCATGGCGTCTCGCGAGTCTGAACGCTTCATGTGATCGCCTTCTTGCTTCTTCGCAGGACTCTCCGTTGTTTTAACAACCGGAGTCGATAAAGCCTTGCCGCCTGGACTTTGTTGTTGTTGTTGTTGTTGTTGCGGGTTGATTACTTTTTGCGCCATTTTCTCTAAACTCATTCTCGTCGTTTCGTCTACAATCGTAAACTCCACCCTTAAAGGCGCGTGATATACCAACGAACCTGGTGGCTGTTTCTCGTTTAAGCTGTCAAAACACAGCTTCGCATCCTCCTCTTTCGCATACGTCGCCAAGAACGAAAAATGCTTCTCCTTTCTAAACGCTTTGAACGATTCAACCTCGCCGAACCGTTCCAGCCACGCCTTGACTAGCTCATCGCTCGCTAATTTCGACGACGCGCCGATCCAAATCTGTTTTGAACTTCTCGTCGTCTTGTCGCACTCCACCTCGACAAACTTGCGTAAATCCAACTCCACTTCAGTCGCGTTCGACTTCAAGTCTTCCTCCCACGTCGCCCATCTAACTCGCACACCTTTTTCGCACCCGTCCATCACGTACGACCCATTTTCCAACGCAGCTAACGCGCTCTCGGCCGCTTCTTGCGTCTGAAACCTCACGACGCCATTCGAACCAGCGCTAAAAATCTCTCGCACGTCGCCGTACGTCTCAAAGACGCGCCTCACCAGCGCCTCGTCCGCATCCGCCGGAAAATGTCCGTAGCGAATCTCCACTCGTCTCGCGCGCAGACGCTCGTACGCGCCAATCTGCGTTAAATCTACTCGCGGCAACGACGACTTCGTGGTTTTCTCTTTTTTTGCGATCGTATCATCATTTTCTTCCTCCACCTTCGCCTTCTTCTTCTTCTTCTTCGCCGCTCCTTCTTGTTCGGTTGGTGGTGGTTTTGGTGGCGAAAATTTTCCCAACGTGTCCCCCGATTCTGAAACCAATTCTTCTTTCTCGGGAACGGCGGTTTTGTCCTCCTCCTCCTTCTTCTCCTTCTTCTCCTCCGATCGAGCTCGTTTCCTCAAAACCCCTTCTCCTCCCTTCTCTTCGTCTTCGTGGCTCTTCTTCTTCTTAAGATGCGTTTCCAATCGCAACAACAAATCCGCTTTCAATCCGTCCACGGACAAACCTAACGAAATTAAAACGTTTCTCAGCTGCGCGACGGTGAGCTTCCTCCTCGCCGATTCCGTCTCCGGGACTTTCAGTGATGTTGGTTTCTTGCTCTTCTTCGGTGGCATCTTTTTAATGTGTATCGTGTGTTTACTCTCGAGTGAGTGTGTGATACGTTTGAAAAGCAAAAGTGTTTGGGGAAATGTGTGAGGGGCTACTTGTGAGGAAAAGTCTTCTATCGGTTGCGAGCGTTCTAAATACGCGCTCAATGTTATATAATGTCTAAGACACATGCGCGCGTTATTTCTCTGCCACTAATCTCCTCGTGGCACTCCTTTTTGTTTTTCTTCTTTCGTTTCTTCTTTTGGAGTTTCTTCTTCGTCGTCGTCTTTGTCGGTTTCGAGACGACGACTTTGACGAAGAAACTTTCGAAAGGCCCCGCCTTCGAAGAACTGTTCCGGGAGGAAAAATTCAACGTTGCAGTTTCGAGCGAAAGCGATATCGGCGTCGGAGTGGTCCTGCGGACGATTCGCCGCGTCGCCGACGTAGAATGTGCTCGTTATTTCGTCCTCGCTCGTTTTTTTTTCGTTTCCTAATAATTTTTCTTCTTCTTGTATTTTTTCTCTCCTTCGCGAAAGCATCTCTCGCCACATGCCGACGTTTGGTTTGCGGTACCCTTTGACGTCTTTCTCGCCGGATTGCGTCGCCGCGTAAAAGTCAAACTTGGCCTCCCCGAGCTGTTTTTTGTCATCAATGAAAAGTAGGAAAAGAAACGACCACGATCAAAAGTCAGCGCGATGAAAGGAGTAAGAAACGAACAAAAAACGCTCGCGAAGAACGAAGCGAAGACCAAGAAGCAACAACAACAACGCACGTACCTCTCCCGATAAAATCTCAATCCGTTTCCGAATCTGTTCCGCTTTCTTGCCACCCACCGCGCTTTTCACCATCCCTTGGTTCGAAAAAATCACAATCTTATACCCATTCTCATGTAACGCGTTCAAAGCGGTTCTCACCGACGCGTCTCGAAACGTAAAGTCGTTCTCGTGCGTCAGGAACGGTTTCTTGCCGGATTTCGTCTTTTGCAACGTTTCGTCGAGATCAAAACAGGCGATTATGTTTGCGTTTTTGTTCGGGCAAGACGTGTCCTGGCGGAGGAGTAACGAGGCGTGAAGCGTGCGCCATTTTATACACTCGTCATTCTTAGTCTTTTGTTTCTTATTCGTCGTCGTTTCCGTCGTCGTCGTCTCTTGTTCGGACGACGAAGCCGTCGCGAATTTTCGAATCAGAAACCGCTCCATGATGATGATGTTCCTCTTACTCCTTTTTCTTCGGTTCGTTATGGATAATATCGATGATTTTGCCGCCGAAGCAGCGAAGCGCAAAGATGGAGACGTCGTCTTGTTATGTGTATTTAGAGAGAGAGAGAGAGAGAGAGAGTTAAAGTTGTTTATTGTTTGTTGTTTATTGCGCGCGTAACAACATTTGAGGAGATTTTTCCCGAAAGATTCTCCACTTATATCTTTTTGCGCTTTCGCATGAACTATCGCCTTTTCTTTGTAGAATGATGGTGAAGAGCAAACGAAGCAAACGTCAAACTCTCTTATTGCGAGTTTTGATCGTCCTTTTCGTGGCAGCGTTCGTCTCCGTGCTCCACGACGCGGTGCTCGATGTGATGCAAAAATCGTCCGATTTTGTCTCACTTTCCTTTGGCTTGGGAGGAGCAAAAGACGTGAACCCGAACAGGTTACCGCCTTTGTGCGAGACGAAAACGCTGAGCGTGTTACGCGAGGAACTGTTTAAAGCGAAACCTGGATGGCGGACGCAGTGTTCGGAGAACTTTAAGAAGCAGATGCAAGTGTCGTCTCGATTTCATTACCAGAGACGGAGAGACGAGGAAGGAAGGGCGATAAAGAAGGTGAAGTTTGAGGAGGTGTTAGTCTCGCTTCCTCCGGTTGGGAAGTTGAAGCAGTTGGAGCAGTACGCGTACGAGGGGAAAGATTTCGGCGCGTTTGATGATACGGATAAAGCGGTAGGCC
>Ga0114997_10001556_pt1 | contig 19021 bp, 20 predicted proteins | sample ArcticOcean_MG_C_2_FD_87045 | JGI IMG/M metagenome (GOLD analysis project Ga0114997, IMG submission 87045) | Marine microbial communities from western Arctic Ocean - ArcticOcean_MG_CB4_136 | ecosystem: Environmental > Aquatic > Marine > Oceanic | place: Arctic Ocean: Canada Basin | collected...
AAGCTGTCTAAAACTTCTGTTCCGCCGATCATGATGACTCCTGCGACGGTTCCGCTAGACACGTCTACTCCTCCAGACAATAAATTAGACTTTACGTTTTCTCTAACCGTGCGAGCTATCGCGACTGGGTCCTTCCAGTCTTTAACTGGCGAAGCCCCAAAAACTATAATCCCAGAATTTAATATCCCTTTGTAGTCGTTTTTATCGAACGAGCTATAACTACTGTCTTTGGAAGATGTAAGATTAAATAGATGAAACAATCCACAGAAATTACTATTAGCTACGTTCCAAAACTTGGAAATGGCTACGTTGGGGTATAGTTGAGAAACCTTTTCGTTGTCAACGATAATTAATGGCGATACTATCTTTTCCCTGACCAAAGAAACTATGTTCCTTAGGGTTTGGTGCGCGTTCTTGTTCACTTGCGCACCCTCCGACTTCTTGGGTAAAGTCAAAATTACTCCTACTTGTTTTTCTGTCGTTTTTGTTATTTCCTGAACTTCTCTAGCTAAGTTGCATAAAGGTACGACCATGCCCGAACCCGAACCGCCCCCTGCGCCAGCGCAAATAAATATCCGATCGAAAGTGTCTCCGAAAGAATATCTCATAAAATCGAGAACATCTTCCCCCTTTTCCTCGAGAGCCTTTCTGGCTACGTCAGGATCTTTTCCTGCCCCACCATTTCCGATACATAATTTGTGTTCAATGTCTATTGAATTTAAATCTTGCTCAGCCGTATTAATCGCCGCAACTCTCTTGTATCCCATTTTGTGAAAAGTTTCTACAATCCTTGATCCTCCCTGTCCGGCCCCTAGGAAACAAAATTTAAATGCACCCTCCACTTCGTCCTCTATCGTTCTTAGGCGAAAAGAGGCCGCGTCTTCCGCTTCTGGGACAAGCATGTCGGGTAAGGATAAATCAAAAGAGCCTTCCCCATAGAGGGATTTTATTTGATCGTCATTATTGATTTCGCTTTCTTCACTCATGATAGTTATTACACTTTTTAATTACGTTTAGGGAGCGGCGGTTGTGGTTACCCAGCCGGTCGTAGTTGTGGTTGCCCAGCCGGTCGTAGTTGTAGATGGAGCGGCGGTTGTAGTTGTAGATGGAGCGGCGGTTGTAGTTGTAGATGGAGCGGCGGTTGTAGTCGTTGTGTCATCATTCGTGATTGTTACCGTATGCACGCTAGTACCTAGCGCTCCGACGCCATACTGCGAAGTTACGTTAGTCAAAGTTACCGTAAAGGTCTCACTACTTTCGACAGTTTCATCTCCAGAAATTACCACAGACACATTCATAGAGCTTACTCCGTCGGCGAAACTTAAGGTGCCGCTTGCTGATGTGTAGTCTACTCCAGCCGTTGCAGTACCATTAGCGGTAGCGTAAGCCACGGTAGCCGTACCATTAGTATCACTCCTAGCGACCGCTATCGTATGCGTATGCGTAGTATCTCCTTCCGCCACGGAAGAAGTCGCAGCAGAAAATCCTATTGTAGAAGTATCATCATTTGTAATCGTGACTGTGTGTGTGCTAGTGCCTAATGCCGCTGCGCCATATTGCGAAGCAGCACTGGTTAGTGTCACCGTGAAGGTTTCGTCGTTTTCTACTATCGAATCTCCGGAAATTGTTACGGACACATTCATAGAACTTACTCCGTTGGCGAAACTCAAGGTACCGTTTGTCGCTGTATAATCTACTCCAGCCGTTGCAGTACCATTAGCGGTAGCGTAATATACGGTGGCTGTACCATTTGTGTCGCTCCTAGCAACCGCTATCGTATGCGTAGATGTTCCAGACGCTCCTTCAGATATGGAGGAAGTCGCAGCGGAAAATCCTATTGTAGAAGTATCATTATTCGTTATCGTAACTACGTGCGGGTTGGTTCCAGTTATAGATGCCGTACCTACTGTTTGGGTTGGATTTGATAAAGTAATATTAAAGGTTTCGTTATTTTCGTTATCCGTATCTCCGGCAATCGTTACAAGGAACGAACTGCTCACTACCCCCGCTGCAAAAGATAAAGTCCCACTTTTAGCGGTGTAGTCTGTTCCAGCGTTCGCCGTAACGTTTCCTGTGGCATAATCTACCGTAGCTGTACCGCTGGTGTTTCCGCTTCTATTTACTGTTACTGAATGATAAGATACTCCAGAATTTCCCTCCGTTACGGAAGAGGTTGCAGCGGCAAACGAGAGAGTACTTGCTGGCGCTTCAGTCGTCGTTGTTCCACCGCTTGTAACCAAGCTCACAAGAGAAGCGGAAATTGCATCTACCACAGCATAAGTGACCGTTATATAACCACTAATATCCGTATAAACTCCTTGCCCCTTAGGGGAGAACACTGGAATACCGAAGCTATTAGCTCCTTGCTTTAAAGAAGAAAGATATGTGCCCGCGCCATTAGCTGAAGCTCCTAACTTCCCAGAGCCAGAAGAAACTAAGACGTCATAAATAACGATACTCTTATCCGAGCTTGGTGCAGCAATCAATAATCCGTCGTTAGAAGATAGCCAAGTGGGGTTCCTGCTTACAGCTAGCATTGAGCTTCTTTGGCCTGTGTTTCTACTCTTCATCTTCTTTTTCGCTCGTTTGACTGTGGTACAATATGCTTCCCATAAACGAACTAACTTGGTGTTCTAAACATATTTCTGACACTTTTTCTACGGTTTCGTGATTCTGGTCTACGGGTTTTTTGCAGTACCCCGCTATAGACTCTTCCCAATCGCTCGGATTCTCATTAGATATGATAACTTCCGCGACGTCGGTTGCCACTTTCTTTTGATCTTTATTTAGTCTTTTAACTTTATGGGCTTTTCTTAAATGAGCACACACGTCTTTTTCTAAATCTTGAAAAAGAATGATGTTGTCTTTGATTTTGCTAAAGCTAAACAGGCTCGACATCGACTCTCTAACTTTTTGTTGAGGTATATCGCCAGTGTCCGTCGGTCTTCCCGCTGGTTGTTTGATTTTTGGTTTTTGCGGGCTGTCCGTGGGCTCAATACTCTTGTCAGACTCTCTTTGAAGTTTTGCGTTTTCCTTTTGAGTGTAGGGTCCACCTACGATTGGCTCGTAAAGGCCTTTGTCTCTTTGCGCTCTAAACGTTTTTTGAGACTCCACTGATTCTTCTGGGGTGGGCAGCCTTCCGGTTTCTATAGCCTTCAAGCCTTCCTCCGGCGTCAAAATTCCTATCTCGACCAACCTGCTGTAAACCTTTGCGAAGTTCGTGCTTTCTCTTAAGGAGATTTCGTCAAAAAATGGAGTAGGGTAGTTCTTGAGTTTTATCTCAGAAGCTATTCTTTTGATTTCGGGAATTAAAAAGTCATTAAGAAAGGTCTCCCTAGCCTGCTTCAGCCTAGCTAGGAAAATTTCTACCTTCATGGAGAAGCTACTAGCCTTGTCGCTTGAATCCGTGGAGCCCGCTCCCGCTCCGGTAATCATACTGTTTAACCCTGCTTGGATATCCGCGTTAATAACTTGATATTTTTTGGGATCTAGTAAGTCGCCGATTTGAGGAATTACGAAGCTTGCTTTAGTGGTGTAGTCGGCTATAAGAACTCTTCCCACGGATTGGTTTTCGAAAAGCTTCTGCAGCTCCACCAAGTTCTTTTGGTTAACCCCGCCTTTGTCTGGGTCAGTACCGGTGGTTACAAGCAATACAGCCTGCTGCATTGTTCTGGCTATCGCCATGTCCATGCGTTTTAATTCGGATTTAAAATTAATGTCTTCCAGAACGGGGTATCCCATGGGAACCGCGAACGGCTCGTAATCCATCTTTTTATAAAAAACGGCATATATCTTGTCTGCGTCCAAGGGGATATTAATGCTGTTCATAATTCCCCCAGTGTTTATCAACTTCTTAACGCTTTCTGGTAAGGATTCTCTAATCTTTTTGTCTTCGTCCGTCTTAGGGTTCCTAATTCTTTCCAGTTCGTAATCTGTTAGCACTTTGTTGTATTTTTTTATGTCAGCAGAAAAACTTAAAGATCCAGATAGCTGAATATCTGCTGGATTAAGCGTAACATACCTGTATGGAATTTTGATTTTCTTTGCCCCGAAGGTTTGAGAGATCTTCCTGACGTCCGCTTGCTTTAATGAGGCGTCCAACCTGTACAGAAAAACATTCCCCGATCTAAAATACTCCCTGAAAAACTGATCCTGCAAATCCCAAATATTTATTTTTTTCAAAAGAGCCTCAAAAAAGGCTCTAGACTTTTTGCTGCCACCCTGAAAATAGATCCGTGCCGCAGAAAATTCCGTCATTAAGTCTATGGCGTTCCTGAAGACGGAGAAATTATAATAAGCTTTTTGACACAATTTTACAGCATCCCTCACGGAGAGGCCACTTCCGTTTTCGGAAACCTTAAACGGAACTAGACCTTTATCGATGTTCCCGAACTTGTCGGTTCTTTCTATCGTGCTGGAAGCGTTTCTTCTGACGGAGGTTCGACTAGAGGCGTTACTTTTACTAGGGGGCATTGGAGAGGAAGCTTCTGAAATCATAATGGGCTTAGTGTCTTCAGTCTTCTTTGCTCTCGATTTTCTTTTAGCATTAGTTGTTTTCTTGGGAACGCTCATTTTGGGGATTTTTGGGTTATTTTGTTTAATAAAATCTTATTTTAGATTACACCATTCTTGGAACAAAGGTCGGCGCTGAATTCTCTAATTTGTAATTTCTCATATCGAAGTAACACTTTACCGCCCAGTTGGCTAAAAGTAAAGCCGTATAATTATCTTTTCTTGCTCTGGTCGCTGAGTTGTTTCTTTTCAAATGCTGCGGTAAATCGAAGGTCTGCGTACCTCTGGCTGTGGTTTTAACCTCCACTAAGGCGCACTGTTTCTTAACTTGGTACACTAGATTATCTTGAGTTTCTACGAATTCTCCCAAGTTTTTTTCGTTAATATCGCTTAATTTAACCTTAGACATGACTTGTCTATCAAATTCTGAATTATTAGCCGTAGCTCTTGAGGCGAACCAAATTTTCTTATAATCCATATTCGCCTGAAGCAGCTCGTTGGATTTCCTGATCCAATCACTAGAAAATACCTGATTAAACACGACTCTTCCGTCCTCTTTATTATGCGCTCTTTTAAAATCTCTTACTTGCTTAATGTAATCTATCCCCTCTTTATTCGAGTCAAATTCGATTGTCTTTAAGTTAATTTTATGATCTATAAAGAGTTTAGAGCTGTTGGCCGCTTCAATAAACATGTCTGCTCCGGCGTTATCGATGGATATTAAGTCTGGATTGAAGTGTTCTAATATATATTTAAGGTATTTTACATGCTTGCTTAAGTTTCCTAATCCCGCATAGTTATGAACAAGCGTAGACGTTTCCTTCTCTTCGTCTACCTCCATAACCGCTATGCCGAAGTAATCCGCGCTAGGGCTATCACTCATGTTGGGGTCAATTCCAACGACGTATTTAGTGTCAGGTCTTCCCGTTATTAATGTCGTTGGATTTTCACCATCCGGGATTGTGCATTGGTGCATTTTAATTGCGCTAAAGTAGCTATCACTTCCGTCTGTAAACATGGCGCAGTATTCCCGCTGAAACGATGCGTTCGAAGTTCCCCCATCTTGAGCCGCTTCGATGATGCTGTGATCAATCATATGCTCTGGCAAAGCCTCGTACCCCATCTGAGATATGAAATATCTAGAGTCCGATAACTCCTTCCCGTAAATCTTATTAAGCCATTCTTTGTAAGTTTTATATAAGTTCTCGAAGGTATAGCTCGCTGAGGAAAGGGCTATCATTTTGCTATCGTTTTCAAAAACCATACGGTCTTCTTCTGTCATGAGCTCCTTCTTTATAAGGTCGTCTTCCATTTCTCTTATCTCTATTCTTTCCTTCATGTTCTGTGGTGCGACCAAGAAGGGCATCAGGACTGTGTTAATTAAATCTTCAGGCAGCAGGAGGTACTCATCGAGCAGCAGTACGTTTGCTCGAAAACCACGGATTTTTTCTCCGTTAAGGGGGATCGCGGTGATGGTTCCCCCGTTTATTTGCCATTGAAATTGGTCATTCCTTTTTGATTTTGCTCCGAAACACTGCATTAGCAACGTTGCCCCTTCGGAGTCGACAAGTCTTTCTAGGTTTTCGAAAATAAATCTAGCAGTTCTAAAAGTCGGACCCGCTACTAAAATCTTAGTTCCGGGGTTGAATATGCACTGTAAAAAGCAAAACACGGAAGCAATGAAGGTCTTACCACAGCCACGACCCCAAACGCACATTGAAAAATTACCCTCCATCATCCCTCTTAAGGTGATTTCTTGAAACGGAGCCAACTTAAGGCCGGAAATCAATTCGGTAGTTAAACCTAAGTTTCCATGAAGGAATCTAGCTAAGGACACTTTAGCTTCCTGATCAGAAAGCGGCCCCTCCAGCTTTTGCATTTCTTCATTAACGTGAATGAAGTTCTCTTTTTTATATTTGTCAGGACAGTACCACATTATAAACTCCTACGGGATCAATAAAGTATCGAAATTGGTGAACCTATAAATGCAAGTATTATATTTTGTATCGAAGGTAAGGGTGGGAAACTTAAATGGTTTTGTTTTGTTCATTTTATAATATATCTAAATCGTATGCGTATTGTAAGTCTATCTTCTTGTGAAGACATCCACTAAAAAATATTTTCTTTATAACTCTTTTCGACTCCCCTCTTCCCTTAACAAATAAAAATTGTATATGAGGGTATTTTTGTATTAAGAAGCGGACATTATGGAAAATGTATTCTGGAGTAACTTTTATCTTTTTAGAGATGTAGGGTAGATATTTAAATTTACATGCGTTATTTAAGGTATCCTCTACGAGAACGATTAACTTTGCCTCCATTTCTTTTGCGCGTATTATCTCTTTTTCAAATCTTTCAAAATTTTTGACGCTCAATGTGGAGATAAAATCAGCTAAAGATTTCCTCTCTATATAGCAATTACAAGTTAGCTTGGGTTCGCTGAAGGTGTAGTCGCCTACTGACAAGGTTTTAATTTCCGTGGGGTAATCGTCGAAAGTGAGCGGGAGTTGTTCTCTAGTGTCGACATGTATCGAATATTGTGGTTTTTCGTATTCTTTACCTGTAGTCATTTCTGTGGGTTTTTCGTATTTATTTTTAAACCCTAAAGACTCACAAAACGAATAATAATCTCCGAAGATTTCATCGTAATACTGTATGGGGGGAACCAAAACCGTCCTCATCTCCGTCTGGGAAGGGGTGTATATTAAGTCCTTCTTATCCTTTCTTTCTACGAGGACTTTTTCGCAATATTGTTTTGAGCTTTCGATATCTCCGTTTTTTAACCATAACCTTAGAGTGGTTCTCGAATTGAAGTCTGTAGAAAAATACTGCTCTTTTGTTTTGAATTTAATAATTTTTCCATCATGTAAGTCGTGCCTTGGGTAATATTTTTGATAGTACCCAACCACGCGTAGATCATGCACTTTTATATGAGCATGCAGTTGCCTGTCGGTTTTGAATTCCTTTTCGCAAGCTTTACATATAACTTCGTTGTCTTTTGGCTCGCTCATATTTCGTTTTCATCTATGCCAAGAATCCTAGCCTTCACTTCCTCTATGTCGGTTAACTTTTCCGACTCCTCTCGAACAGCCCTTCTCCTTAGCTCAGCAAGCTTTATAAGCTTTCGCCTACTTTCTTCCTCCTTCCAGAGGGCTACTAAATTTAAGATGCTTGCGTTTTCTTTTATTTGGTTTTTAAGTAAATCACTTCTTTTCTGTTTCAGGTCTCCGAGTAATTTGTGCTGCCTGTTTACGGATTGGTTATATTCTGTTTCGGTTTTCCCTATAGCCTCCACAAGGGACATGGAGGCTCTACCGTCCGTATCCTCAACGATAGCGTCTAGTAGTCTGGTTAAATGCTCCTTCCTTCTCTGTATGCTGGCGGCAATAACTACTTCAGACGCAAGGACTATGTATTGATCCACCTCTTCTTGACTTAAATCTGGCTTGTCGTTTGTGTATCTAATAAAGCTAGACTCAAACAGCTCTCTATCTGTCGTAGTGGTATAAGTATTAATTTGATACGAAAATCTATAAGTAGTTAAATAATTGATTAACGATTCTGCGTTTCTTTTTATTCTACTTGTAATTTTGCTTTTGTTTATGCTGTTGTTCGTGTACTTATTAATTCTGAAAACCACCTTATCGAAAGTTTTCGGAGGCTTGTATCCTCCGCTCGGGATTTCTTCTGGACTCTCAAAAGTGGCGACGTCTTCGCTAAGGGAGGTGATGTAATCACCGATCATTCTCGCTTCTTGATTTAAGTTCGTAAGTTGAGGGTTTGCGAAAATCATTCTTGCGATTTCCACAGAACTCATAAATTCTACATTGTTTTTTATAAAAGTTTCATCCTCCTCAGTAAGGTCAATTTTTTGTATTGGTTGATAATCACTAGAAGCTCTAGCCTTAATGTCTCTCGTACCGAGAAATTCCTTGACCGCCCTCCCTTCTTTAGTCCTACCGTCGAAACCCTGATCCGGGAAAGCTAGCTTAATGAGCTCTAATAAAGACGGAGGGGAATCTGGTCTAGAGTTCCACTCTTTTAAGATAATTTCCTTTTGTTCTTCTGTTAGTTCGTAATTATTCATTTCTAGTTTTTTCCAATGCTTCTTTTATCATGCGGCTGGAGTCTTTTTTATATTTTTCGTTGAGATTCTTCTTCTCTTTTTGTAGTTCCCAATACCCGTTCCCGTAATCAACGAAAAGCTCCTCCCCTTCTTCAATCTCTCTCAATGTTATAAGGTTGAATAATGGCAAATTAGGAACAGGAAAATAATAAACGTTGTAACCCATGTCTAATGCTTTTTTTCGATTTTTATCATCGTTCAGAGTTAAGTCTTCTTTTTCTCCCCTGTCTTTCCATGTTTTAACATCATTTATAAAGCCACCAAACCCGATAGGGCTTTGGGCAAAAATTGGATCTGCATCAATTTGACAACGCAATATCGGGTGACCGATAACATAGTCCATATATATTTGAGTCATCCCCGGTGCTATTGTATGATGGTATCTCTCTTTAATTTCTTCTATCGAAAACACTCTACAAGTTGACCAACCAACTATTCTGCCGTCTTCCACGTTGAAAGAGTAATTGTCTGTCGGCATAAAAATATCTCCTTTATACTGACACACGGGCGTTCCTTTCGCAGTCTTTACGCCGGCAAAAGCCCCCAACCCCGCATTAGGTATAGTCGAGATTCCTATTTTTAATCTATATGCATAGTCGTCTATAAGCTTCATAGTAGCTCGATTCCTTCTTTATCTATACATTCTTTAGCTTTTTTTAAGATACTTTTTTTGAGGTTTTTAATTTGCTTGTACCCCGGACGTCTGTTTTTTTCATTAGAAGTAAAGCCTAGTGAGCTAGCGACTTCATCTTCCTCTAGGTGCTCGATATAAAGCCCCTTGTAAACCGTCCATTCATTAGCCTTTAAGACTTCTTTCATTTTTACATGCATTTTACCTATTTGATGCTCTGTATCTATGTAATCATCAAATCTGATGGAATTGACTTCAGAGGTGTGGTCTTCCAAGGCTAAAGGTATTTTTATGTTATAAGCTGATCTTTTCGTTTTTTCCCATTTCGCATACAGCGGGCAATCTGCGCATTGTGTTTTATGTATTTTGCACCCGAATTCGTTTTCGGCTGCTTCACATTTTAAGCATGGTCTTGCAAAGTTGCCGTAATGATTTCTTATTAGGTTTTTAATTTGATTAGATATAATTCTATTAAGCCAAGGAGCTAGAGGCTTTTGGACATCGTATAAATACCACTTCTCATATATATGCACCCTGATGATCTGGGATACATCGTCGTAGTCCATCCAGTTTAGAGAAGTCAGGCTCCATTTATTACTCCTTTTTCTGATCTCTTGATTTATGAAATCGAAAGACTCTTCAAAAGTGGGTTTTTTTTTAGGCTTTTTGTTTTTCATTCGCTTTCAGGCGAACCGTTGCTCCTCAAGGTTCCCGCCTCTTTTTGGAATTGTTCGCGGAATTCTTCGGGAGACACATTATCTAGGATATCGATCGGATCAAGCGCTGTGCTCGCTCCAGAAGCGGTTCCCATAACGTTCTCTATTGACTCTGATCCAACTCGATTAACTTCCACATCAATGTCTAATTGAGAAATAGAGGGCACCCTTTTTGCGTCGTAATCTGAATCGTCGTCTACTGGCGAAGTGTTTGCTTTTACGGACCTATCCGAACCAAGACTTAGGGATGCGCCACAGCCATGACAGAACCTAGGCTTATCTCTGACTGAAAACTCAATTTTAGCCCCACAACCTTGACAGTAAATCTTCATGCTTTATTATAAGGTTTTAAATAAAAACCTACAAAAAGAAATTAAAAAAGTGTAACTTGGCTAGAGCCCTAAGTAATTTAAGTATTCCTTAGGGGTTTTGAACTTTATTAAAATTTCGCGAACTAAATCTCTAGGTATCCCCTCGGATAACACGAAACCCTCGTCTTCCGCCCATTGCCATTTTTTTTTGTTTACCTTAAAGCAGGTGAGGGTATTGTGGATTTCATTTTCCTCCAGAGCTAGACATACGAGTTTTTCTTCAGAAGCAAGGAAGATTACGTGATCTAACCGAGTTTCAATCACAGAGAGAGGTACGCCTTTTCTTTTCGCTAAAACCTTTAAGTTGTCAAACTCTTGCCTCAGAGCTTGATGCATTTACTTTTCCTCTTTTCTGCATTTACAGGAGCACTTACCCTTTTTGCAACGCCTCCAAGATAAGAGGCTCTCGGCCTCCCAGAAGGCTTTCCAGTTGTCTTTAAGCCATCTCGCTAACCACCCGTGATCCGGGTCTTTTTTCTTAAATTTTCCTATATGTGAGCTCCAGATTCCCATGCCTTTATGTTCCCAAATACCGTTCTATTAATTTACCCATCATAGCCGCAACGAAACTCAAGGTTATCGTGGCCCCTAGAAGGTATAGAAATATAATTGTCGCGTCTTTCATTTCTTCGGATACTTACACCTAAATTAAATTAACTTATGTGTTTTAGTTTTTTTGTTATAAATTTAACTAACTCCGACCGCATAACATCGTCTTCCGTGAACTCAAACGAATGCACCCCCATGTTCATACTTTCTTCATCGGAAAAAACCCTTGATAACTCTTCGAACCCTCCCCGTATGTTTTCGTTTTTTAAATCGGTTTGCATCGGATCAGCTAAGACAAAGCACCTACACCCTTCCCCCATCCTCGTAAGGACTGTGACGATTTCCTTGAATGAGCTATTTTGGGCTTCGTCTAGAATCACGCACTTATTCTTCCAATTCATGCCTCTTGCGAAGTTTACGGGAAACATTGCGACCCTTTTTTGCTCTTCCAATTTTTGAGCAGTACTTTCAGCCAACAACTCGTCGAGCTTGTCGAGGAGAGGGAGATTGTAAAATCTTAGCTTCTCGTTTGCGTCGCCGGGTAAATACCCCAAGCTTCGGTCAGAGCTTTCTACAGCAGACCTAAGGTACATTATATCGTCTATAGCCTTCATATTTAAAAGCTGCAAACCGCAATATACCGAAAGCAAGGTCTTCGATGTTCCGGCCGGACCATTAACGAATATTACTTTAGTGGAATGGTCTAGGGCTATTTTAAAAAAATCCTTTTGTTTCTCTGTCCAAGGAAATTGATTTATTTTTATTTGTCTTTTTATTGGATTCGGGGTGTTGAGTGACGTATTCTTAACGGACGTATTTATGTCTTCCGCTAAGTCTCTAGCACCACGTATTTTCACCCTTCCCTTCGCAGGAACGCCTTTGTCTTTCATGGTTGCAGGTAATTACACCATTTTTTAAGAAAAGATCTCATCATTCATTAAATGATTTATAACAGAGTACTTGTCCTCAGTATAGCTAGAGTAGTAACTTACGTTCACGTTATTACGAATAAAAAAATGACTATTGAAAGTCCCCTTATACATCGCAAAGGTATGGAACTGGTTAGACTGTTCTCTTTCGCATATTTTAATTATTTTATTCTTAAAAGGGCCCGTTAGACCCTTGTGGTCCACTGAGGATAAGGAAAACTTGGTTTTATATCCAAGCAGCTCGCTTATTCTGAAAACACTGTACGCCGATATCATAGACGCGCTATCCGTCGGCAAAAGAACCACTTCCCTTATGACTGGAAATACTTTGTCAAAATTTTTAGATTGTCCGTACTGAGACCCAATCATTCTTAGGAAGTTTCGTCTCCAGTTCTTCGACACAATTGTAATACCGCTTAAAGGTTCGGATTCTGAGGCAGCAACAATGGGGATCTTGAATACGAATCTTTTATCATCTCTTTTAATGATGGTTTTATTTACCCAAGATTTAGAGTTGTAGAACGAGTCATCAGCAAAGATTACTTTTTCTACATTACCAACCACTTCGAAGTAACTCTTGAAAGGGAAAAAATTAGGCTGTAAAACTGTTATTTTCATACTGCGTCAAAAAAGAATATTTGAAAGAGCCTTGAGTTTTCTTTCGTATCACCAAAGTATTCAGAGGCGGCATGTATAGACTTAGCGTTAAAAATAAAAAGCCTATTATACACATTTCCAACTACATCAACGACCTCTAGACCTGATTTGTCATAGAAATTATTTTTAAATATTTGATAATTAAGTTTCCCCCTGCTCACGCCAAGTCTTTCCGAGTCGCTTTCGGTTGGGCTCGCCCGCAGTCCCGTACTTTTACTTCCGTATAGCGTCGTACCGCATGCAGCTGGCGCGTTAGGGTGTAAAAAGATCATAGCCGCATGACTTTGCGCGTCGACATGGTAGACTAAAGAGTCCTGCGCTACGCAAAATTGAAAAACGCCATTATGGGGTTGGCTCTCCCAGCTAGTGATCTTTTTATCCAGAGCTTTCTCAAAAAGGATTTTTAAATCATCTGTAATAAACTTTTTTACCGATCTTTGCCCTTTGTGGTATTGGTCGTTTTGTTGGAATTCGCAAGACAGGGCAAATTTCCTTACCGCGTCTGGATCTTCGTATACGTTATCTATAATAACGACGTCTGTATTTAGTGTGCTTGAAATTTTCAAGACGCCTTCGCCCCCTCCTTCTCCCTCGTCTTCTCTCTTGTCTTCCCCCTCGCCTTCTTGCAAAAGACCCCCTTTAACCCCCCCTTCTATCTTGTAAATTTTTTCCCATTGGCTAGAGCCTGTTTTTAATACTTCTATATTTATATCCCCCGAGGGTTTAACCTTTTCGTTTATTTTAATCGAGAAACCCGAGTGAAGCATGCTGCTTCTCACGACATCGATAGCTTCAAGCGACTGTTTGTCGGTAGCCATTACAGTGCCGTAATGTTTTTGTACGTCTTCCCTTACAAAGCCATGTTGACCCGGAAACGTTTTATTGTTTTGGCTTAATCGTATTTCTTGTATCGGAGATTTCGAATAAGAAAAGCACCACCCAGAGATACTAGAAGCTTCCCCATCGTTTGACGCCTTGTCCAGAGACACTTTAACATCGCTCAATAACGATTCATGCATCTTTGTGGTCCTTAATTGTCTTCACGAGTCCTTTGGTTAATTGCATTTTAGGATTCCACTTTAATTCTTTTTTTATTTTCGAATTATTGATAGCATACCTAAAATCATGACCTAGTCTATCTTTTACGAAAGAGACGCATTCTTCGGGGTCTTTCTCTAATATTTTACAAATTGCATAGATTATTTCTAAATTAGTTTTTTCACAATTAGAGCCAACCAAATACGTCTCCCCGAGTTTTCCCTTAGTTAAGATTTTCCATATAGCGCTACAATGATCTTCTACGTAAATCCAGTCCCTAATGTTATCTCCCTTGCCGTACACAGGTATATTGCATCCATTTAATAATGAATCTATAACGGTGGGTATGAATTTTTCTTTATGTTGGTTCGGGCCATAGTTATTGCTGCAATTCGAAAGCGTTATCGGTAAACCATGCGTATGGAAATAAGACCTTACTATAAAGTCTGAAGCAGCTTTAGAGGCTGAATATGGATTTCTTGGATCATAGGGGGTATTTTCTGAGAATGGTTTATCACCTTTAGATAAGTGACCATAAACTTCATCAGTTGATACATGATGAAATCTCTTTATTTTGAATTTTAAGGCCGCTTTAAGCAGGCTGTGTGTACCGAGTATGTTTGACGATAAAAACGCGTCAGCGTCCAATATGGAGCTATCTACGTGTGTCTCTGCCGCTAGATGGACTATGTGTGTTATGTCGTGTTTATAAAAGGTGTCGTAAGTCTTCTTATGATTTGATAGGTCGTATTTTTCTAGAAGGTATTTGGGGTGGTTTTTGAATTTTTTCGTATTGCTTAATGACCCTGCATAAGAAAGACAATCGACATTAACAAGTTTGCAAATTCGTTTTTTTTCTATAACGTGTTCTATAAAATTAGAACCAATAAACCCACATCCGCCTGTAACTAATAAATTCATTTCTTTTTAATAAAAATAAAAACGGAGCCATAATCTTGCCCCAAATTAATACTATGACTTTCAACTATATCAACAATTTTATATTTTTTCTCGATAATGTTTTTATGCTCCTCTAAAGAAGCGATAAACGGGTCCACCGATGGATGTTCTACCCCAGAGCATGCTTCGTCTTGTCGGGACCAATCTATAATACATAATCCTTTTTCGTTTAAGCAAGACATCCAAGCGTCTAAACACTTTTCGGGGTCATACGTATGATCAAAAGAGTTAGAATAAATGAAATCCACGTTATCTATCCATTCTTTTTTGACTTCGTGAAAGTCCCATTCTATTGTATGTTCGAATTGAGTGGCTGTATTTGATATTTCCGTTCCAAGTACTTTTACCTTTTTACCAAGCGACAGGAAGTCCTCCATTAGCCTTTTTTGTTCTTCTCCTCTTCTGGTTCCATGACACAAACCGAAGGCAACGTCTGGATTATAGTTTATGACGTACTCCGCGATTTCATGTAAAGTATTAACGTCGACCCATACCCAATCTAATTTTCTTTTATTAGCCTTTGTTTGAACCTCCTTATACTCTGCGTAGCTTTTGTATTTAAAAATTTTCATTAATAAACTTTATTTTTGCCAAGAAGCAAGTGACTCCTCCAAAGCTTCTACGGTGTCTCTCATCTTAAAACCCGTGGATAAAAGTTTAGAATTATCTAATAAACAATTAGATCTTGGAGCTTTTGCTCCAAGTTTGTAAAATTCTTCTTCAGAATCAAAAAAATCAAAATTATTATTTAAATTTAAATGACGGCTGATGAGGGAGCATACCTGCTCCGTATCAACCGAGCCTGTGTTTGTTATATTATATGTTCCAAAATTACAAGTTTCTGTTATTAAGTGCATACAAGCATCTACAAAATCTTCTTTATGTGATATTGAATTCTTCATATTCAAGAGTTTGTCATAGTTTTGTAATTTAGAGAGATAATTTCTAGGGTGATCTACGTTATCAAAAGGTATTCTTAATCTACATATATATGCTGCTTTATCTTTTAATACTTCTTCGCCTAAGGCTTTGGTGCCTGAGTAGAATGAACCTTCTACTTCAGAGTTGAAGCAAAAATTAGGAGGGTCTTCTTCGGTATATTCTTTATCATATCCAGTATATATGCAGCCAGACGAAATATGAACATATTTAATCATTAGCTCCGAACATATACCCGCGATCATTTCAGGAAATAATACATTACCTTTAATACATTCTCCTTTATTATCTTCACATGCATCGACATTGGGTTTACCAACATATCCAGCGCAATTAATCAAAACATCAAAGGTCTTCGCATTTGCTCGCAAATAATAAAAAATTCTATGAAAATTAGTATAGTCTAAATCTTCTCTAGTAATAGCGTGATATTCAATATCTTCTTCCATGAACTTCTTGATAAAAGCCTGACCGATGTATCCCGTTCCTCCAAGTAATAGTATCATGATAATCCTTCTAAATATTCCCTGTAATCGCTATCCGGCATCTTGGCCGCTATATCCATTAATTCTTTTTTATTTATTAATCTTCTATTGTAAGCAGCTTCTTCTATGCATCCTATTTTAATTCCTTGTCTTTCTTCAATGACTTTAATGTATTGTGATGATTCATGCAAGGACTCAGGAGTACCAGCGTCTAACCATGCGCAGCCGCGATTCAGCTTAAGAGCTTTTAATTTATCATGAGCTATGTATAGATTAATAACAGAAGTAATCTCTAATTCTCCTCTCGGAGAGGGCTTAATAGATTTAGCATAATCAAGAACATCTTCATCAAATATATATAGCCCCGGAATTGCATAATTACTACTAGGCTCCTCAGGTTTTTCACTCACACTCATAATTCCTCCACTTTTCTTGAAATTTATAACGCCATACCTCTCTGGATCTCTAACTTCATAGCCAAATATAATACCGCCGGATCTGAAATTATGAAATGCCCTTTTAAGTACTCTCCCTCCACCGGAAAAGATGTTGTCCCCCAAGATTAAAGCAACTTTTTCTCCTTTTATAAAGTTTTTAGCAATTAAAAATGCCTGAGCTATACCCTCTGGCTTCTTTTGAACCTTAAAACATAAATCAATACCCATATAAGGAATATTTTTTAATATTTTTTTATAATTATTAATATGTTCAGGAGATGTAATTATACAAATATCATTTACGCCGTTTTCAATCAAGGTGCAAAGAGGATAGTATATCATTGGCTTATCATATACCGGCAAAAGACATTTATTCTGTATTTGGGTTGTCGGATACAACCTAGTCCCATTACCTCCGGCTAAAATTATGCCTTTCATGCTTTTTTTTAAATAAACCTTTAAATTTGATGTGATGTATTCTAGCAGCGAAGACCCAAAACGTCAAACTTAGCGCGCCTATGTGCGCGGGCGAATATTTATTAATATTTATTCATAGGGTTTGAAATTCTCGGGCAGATTTATTTTATGCCCCCAGCACCCCGTTATGATTATTAAGTCGAAATAAAAACGGAAAATAGGGGGGGTCGTTAGTAGGTCGTGCTTTTTTGTATTTGTGGGATCTCGAGGCTGGTTCACCGGTTCATTTCGCACAGAGCGATGCGCCCAAGCCCTCCGAGGGGATTTCGACCCCCTCGCACACTTTATCTAAGAGCTTTTCGGTTTCTAACTGACTTTCATCAATCCACTCCTCTAAGTCAAGGCGATCTTGTTCGTTTAGTTCGTCGTATGCGTTTTCAGTCATTGGTGTAATATACCACACAAACGGGTGCTCGTCAATCGCTTTCTTTAGCTTTCTTCATCCTCAACGGGGTGGAGAAAAGGGCCGAGGTGGGCATTGTCCCGCTGCCATTGGCGGGCAAGCTCTCGCACTTGTCTGCGGGTATCATTCCAGCGTTGCACACGGGCCTCGGTCTTGCGTTGTTCTTCTCTTACTTGTTCCGCTGTCATTGTTATAATATACCACACAAATGGCCTCTTGTCAATGACTTTCTTGATAAAAGGTTATCCACAGGCTGTGCGTAAGTCTTCATGGTAAGTTATGGGAGCGCGGGGTGCCCGCCCGATGTCAAGTTACTAGCAAAAGTTATTCACACCTTTTTACCAGTCAGGGTACTCATTGGCATCGTGCCAAGCATCATCAGCGGGTGAGCCATACCCATCCTCTGTGCTGCTACCACAGCACCCACAGCAAGGCGCGTCCTCGCAACGCCCGTGAGCTTCCTTATAGGAGGGCTCACCATAAGCCACGCCAAGAGCCTCGGCCAATTCGGGCTGCTCTAGTTGGGCTTCAACGTCAGGGGTGATAGCCTCCTCGCAGGAGACTTGAATCATATCGTGTAGGTCGTTCATCATAATTTTAATTCCCTTGGGCGATACGGTCATAAAGGCCACCCGCTCTGTTTTCTGCGGAGGTGTCGGGATAGTCAACTTCCCCCTTGGGAAGCTTCGTCTCGAACACAGTGACAAAGGTGGGCTTGCCAAGGCCACACGCGCGACCCATATGGGCGGCGATGTGGAGGGCGTGTGCCGCGTCGCGTGCGTCGATGGTGGCAACTTCGCCGTAAGCAAAGTCAACTTCGTAGGTATGTTCGTCGTTCATCATTAGTAAGAATATAACACAGATAAGGGTGATTGTCAAGGGGTAAGTTATTCACACACCCTTCTCATAGATGGGGCCATTATCCGCCCAGCAGTCGGCGTGAACCTCCTCCACTTTAGAGGCGAATTTGTCCCCGTCAAAACGAGGGTGGGACGCCATAAGCAAACCGCCTATGTCAAAGACGAGTTCATCGCGGTTGGCCTTGTCGTGGACTTGACCGATGACCTCGGCGATGAGGGTGAAATGTTTGCGGGTGAGGTTTAGGCTTCGTGCTTCGTTAATTAACATACCTAAATATAACACACATAAGGGGGTTTGTCAATGGCTTTCTTAATAAAAGTTATTCACAGGCCGTGAGTAAGTTTTCGTGGTAAGTTGTGGGGGCGCGGGGTGCACGCCCGATGTCAACTTACTAGTGAAAGTTACTAACAAGTTACTAACGGAGGTGGCTTGTGATACTCAAGTAGAATGCGCCAAACATCAATACAATAATGCTAATGATTAATATTAATCCCATAATTTATTCTTGTGCTGAAAATTTATATTCGCCCCGATTCAAAAGGATTTCATTTACAAAAATCTTTCCATCCCTTTGCCAGTCGGGTTGATTTGTTGCCCAAGTTGCAGAGTAGGTTTTGTTTTTGTCGAGACGGATATCCGTGCCAAGCAAGTGATAGTTTTCTTTTGGTTTTACTTTCATAATTTTTTACCAGTAAAGGGTCGAAATTAAAAAGGTGAGCACCCAGAAGGGCCCAAGTATAATCAGGAAGATATGCCCAAATTCTTTATCCTGTTCTGTCATTGGTTTGTATTTCATAATCTTAAAGTGCTAGGGTGTCGATTGCTTCAATGAGCTGGAACGTGTAATCAAGCAGCACGGTAAACACTAAAAGCGTACCGGCGAACGTGACCATTGGCATCATCACTTCATCACGGAAGAGATTGTTGGCT
>Ga0114997_10001559_pt1 | contig 18987 bp, 26 predicted proteins | sample ArcticOcean_MG_C_2_FD_87045 | JGI IMG/M metagenome (GOLD analysis project Ga0114997, IMG submission 87045) | Marine microbial communities from western Arctic Ocean - ArcticOcean_MG_CB4_136 | ecosystem: Environmental > Aquatic > Marine > Oceanic | place: Arctic Ocean: Canada Basin | collected...
AAAACCTTTAGTTGGATTGAACCATTTTACTTTTCCTTGTAGACTCATATTTATCTTCTTACTTTTTATTATGTTACTTTTATTACTTATAATTAAGTAATTCAGGCTTTGTTTAGATTTATTTTAGTTTTGTCAACTAAATTTAGAGATTTAAAGAATTAAGCTCTTATTAGTTGCCAATTAGCATGCTCATATAAACAGAATTGATATCCTCCTCATAATGAGAGAACGGATCGCAGACTTTAAAGCCACATTTAATGAATAATTTCCTGGCTGGATTAAAGAATTTGCCAGCACCCGTTTCAAGGCTTAATTTTTTAATATTAAGTTTTTTTGCTTCTTCGATTAGATGATTAATTACCTTTAAGCCATATCCTTTATTTCGAAATTTATCATTAACTCTTATCGATTTAAATTCACCATGTTTTTTATCTAGAAACTTTAAGGCTCCGCTGCCCATTAGCGTATCATTTTCCCATAAACTCCAGAATTTAATAGTTGGATCTTTAAGGCCATTTATGTCAAGAACATGAGCACTCCCCTCAGGAGATACCGATCTTAGTTCAATAAAATGCTTAACTAGAAGCTCATGAACTTCATCGTTGTCAAAATTTCCTTCGATAGATTCTAACATTTATTTTAAAAGATCTTTTATTTTTTTAAATTCACCAACTTTAAATATAATTGCATCATCTTTTTTATAACCATACTTTTCAGCATTATTTTTAAATCGCGCAGGTGGTTCCATTATTGGCTCTAAGGATAACACAAAAGTACCCCAGTGCATTCCAATAACTTTTTTACTTTTTAAATCCTTAGCAACATTTAAAGCTTCCTCAGGTGTGGTATGATAAACAGATTTATCAAACATTGGTTTAAAATTATAAGCACCAATATTGATCATAGTTATATCTATTGGTCCATATTTCTCTCCTAAATCTTTATAGATATTTCCATAACCAGTGTCACAAGCAAAGAGTATTTTTTTTCCCTTATATTCAATTAAAAAATTTCCCCAAAGAGTCTTATTTGTATCTGTTAGACTTCTTTTAGACCAATGTACTGCTGGTAAAAATGTTACTTTTAAATCATTATTAATTTTTATTTCATCATACCAATCCATTTCATTTACATCTTTAAATCTATATGGAGTAAAATACTTTCCAAGATTTAGAGGTACTAAGACTTTAGTATCTTTAAAAGGATATCTTCTAATAGTACTCATATCTTGATGGTCATAATGATTATGAGTTAATAAAAACAAATCTGTCTTTGGTATTTCGTTTAATTTTAAAGCTGGTTCAGTAAATCTTTTAGGACCAAATATTAAGGGGCCAGCATTTTTTGAAAAAACTGGATCTGTAATAATTGTTATGTCACCTAATTTAATTAAATAAGTGGCATGACCAATCCAAGCTATATAATCTTCATTCTCATGTTTTTTTAAATTAGATAGAACTACTTCTTTAGCTATAACGTGCTCTTTTGGAACAGTCATATCTATTTTTTTCTTTTCCTTATTAAATTGTCTGTATGAAAATTTTGCTTTACCAGTTCTCACAGGGGATCCTTCTGGATTTCTAAAAGTCCCATCTAGCAAATGGTGATAAGGTTTTTTTTCAATAGCCATTGTTAATGTGTTATATAAAATAATTATTATTAAAAAAATTAAATTCTTGAACATTTATTTAGATTTTATTTAACTAATTAAGGTTGTTAAATGCCCCATTTTTCTCTTGTCTTTAATCTCTTTCTTTAGGTAATCAAAGAAAAATTCATTTTGTGTAAATTGCTTATTTCTGTAAACAACAATTTGATCTCCAATAACGTTTGTCATCTTAGCATTTGAAATTTTTTTAAGTGGAATTTGCTCTAATTTACAAACTGCTCTAACATGATTTTCAAATTGACTTATGTTATAAGCGTTAATCGTTAAATGACCAGAATTGTGAACTCTTGGAGCTATTTCATTTACATAAAGGTTTTCATTTCTGTCAATAAAAAATTCAACACAAAGTGTTCCAATATATTTTAATTCTTCAGCAATTTGTGTTGCCCATAATTTAGATTGTTTTAAAATTTTATCACTAATTTCAGCTGGTATTTTTGAATTTTTTAGAATTTGATCTTCATGAAGGTTTTCAATAGGTTCGTATACTTCATATTTTTTATCATTGAATCTTGTAATGATTATTGAAATTTCTTTTTTTAATTTAACAAGCTTTTCTAAAACATAACCTTTTGAATAATCTATATTTAGTGACTCTAAGTCATCAATACTATAAATTAAATGCTGTCCCTTTCCATCATAACCTAAAGTTGTAGTTTTAAGCAAACCTGGCAATAAGTCTTGCACAGAACTTATCTCAGATTTATTTTCTATAGAAACATATCGTGTTGTTCTAATGTTTAATTTGTTAATAAAATCTTTTTCAGCTAGCCTATGTTGAATTATTCTATTTACTGATGGTTTAGGTATAACTGGTTTTATTTTATTAATTTCATTTAAAGTCTCAAAGGGGATATTTTCAAATTCATATGTAATAATATCTACCTTACTTATAAATTTGTTAATTTTTTCTTGATTATCATATTGGCCATGAATAAATTCGTTTGAAAAATTCTGTGCTGGTGCATCGGCATCATCACAAAAAATGACAGTTTTAATATGCAATTTATTCGCAGCGATAGCAAGCATGCTACCTAACTGACCTCCACCAATAATTCCTAGAGTTGGTTTTGACATGTTTAAAATTATTTAGGTTTTTTTTTTACAGATCTTGTTTGTGTTAATCGAAATTGATTTAAATTTTTTTTCACTTTTTTATCATATATTCCAATTATTGATGCAGCTAATAATGCTGCATTAATTGCACCATCTTCTCCAATTGCCATTGCGCCCACAGGTATTCCCTTTGGCATTTGAGCTATAGATAATAAACTATCTAATCCTTTTAGTTTTTTACTTTCAATTGGAACACCCAATACTGGAAGCGAAGTTAAAGCTGAAATCATTCCAGGTAAATGAGCGGATCCACCAGCACCTGCAATAATAACTCCTATATTATTATTTTCTGCATTTTTTGCATATTCATACATTCTATCAGGAGTTCTATGAGCTGATATTATTTTAGTTTCATATTTTATATCTAAATTTTTTAGGATTTTTTGACAAAATACCATAGTTTTAAAGTCTGATTGACTTCCCATCACAATAGCTACTTTTTTAGATTTAATTTTAGACATTAGGTGTTAATTTTTTTATCACCTGTGAGGTTATTTCAAATTAAGGTTAATATTTCAATAAAATTAATAGAATTTATTCAACTTATTGATATTCTTTAACAGTTATAGGTCATAATGAATTTTAAAATTGATAATTTACAATATTGCAGCTGGTCGAGGAAGATCTTTGAAATAAATAGAGATGCAGGGCTAGACGCAATTCATGTCACTATAGTTTATCACGAAGATTTTGACGAATTAAAGTCTGTCATTAAAAGATGGGAAAAACATTTTTCAGATAATTCAGATTTAATTTTTCATGGAAAAAATTTTAAAGACATAGAAAAAGCTAAGTCTGAAAGCAAAACTGCAGTATTTTTTGGATTTCAAAATTGTTCACCAATTGAAGATGATATTAGTTTGGTGGAAAAAGTTTATGAACTTGGCTGTAGATTCATGCAATTGACATATAATAATCAGTCTTTATTAGCGACAGGATGTTACGAAAAAATTGACAGTGGAGTTACCAATTTTGGAAAAGAAGTGATTAAAGAAATGAACAGACTTGGTCTTGTAATTGATATGTCACATTCAGCAGAGAAAAGCACAATTGATGCAATTGAATTAAGTGAGAAACCTGTTGCCATAACACATGCAAATCCATCTTTTTGGCACGCAGCTAAAAGAAATAAATCAAATGAATTATTAAAAATTTTATCAGACAGCGATGGAATGCTTGGACTTTCTTTATATCCTCACCACTTAAAGAATGGAACTAATTGTTCATTAGAAAGCTTTTGTGAAATGGCAGCTCGAACAGCTGAAATTATGGGTCCAGAAAAAATTGGCATTGGTTCAGATCTTTGTTTAAATCAGCCAGATTCAATAGTTGAGTGGATGCGTAAGGGTACATGGAGTAAAAGTGAAAATTATGGTGAAGGCTCAAAGAACAATTCAGGTTTTCCGAATCAGCCTGATTGGTTTTTAGATGCAAGAGGGTTTGTTAATTTAGAGTCAGGTCTAAAAAAAGTTGGTTTTTCTGAAAATGATATTAATGGAATACTTGGAAATAATTGGTACAATTTTTATAGAAGGATGAATAGATGAATGTTTCTCTAAGAGATCCAAATTTAATAATGAAACTTTCAAGACTGGGGTCTTTTCACCAGTCAAAACTTTCTTTTCTAAGAAGTTTTTTAAAAGAATTTAAAGATTGGGATTATAAAAGAGATTTATTTGATTTAAATAAAGATGGACATGGTACAGCAGTTTATTCCTTTAAAAAAAAAAGTAGAGTTTATTCGTTAGTTTGTTTTGCAAACAAATTAAATGAAGATGAAAGATCAGATAGAGTTATTGCAACAAAATGGGATGCTGCTTTTACTCTTCACGATGGTATCCCAACAAAAAAAGATATTGAAAGGCTTTTAAACGAAGTTCCCAAACAAGAATTTGGGAGACTTTCATTCAAAGAATTAACATTATCTAGAGCCAATAAATCAGTTAGAGTTTTTAATCATGTGGTTGAAAGCCTAAGTAATGGAACTCAACCAGATAGAAAATTACTCTCTAAAGTTGGCTATTTATATAGAACAACAGCAGTATACGGATCAGGTAAATTTGGTTTAGCTGATAGGTTTAGAATAAAAAATAGAGAAGAAATTTATGGACCTTTTAGGTTGGAAATGATGCTCGTCTATTTGGTTAGGAAATTTACATTTGATCAAGTAAATCATGTGGCAAAAAATAAAAATCCTAAGAAAGCTATAAAATTAGACTTAGAAATATGTAGAGATTTAGGAATTGGCAACTCTACGGGTTTAGGCATGGCTCCGTTCATAGTTAATCATCCAACACTTTTGAATAACTGGATATATGCAAGAGAATTTGCTTTAAAAAGAATAAGAGAAATAAAAAATGTAGACATGAAAGACAGTAATATATTTAAAAACTGCTTAAAAAAATCAATAAAAAATATTACATCTTGGAATACAGAAAGTAAATATCAGCTAAAAAAAATTAAATCTTTATATAATGAATTAAATCAATTTATTACATTTCTTGATAATGAATTTGATTTTAATGAAGAATTTGCTTTCAACAAAATTTATTTACATTTAGAAGAAAAATATGGAGAAGAATGTATTGAATATGCAGTTTCAATGATGATGGAGCCTTACGATGATATTGTTAGTCCACTTATAAATAATATGAGCTCTGATGAAGAAAAATATTTTAATATACCAACAGATAGAACAGTATCTGATTTAAAGGTTATACTTGAAGAAAGATATTCAGAAATATTGAATATAGATTTTACTAAAAAGGAGAATAATCAAAATTTTTGGTTTATTTCAAAAAATAAAGAAGAACCAAGACTCGCAGATAGATTTAATGAAGAGGGGTCAGATTTAGAACAACCATTAGCAATAGCAAGGGACATAAAAAAACTTTATGAAACACTGTCAGTATCAAAAAATAGTTCGACAATGGCTAAATTTTTAGCGAACAATTCTGAATTAAGACATGTTATAAGAAGAGCTTTTATTGTTGAGAAATTTCCTTATTCTGAAATACAAGATAACACTATTGGTAAAGAAATAATTCCTATAGATATGCTAAGACTAAAACTATCTTTTTTTGGAGCTCTAAAGTTTGATCCAAGATCTGATAAATGGTTAAGAATATGCATGTTTCAAGGTGCCCCCCTACCTGAACAGTTAAAAAACTATGACGAACATTGGATTTATAACTAAAAAATATGAAATCATTAAGTGAGATAGATACAGTTTCAAAAAGATCAAGTAGAGCGATGGGTTATTCCTGGGGAATTGCTGAAGAAATAGGAAAAAATATACGATTACTTGAAATGTTTAATTTACCAGGAATTAAAAATTTGAATGATTTTTTTAAAAAAAAAAAAAATTTAAAATTAGAAAACCTGAGTCTTATTAGTACTGACAATAAAGGAAATAACTCCCAATTTTGTCCAATCATTCTAGGTATAAGTTTTTTAGATCAAGTTAGATCTTTAGAAAATTTAAATGTAATTAAATTTTTAAATATTTCATATCCATTACTTTTTTTACCATTTGTGAGTAGAGCCTCAGAGGTAATAGGTAAAAGAATATTTTTAAAACTAGACAACAAAGAATTTTTAATGAATTTTAATAATAGTATCTGTTCTAATTTTTTTAAAAATGAAATTATTGAACTATCTAAAAACGCTGAACTTAAAATATTAAATAATCATGATTCATTTAATGACAATGAGTGGAAAGAGCTTTATAGACTCTCAGAAAACACATTTGTTGAAGAAAATGATAGCCTAAAAAAAAGTGGTGCAGGTGCGGGCTTAACTGATAACGATTAACTATCTATTAGCTTAGCCATTTCTCGTATATGTTCAGGTCCTGTCTCACAACATCCACCCAAAATAGTTGCACCAGAATCTTTAAATTTTTTTACAATAAGTGCCATATTTTCTGGCGTTAAATCTTCCCTCTTACCCAAAAACTCACTGGGATTCCCAGTTTTGCTTTTTTTATAACTATTTGTATAGCCTGAATTAGGTTTAGTTGTTACAAATCCATTAAGTTTAAAGCCAAAGGGGACGCCTAAACTTTTAACTTCGTCTAGATTTTTTTCGTAGTTTTCTGGTGACACGCATGAAAGTATCAAGCCAAGTAACTCGTTATGTTCAATTTTTGAAATGATGTCAGAAATTTTTTCACCACTGGGAAGTTTGACACCTTCTGAGATATGAGCCCCTACAAGATAAGGTTTATTAAAATTTTCTATCGCCTTAATTGCTAATTTAAATTCCCTTACACTACTTAAAACATCAAAATAAAAAAAATCTATAAATGGATCTAATAATTTTGCTTGTTCATAAAAGTTTTTTTTAATTTTATCATCTGATCTAGTGTCTGCCTCATAAGTTAAATATTGAGGTGGTAATCCTCCAGCAACTAAGACATGAGGGTTTAAATCTTTAGCTTTTTTTGCTATTTCACCTGCTTTAGTGTTTAAATATTCAAACTTATCTTCCACATTGTTATCTCTCAATCGCAGTCTTCTTGTTGTAAATGTTGTTGTTACAATAATTTCAGCTCCAGAATTTATAAAATCCAAGTGTGTATCAAGTAATAGTTGATGATATTTTTTCTGCAGTAAGGCATTTGCACTCCAAAGAGTTCCATTTGATTCCATTCCTCTTGTTAATAATTCTTGACCCATTCCACCATCTAAAATTCTTACTTTTTTAAAAAAATCTTTATTCATAATATTATTTACTTTTTTAGCGTTTTAACTTTATGTAAGGCACGCAATACAGTTCAAATACCTTGCCAATTATTTTAAGATTTCTATTTTAGTAGTTAAAGCCTACAATAATAATCAAATCCACAGACTTACATATAGTGCATTGTAAGTATTTTGTAAATTAGTTCTTAAATAAAATCTTAGCATTAAAGGAAAAGGACCTTCTCTCACCATCAACGTTAAACGGATAAGTAGTATGCATTAAATAATTAGGAAAAATCAAAAGATCACCCAGTTTAGGGTTTAAGTTATATATGCTTTTGCTTAAGAAGTTTTTTTGACCATTTATAAAATCAATAGTTCCATTAGTTTTAATTTTTTTATTTCTAACTAATCTATTTTGATTCATATTTTTAGGTATTTTAAGATAGCCAACACCTGATAATTGACCTTCATGATAATGAATAGGGTTGTATTCATTCTTAAATTGTCTAACCACCCACACATTAATTATTTTAATTTCTTTAATTTTACTTACACCTGATTTTTCAAGATATTTCTTAATATTCTTTATTAATTCTTTAGATAAATTCTTTTTTACAAAAGAAGTATTAAATTTAATTTCATTCTTAATTTGACTGGCAAGTTTAGAGCTATAATCATTTTTTTTAGATATACTTGAGCCATTAATATAAGCATTGATTATTTTTATAATTTTTTTTGATAATTTACTTTTCCCAAGAGTTGGACCAAATGCTCTAAAAGTTTTCATATTTTTATTATTATATTAATTTTATATACATATTAAACAAACAACTTAAGGCCCATTCTAATAGCAACAAATATTACAAGGACAGCTGTTACTAGCGCCAATATACGTGCAGGAAAAATTTTTAGATTTAAAAAATTTCCAAATTGGCCACCAATTAACACTAATAAAAAAAGAGGCCAATAATTATATATTTCTTTGAAAACAAAACTTTTTGTAAATTGACCACCAAGACCAGCTATAGAATTAATTAGAATAAAGAGCGAAGCAGCCATAGCTATATGCTTAGTTTTACCTGCTCTTATTAACAAAAGTATTGGACTTAAAAAAATACCACCACCAATCCCAACAACGCCAGATATAAACCCTATAGAGCCACCAATAAAAAATGAAATTATTTTAGGGACTTTTTTATAAACATCTTCTGTTTCATCAAATGACTTAAATTTTAAAAGTAGTAAGAAACCAGCTAAAGCCAAAACTATAAAAAGTAAAATCTCAAAAAAATTCTTGTCTATTGAAAGAGATCCACCAATAAATGCTAAGGGTACAGAGGAAACTAAATAAGGTGTTAATAATTTAATACTAATATTACCAGCTCTAATATAGTTAAAACAATTTCCAGAAACGACAATAATATTGCAACAAAGGGCAATTATTGGAAAAATTTGATAAGGAATACCCCAAATTAATAGGAGAGCTAGATAGGTAGATCCACCACCAAAACCTACGCTTGAGTACAATATTGCTGTTAGAAAAAATAAAAATGATAATATAAACATTATAATTAATTTAAATTTATGATTGTAAATATAGCACTTTTAACGGTCACAGACACTAGAACTTTTGAAAATGATAAGTCCGGTGCAATTTTAGTAAAAAAAATTGAAGAAGCTAAACATAAATTAATTAATAGAAAAATTTGCAAAGATAATAAAGATGATATTGTCAAAATCCTTAAAGACTGGATAAATCAATCCAAAATAGATGTTATAATTACAACAGGTGGAACTGGACTTACTGGCAGAGATATAACGCCAGAAGCAGTTAATGAGATTGCCGATAAACATATCCCAGGTTTTGGAGAAGTGTTTAGAACACTTAGTTTAAAAACAGTGGGTACTTCAGCTATTCAATCCAGAGCATGTGCAGCATTAGCTAATGGTAAGTATGTTTTTGTGCTACCCGGTTCTTCTGGTGGGGTAACTGATGCTTGGGATGGAATTTTAAAATATCAGCTAGACATAAACCACAAACCTTGTAACTTTGTAGAGTTATTTCCAAGACTTAAAGAAAAATAATTATTTTTGATATTTTTCTTTCCACTCTAAGTAGGGCATACCATACACATGTTCACGAGCTTCAGGATCTGAAATTTTAATATTTTTTTTCTCCGCTTCCTCACGATACCATTTTGATAAGCAATTTCTGCAAAATCCAGCAAGATTCATGATGTCAATATTTTGAACATCTTTTCTTTCATCTAAATGTTTGAGTAATCTCTCAAAAGTAGCAGACTGTAATTCTTTTTTTATATTATCATCCATATTTAATTAGTATATAAATTATTAATGAAACTTAGTGGATCATATCAAATTAATTTAAAAAAACAAAAAGTTTGGGATGCTTTAAATGATTCAAAAGTATTAAAACAAGCAATACCTGGATGTGAAGAATTTATAAAAAATTCTGACACAAAATTTACAGTGACTGCAACAAATAAGATTGGTCCATTTAATGCAACCTTTACAGGAGACGTAGAATTAAAAGATCTTAATCCACCAAATAGTTATAAGATAACTGGATCAGGTAATTCACCAGTTGGATTTGCATCAGGAAAAGCCACAGTAAACCTTGAAGATAAAGACAGTGGAACAAAACTTACTTATAATGTAGATGCAAACGTAGGTGGTAAAATTGCACAAGTGGGTTCACGTTTAATTGATATGACTGCGAAAAAAATGGCAGACATATTTTTTGGAAAATTTTCAGAATTAATTACACCTCGACTAACAATAATTAAATCGCAGGATAAAATTGAAAAACAGACTCCAATAGAAAAAAATATTTTTAAATTTTTAAACAAAACATTAATTTATTTAATAATTGGAGTTTGTTTGGCAATTACTGGATATTATTTTCTAGCATAAGTAGAAAGTTTATTTTCTTTCAACTTGAGTAACTCTTATCGTTGTGTTCTAATCTATAATTACTAATAAATCGAGAAGGAGAGAGCTTGATGATAAAAGTAACTATAGAAGTTAACAATAAAAAAGTCAGTAAAGACGTACCTAATCATACAATCTTATCAGTTTTTTTAAGAGATAATTTAAATTTAACAGGAACACATGTTGGTTGTGATACCAGTCAATGCGGAGCTTGCGTAGTTCATGTTGATGGTAAATCAATAAAAAGTTGTTCAACGTTAGCAGCAGACATTAATGGCTCAAAAGTAACAACGATAGAGGGATTAGTTAAGGATGGAAAAATGCATCCAATGCAAGAAGCATTTAAAAAAATGCATGGACTGCAATGCGGTTTTTGCACACCTGGAATGGTTATGAGTGCAATTGATTTGTTAAAAAATAAAAAAAACCCAAGTGACACAGAGATTAGAGAATGGTTAGAGGGAAATATTTGTAGATGCACTGGTTATCAAAATATTATAGCTGCAGTTAAAGAAGCAGCTTCAAAAATGTAATTATAGGAGAATTAATATGGCTAGTTTAGTAGGTTCAAGAGTAGAAAGAAAAGAGGATAAAAGATTATTAACAGGAAAAGGAAGATATACTGCTGATATTAATATCGCGAACCAAACCTATGCTGTATTTGTAAGATCTCCACATGCAAGAGCAAAAATTAAAAAAATAGACACATCTCAAGCCTTAAAAGCCTCAGGTGTTGTGGAAATTTTAACAGGAGAAGAAATTGCGGTTGATAAAATTGGTGGTTTAATAGCTGGTTGGGCTATTAGAAGTGAAGATGGATCTGAAATGAAAGTTCCAGCCAACCCTCCTTTAGCTAAGGATATTACAAATTTTGTAGGCGAACCAATAGCTGTTGTTTTTGCAGAGTCTCTTGACGAAGCTAAAGCTGCTGTAGACTTAGTTAATGTTGATTATAAAGTTTTGAAAGGTGTGATCAATACAGCCAATGCAATGAAAGGTGAAACTATTCATGACGGAATAGATAAAAATCTTTGTTACGATTGGTTATTAGGAGACAGAAAAGCAGTTGATGAAGCTTTTGCAAAAGCTGATAAAATTATAAAAATAGATTTGATTAATAATAGATGTGTTCCTAATGCGATGGAACCAAGAGCCTGTGTAGTGGATTATAATACAGCATCTGAAGAAATAACCCTATATACAACAAGTCAGAATCCACACCTTTCAAGATTGATAATGTCTGCATTTGGTGGGGTAGCACCTGAAAATAAATTAAGAGTAGTTGCGCCAGACGTTGGTGGAGGGTTTGGTTCAAAAATTAACGTTTACAATGAAGAAATTGTTTGCAGCTGGGCTTCAAAAAAAATTGAAAGACCAATAAAGTGGGTTGCTGAAAGAACAGAATCCTTTTTAACAGATACCCATGGTAGAGACCACGTTACACATGCAGAACTTGCTGTAACTAAAGATGGTAAATTTTTAGCATTTAAAAATGAAACAATTGCAAACCTTGGAGCTTATGCAAGAGTGTTTGGAACAGTAACTCCAACATATTTATTTGGTCCTTGTGCAACTGGTGTTTATGTAATTCCAGCAGCATATACAAATGTTAAAGCGGTGTTTACAAATACAGCGCCAGTTGATGCTTATAGAGGAGCTGGAAGACCAGAAGCAACCTACACAATTGAAAGATTAGTTGAAAAAGCTGCAATAGAACTTGGTATAGATAGAACTGAAATAAGGATGATAAATTTTCCAACAGAATTTCCATTTAAACAAACATTAATTCACACAGTTGACTCAGGTGATTATGTGGCTGGATTAAAAAAAGCTAAACAAATGTCAGATTATGTGGGTTTTGAGGCAAGAAGAAAAAAATCAGAAGTAAATGGGAAATTAAGAGGAATTGGAGTTTCATCTTATTTTGAAGCTTGTGGAATTGCACCATCGGCAGTTGTTATGTCATTAGGTTGTGGTGTAGGACTATGGGAATCATCAGAAGTTAGATTTAATCCAACTGGACAAGTTTCAGTTTATACAGGAGCACATAGTCATGGACAAGGTCACGACACTACATTTGCTCAAATTGCAGCAGATGAACTTGGAGTGGAACTTGATGTGGTTGATGTGGTTCATGGTGACACAGATAAAGGTACTTTTGGAATGGGAACTTATGGTTCTAGATCATTAGTGGTTGGAGGAATAGCAATTGTAAATGCATGTAGAAAAATTGTAGCCAAAGGAAAAAGAGTTGCTGCAAAAATGCTTGAAGTTAATGAAGATGAAATAGAGTTTAAAGATGGTGAATTCATTGTAACCAAATCTAATAAAAAGAAAACAATCAGTGAAGTTGCTTTTGCTTGTTATTTACCTGGTAGCAGAGATTCAGATTTTAAATCACCATTGCCAGAAGGTGAAGAGCCAGGTTTAATGGAAACATCTTTTTTTGATCCAGCAAATTTTTCATTTCCTGCAGGATCTCATATTGCTGAAGTAGAAATTGATCCTGAAACAGGAGAGGTTAAAGTTGAAAAATATACAGCCGTTGATGATTTTGGCAAAATTGTAAACCCATTAGTTGTTGAAGGACAAGTTCACGGTGGTATTGCACAAGGAATTGGTCAAGCACTTCATGAAAATACTGAATATGATGAAACTGGTCAGTTAATTACAGCATCATATATGGATTACACGATGCCAAGAGCGGATAATTTTCCAGAGTTTAACTTAGGTTTCACTTGTACTCATGCAACATCAAACCCACTTGGAGTTAAAGGTTGTGGAGAAGCAGGAGCAATTGCTTCACCCCCGGCAATAATGAATGCTGTAATCGATGCACTAGGAGGACAAGAAATTACAATGCCTGCTACAGCTGAAAAAGTTTGGAAAGCTTGTAAGACGATGAAGAAATCTAACAGTAAAGCAGCTTAAGGAGAAAATATGAAAACATTTAATTATCATACACCCAAAGATGTTAAGGAGGCTTCAAAATTATCCTCAACTAGCTCAACTTTTTTAGCTGGTGGAATGACAAGTGTTCCATCAATGAAATTAGGTTTAGCAACTTACAAAGATATAATTGATATAAAAAATATTAAAAAATTATCAGGTATTAAGGTGAGTGGAAAGTCAGTTATAATTGGTGCAACAACAAAACATGTTGAAGTAGCTGGTTCTAAAGAGGTTCAAAAAGCAATACCATCATTAGCAAAGTTAGCTGGAGGTATTGGTGATGCACAAGTTAGAAACAGAGGAACAGTAGGTGGCTCGATTGCAAATAACGATCCATCAGCATGTTACCCTTCAGCTTGTATGGCTCTAAATGCAGTTATTCACACAAACAATAGAAAAATAGAAGCTGTGAATTTTTTTAAAGGTATGTTTGAAACAGCTTTAAAAAAAGGAGAATTGATTGAAGCAGTAGAATTTCAAATACCTGAAAAATCCAATTATCAAAAACATCCAAACCCCGCATCAAGGTATGCAATAGTAGGTGTCTACCTAGCTAAACATAAAAGTGGAGTTAATGTTGCTATAACTGGAGCTAAATCTTGTGTTTATATTGACAAAGATTTATCAGAAGTATTATCTACTAATTTTTCGTCATCTGCTGTAGGAGCGATAGAACTCGATAGCTCAGAAATGAACTCAGACATACATGCGTCAGGGATATATAGAGCTAGTTTAGTAGTCACTTATACTAAAAAAGCTGTAGAGGCCTCTTAACTATTTCAAAGTCAGTAATACTTGTTAATATTAATGAATGAAAAATTCATTTGATGAAAAAATTTTAGAAGAAGCTAATGACTGGGTAAAAGCTAATCAAAAAGTAGTTTTGGCAACTGTAATTCAGACATGGGGATCCTCTCCTAGACCTACCGGTAGTAGAATGATTGTTAATGAAAATGGAGATTTTTCAGGATCTGTTTCTGGTGGTTGCGTAGAGTCAGCAGTGGTTAGGGAATGCATAGGAATTATCAAAGATAAAATACCTTTCAAAAAAATTGAATTTAAAGTTTCAAATGAGAGTGCCTGGGAAATTGGTCTATCCTGTGGAGGTGAAATTGCAGTTTATTTAGAACAAATAAACTGAATGTTATGATTAAAGTACATAAGAAATATATAAACTGGTGGAAAAAAAATTTAAACATTTCAGATTATGCTTTGCTTTGGATAAGTTTTATTAAAGGTTTAATTTTAGGATTATTAATTTATCATTTCTTTATTATTTAATGAAAAAAAAACTACTAGATCAAATTATAAAAAAAAAATCAAATAAATCTGAGTTTGCAATAATTACCAATCTTGAGACAGGAAATAGTGAAATTTTTGTGTCAGGCATACCAATTAGTAAAAATTTTGAAAAATATGAAAATCAAATAAATAATTTTTATAAGAATAAAAAAAATGGAGTAATTAAAGGTACTAATATATTTATTGAAATTTATATTAAACCAATAAAAGTAATTATAGTAGGAGCCGTCCATATTGCTCAATATCTTATTGATTATGCAAAAAGTTTAAATTTTGAAATAGCCATCATTGATCCAAGAGGTTATTTTGCAACAAAACAAAGATTTCCTGGAATGAAAATAATAAATAAATGGCCAGAGGAAGCTTTTAAAAAAATTAAAACAGATTCAAATACTGCTTTAATCACATTAACACACGATCCAAAGATTGATGATCCAGCATTACAGTATGCTTTAAAGAAAAAATTTTATTACATAGGTGCTTTAGGTAGTAAAAAAACTCATAAAAATAGATGTGAAAGATTAAAAGAAGCAGGATTTAATAAAGATGAAATAAGTTCTATTTATGGACCAATTGGAATTAAATTAGGTGGTAAATCTGCACCAGAAATAGCTTTATCTATTATCTCTCAATTAGTTGCCGAAACTTATAAAAAATGATTACTGCAATTTTACTAGCAGCAGGTCAATCTAAACGAATTCCAAAAGAAAATAAATTAGTTAAAATATTTAAAAAAAAACCTTTAATTAATCATATTTTAAAATCTTTAATCAAAAGCAAAGTTAATAAAATTATTATAGTTTTAGGTCATGAAAAAAATGAAATTAAAAAAGTTATTTTAAAAAGTAAAAAAATAAATTTAGCAATTAATAAAAATTATGAAAAAGGGATGTCTTCATCAATTAAACTAGGACTTAAAAAAATAACCAAAAACAATAAGGGCTTTATGATTGTTCAATCAGATATGCCTTTTATCAAATCATCTCATATTAATAAAATTTATATTTCATTATTAAAAAAAAATAACTTAGTCCATGCACTGAGGTATAAAAATAAAATAGGAAACCCAGTTGGTTTTGACATTTCAGTTATAAATAAATTTAAAAAAATAAAAGGTGATTTTGGTGCAAAACATTTATTTAAAAGATTAATGAAAAGTACGAATTTTATAAAAGTGGGTACAAATAAAATTTTTAAAGATTTTGATTTAAAAAAAGATTTTAATTAGTTTGAATAGGATTGCCTTTTAACCACTCGCTATCCTCATTTTCATAATGCTCTTTTTTCCAAATAGGAGATCTTTTTTTAATTTCTTCTAAGATATATCTAGATAAGACATAAGCTTGATCTCTATGTTTACAGGCAACAGCTATAATAATACTAGTTTCACCAAGCTCAACATAACCTTTAATATGCTCAATAAAGACAGCTTTATTTATAATTTTTAACCTATCTTTAGTTTCTTTATAAATTTCTTCAAAGCTTTTTAATACAAGCCCGTCATGACTGTCATAAGTCATTCCAGTGACTTTTTTATTTTCATTAATATTTCTCACAGTACCAGTAAAAATAATGGAAGCTCCATAACTAGATGATTTGATAAAATCTTCTGCTTTAGAAGTGTGAATTTTTTCTTTCTGAATATCTATGATTTTTGTATGAAGCACTAACCACCACCTATTGGAGGTATAATTCCAATTTTTTGATCTTTTAAAATTTTGTAACTATCATTAATAATATTATTATCTTCTGAACAAAAAGCAGAAGTTTCTACAATTTTTTTAAAGTTTTCATTTCCTTCAAATTTTTTTTCTAAATAGTTGATAATTTCTTTCTTAAAATTTTTTATTTCAATTTTTCCCTTAATATCAAATTCTAAATGATCTTTATTACTAAAGTCTCTACTTGCACCAAATAATTCAAGTTTGATTTTCATTTCTTAAGTTTAGTTGAAAATTTTAGATCTTCATTATTAAAATTATTCTTATTTTTATCAATATAATCATTTAGCATCTTAATTTTTTCGCTTTCAAATTCAGAAACTTTTCTTTTATTTAAGTTCATGTAAAGTGCTAAAACTTCAGTAGTTGCAGATAAAATATTTTTAGCTCTGTCATACATTTCTAATTTATAATGCAACCTTTTATTATCATGATCTAAGTGAATCAAACAAACATCTACCTCATCACCTTCTTTAACTTCTTTTTGATAAGTGGTGTTTGTCTCAACAACCATTGTACTTCTTTTTGTTGTTTTGGCAGAATGCTCACCCATTTGAAATCTTGATAAAATTATTTCGGCACCCATATCAAATACCAAAATATAATAAGCTAAATTCATATGATTATTATAATCAGTCCATTCCTTAATTATTGTTTTTGTAGTGAGTAGCACTGGCATGATTATTTTAATTCTGAGAGTATTTGCTCTGATAAATTTTTAATTTCTTCTACAGCATTACCTTTTTTTTGTTTTTCAACAGCTGTTTTACCTTCACCCATAGAAGATGTGTAAATTTGACGATTTCCAATTATTGTATTTGTTGATAATAGACCTAAACTTTTTATAAAATCATTTGTTTTATCTATGAGTTTTGACCTTAGATTGGATCTATTGATTTGTATAAAAATTTTTTATTAGCTTGTTTTGCGATTTCTACGATTGCACCTGTAGCCCAAAAATCAACATGTGAAGCGGCTATTGGTATCAAAACTAAGTCTGCTGCCTCTATTGAAGGACGTGCATCAGATTCTATTTTTGGAGGAGTATCTATAATCACTATATCATGATGGTTTTTCAATGTTTTCGATTCATACTGGGCACCCCATAAACTTGCAGTTTTAAAAGTTAGACCTTCGTTGGAAACTTTTTTTTCTGTTCTTATCATAAACCATTTCCCTAAACTTCCTTGAGGATCCGTATCAATAATAGCTACTTTTAAGTTATGATACTTTATAAATGCGAGAGCCAAATGTACTGATAGAGTTGTTTTTCCAGTACCTCCTTTTTGTTGAGCAATTGTTATGACCTTAGAAAGCATGCTAAAGTAATATAATATACTTGAATAATATTCAGCAAAATTGAATCTAGCACTTAAATTAAAAAGATATTTATTTAAATCTTTTAAATTATTCTAGTAATGATTGAATTTATATTTTGCTAATTTATTATTAAATATTTTGCTTACAATCAGAATGAACCTACTTCTAAATTATATATATATTTAAAATGAATATTTTTTAATTGATTTGTACAACAATAGGACGTTAAATGGTTTAGAGAGAGAGATTTAGAGTTAATGAACAAGCTATTACTACCACAAGACGTTGTTGGAGGATCTTTTTGGTTAATATCTGTTGCAATGATAGGTGCAGCAATATTTTTCTTCCTTGAAAGAGGTCGGCTATCACCCAAATGGGGGACAGCTATGAATCTGGTTGGAGTAATTGCCCTAATGTCTTCCATAAATTACTTCTATGCAAAGAATTTGTGGGTTATGAATGGTCAAGCGCCTACAGCGCTAAGGTATATTGATTGGATACTGACATTTCCCCTTTCGATACTCACTTTTTATGTGATGCTTAAGTCAGTAACCGATGTTAAGCGTGGAATGTTCTGGAGATTACTAGTTGGAACACTGATATGGGTTATTGCACAGCTTTTAGGAGCTTATGGATACATGAGTGTAACCCTTGGGTTCTTAGTAGGAATAGTTGGTTGGCTTTATATCATAGGCGAGCTTTATATGGGAGATGCAGGTAGAACTAACGCATCATGTAATAATGAGAGTGTTCAGATGGCATTTTTTGCAAATAGACTAATAATAACCATTGGTTTTTCTATTTACCACATTGGATACTTTATTGAACATTTAGCAGGTGGTGCAAATATTAACAGTTTAAACATAATCTATAATTTAGCTGATGTTTTGAACAAAATTATCTTTGGAATGATAATTTATAGTGCGGCTTTGGAAGATACAAAGAAAGGTAATCAGAATTAAGGAGGAATAATATATGACTAAAGGAGCAGACATAATAGCAGGTATAATTTTAGTTGCACTTGCAATAGCAATTATAGTTTATTTACTGCACTGGCTATACAGAAGATCATCAAAAGAAGTTTCATTTGTTCGAACAGGAATGTTTGGCGAAAAAGTTGTTATATCAGGAGGTGCTTTTGTCTTACCTATAATTCACAATATAACACAAGTTGGAATGCGTACTTTAAGTTTAAGTATAAAAAGAGCTGGTGACAAATCACTAATTACAAAAGATAGAATGAGAGCTGAATTAATTACAGAATTTT
>Ga0114997_10001560_pt1 | contig 18970 bp, 1 predicted proteins | sample ArcticOcean_MG_C_2_FD_87045 | JGI IMG/M metagenome (GOLD analysis project Ga0114997, IMG submission 87045) | Marine microbial communities from western Arctic Ocean - ArcticOcean_MG_CB4_136 | ecosystem: Environmental > Aquatic > Marine > Oceanic | place: Arctic Ocean: Canada Basin | collected...
CATTGTCTGTAAGCACAGCTGTTTTGGTGACTTCAAGTAAAGGCGCAGGAGTTATGGTGGTAATAGTAGGGTCGTTAGTTGTATTACCATCACTATCATCACCATCATCACTTACATCACTTAGATCATTACTATTACCTGGGCTACTGGCAGTGACTGAAGAAGTATTAGAAATACTACCACTGTTTAAAACAGAAGATTCTATAATATAATACGCTCTATATGTTGCCGTCTCCCCAGCTAATAAAACGCCCAAACCAGACCCTTGATTAGAACCAGAAAAGTAAGGTCCAGTACTCATGGCAAGAACATTTCCATTTCCATCGGTAATCACGTCACTAACAGATAAACCTGTAAGGGTTACATTACCCTTGTTTTCAATAGAAATAGTGTAATTTATAACATCACCAGCACTTATAATTCCATCTCCCTCATCAGTAACTGTAGCAGTTTTAGTGACCTCAATAGAAGGGAGTGGGTCTATAGTTATCTCTGTAGTATCATCAGTGGTGTTTCCATCCCCATCAATACCATCATCGGAGGTGTCAGTGACATTACCAGTATTTCCAGGAGTACCAGCAGAAACTAAAACAGAATTTATAATCTTACCAGTATAAGCTGCAACATTTGTAATGGTATAAGAAGCCGTATAAGTGGCAGTTTCATTTACAATCAGAGTTCCCGGTGAGGAACTAGAACTAGCAGATACAAAGTTAGGACCTCCATTTAAACTAAGAGCTCCCCCATTTCCATTTGTTAGTGCATCTGTTAAAGTCACTCCAGATAAATTAACACCTCCAGTGTTTTTAACTGTAATGGTATAAACAATCGTATCTCCCGCTCCTGTGGTTCCATTGCCATTGTCAGTAACTGTTGCTGTTTTAGTTGCCTCAATTGAAGCTAAAGCAATAGTTTCTACTTCTGTTAAATCATTAAGAGTATTTCCATCATTATCATCACCATCATCACTTATATCGGTAACATCATCCGTGTTTCCAGGGCTACTAGCAGTAGCTAAAACAGTGTTTTTTACTTTTGTAGAGTATGCGGCACCAGAAGAAATAGTATATGTTGCAGTATAGGTAGCAATCCCTCCAACGGTTAATGTACTTTGTGATGAACTGACTGTAGCAGAATTAAATGTAGGACCACTTGTAAGGCTTAACAAATTTCCATCATTATCAGTTAACGTATCTGTTAAAGTAAGTCCGGTTAAAGTCACATTTCCTTTATTTTCAACGGTAATAGTGTATTTTATTACATCACCCGTATCTGTAATTCCATTAGCATTTGCGTCAGTTACAGTAACTGTTTTAGTTGCCTCAATAGCAGGATCAGGGGTAATTAAAGTTTCAGTAGGATCATTTAATGCATTACCATCGCTATCATTCCCATCATCGGAGGTGTCCGTTACATTATTACTCTGACCTGGGCTGCTTGCTGTTGCTAGAACACTGTTTATAACCTTTGGAGTTAGTGCTGCCCCGGCGCTTATAATATAATACCCATTGTATGTTGCTGTTTCTCCTACCTTAAGAGTCCCAGGTGAAGAGCTTTGAGTTGCAGAGGAAAATCCTAAATTACCATTTAAACTAAGTGATCCTCCATTACCGTCAGTTAAAGTATCCACGAGGGTAACTCCTGTTAAAGTAACATCTCCAGTATTTTTTACTGTAACCGTATAATTAACAGCATCACTAGTCCCGGTTCTACCATCTCCATTGTCCGTAACGGCAGCTGTTTTTGTAACCTCAATCGATGGAGAACCTGTAATCGTAGTCACCGTAGGATCGTTTATCGCATTACCATCTCCGTCGTCTCCATCGTCGGAAACATCACTAACATCATTAGTGTTCCCAGGACTACTTGCCGTCGCAGAACCGGTATTAGATACTCCTCCAGCATCTACAGCAGATTGCTGAATAATATAAAAAGCAATATATGTAACTGTCTCTCCTGGTTTAACCGTTCCTTGACCAGAGCCTTGATTTGCACCTGAGAAAAATGGACCACTACTAATATTAAGAGCACCGCCATTAACCGTGGTTAATATATCAGTAAAAGTAAGTCCAGTTAAAGTGACATTTCCTTTATTTTCAACAGATATAGTGTATTTAATAATATCCCCTAATCCAACAACACCATCACCATCATCAGTTATTGTAGCTGTTTTTGTAACCTCAATAGATGGTGATGCAGTTATTGTTTCTACAGTAGCATCATCTACGATATTCCCATCTCCATCAATTCCATCATCCGATGTATCGGTTACATTATTACTCTGACCTGGGCTGCTTGCTGTTACAAGAACCGTATTGGATACGCTTCCACTATCCACCGCTTGCTGATTAATTGTATATGTCGCCGTATAAGTGGCTATTTCATTAATTGTTAAGGTACCCTGGGTAGAACTCGCATTTGAAGAATTATATGTGGGACCCGAAGCAAGGGTTAAAGCTGAAGAATTACCATCTACTAAAGCATCCGTTATTGACACTCCATTTAAAGTGACATTTCCTTTATTCTGTACCGTTATAGAATAGGTGATTGTATCTCCAAGATCCGTCTCTCCATTACCGTTATTATCAGTAACTGAAGAGGTCTTAGTTACTTCAATTGAAGGTGAATTAGTTATAGAAACAACTGTTGCGTCATTTGAAGTGTTTCCATCAGTATCATCGCCATCATCACTTAAATCAGAAACATCATTGCTGTTTCCTGGACTGCTTCCAGTTGAAGAAACTGTATTAGAAATACTTCCACTATCTACAGCCTGTTGATTAATTATAATTGTTGCACTATAAGTAGCCGTTTCATTTACAGTTAAAGTTCCTTGTGCTGAACTGTCACTTGAAGATATAAATGTAGGAGTTGATGTTAAACTAAGAGGAGCTCCATTATTATCTTTAACAATATCTAATATAGAAACTCCTGTAAGAATTACATTACCTTTATTTTGAACAGTAATATTGTAAACAATGGCATCTCCTAAATCAATTATATTGTTACTATTATTATCTGTAATAGTAGATGTTTTTGTAACCTCAAGAACTGGAAGTAAAGAAATTCCAACAACCGTATCATCATCAACAGTATTACCATCTGTATCATCTGCATCATCACTTACATCAGTTACATCATTCGTGTTTCCAGCAGAACTTCCCGTTACAGTAACAGAATTTTTAATTCCTCCAGTCTCAGCAGCAGACTGTTGAATTACATAAGCTGCAGAATAAGTGAGAATTTCTGCAGGTTTAATAGTCCCTAAAGTAGATGATTGCGTTGCTGAAACAAAACTAGGTCCATTAGAAAGAGCTAACACACCTCCATTATTATCAGTTAAAGTGTCGGAAACAGTAAGTGAGGTTAAAGATGCTGTTCCAGTGTTAACAATTCTAATCACATAATTGATTGTATCTCCAGCACCGGTAATACCATCTCCATTGTCAAATACCGAGGATACTTTAGTTACATTAATACTTCCCCCAGAAGTAACTTGAACTTCAGTGACATCATCAGTAGTATTACCATCCGTATCATCACCATCATCAGAGGTATCAGTAACATTATTACTATTTCCAGGACTGCTAGCTGTAGCAAGTACTGAGTTCTTTACACTTCCAGCATTAATTGCTTGAGAATTAATAGTGAAAAAAGCATGATACGATGCTGTCTCTTGTAATTTTAAATTTCCAATAGTAGAGGATTGTGTTGCTGAAACAAAATACGGTCCATTTGTGAGAGAGAGGCTAGAATCAGTTTTATCTACTAATGTATCTACAAAAGTTAAACTAGAAAGATTTGTGTTTCCGGTATTCTCTATTTTTATAATAAATTTAATTGAATCTCCTACATCAGTAGTAGAATTTCCATTATCATCATTTAGGATAGCTGTTTTAGTTACTTCTATACTTGGACTAGGTTCCATGGTTGTCTCCGTTGGATCATCAGTAGTATTTCCATCAGTATCATCACCATCATCCGAAGTGTCACTAACATTCCCTGTTTGACCTCCTGCATTTGCAGTAACTGTAGCAGTATTACTTATTTTTTCAGCAGAAAAAGCAGTGGCATTAATTGTAAATAAAGCTATATAAGTAGCATATTCCCCTACTTTTAAAGTTCCAACATCAGAACCATTACTTGTAGAAATTCTTGTCGGAGGGGCATCTAAAGAAAGTTGTGTTCCCAATGAAGTCGTTATTACATCATTGAAAGAAATTCCAGTAATGGCAGTATTTCCAGTATTTGATACGTTTAACGTATAAGTTATTATATCACCTAAATCAATTTTAGTATTTGAATTAGTGTCAGCAATTGCAGCTATTTTAGTAATTTCTATAGAAGGAACAGAAGTGATGAGTGTAAAAGTTACATCATCAGTAGTGTTTCCATCATCATCAATACCATCATCCGAAGTATCACTTACTGTAGAAGATCTAAGAGAAGTGGCAGAAACAATAAGTGTATTAGAAACACCACCAGAATTTACAGCATCTTGGCTGATATTAAAATACCCATCCATAGTAATAGTGTCACCAGAATTTACTACCTGAACATTATCTTGAAGTTGAGAAGCATTTCTTATAGGTTTACTATCATATGTATGAATGTATGGTGTTGCCTTATCAATTTTTTCTAATTGAGCACCCCAAAAAATATTATTTTGAGATTCCACTGGAGGATGGAATCCCACTCTTCCTGCTCCTCCAGAACCAGTCTTAAAAGTGTAAGTATATCTTTTCCATTGATTGGTTAGATAATAAGGTTCTGATTTATAGGAGTCATTAACTTCAGCGGTATTAAATGAACCTGTACCATCCCAAATCACAAAATGCATAGAATCAGTAAATGGACCTGATGTAGCTTTAGCATAAATAGATATTGTATAGTTAGTATCGGCATCAAATGTTATGTCCTGATAAATAAATGAGGTATCCGATAATGACCATAATCTTGAACCTCTCATTCCGTTTGAAGCAGATGCATTTCCCGCCTGCGAGGTCATTCCAAATCCGGTATTAGGAAAAATTGTTTGAAGGTCTGCGTTAAAATTACTTCCTGATGGCGATCCATAATAATATGGTATTCCTTTTGGAATATCTAAACATTCAGCCTGAGAACAATTTCTATCTCCTCCTGCAGCAGTTTCATTCCAAACATTATCGGTATCATCAATTCCATTTGATCTACCAAATAAGTTTTGGCCTTCAGGTATTGTAAGAATTGTATTAGTTACAGTAGACCCACTGAAATCCAATAGGTTATCAACAAAAGTTAAAGTGTTAATTGATGTATTTCCTTTGTTGTTAATAGTAAATGTATACTGTATTTGATCTCCTAAATTGGTTATTCCGTCTTCATTAAGATCATTAATTTTAGCTGATTTTGTAACCTCTAAATCCAAAACTTCAGGGATAGGAATAACTAACGGATCATCAACTGTATTTCCATCAGAATCATCTCCATCATCAGAGGTGTCAGTAACATTATTTGTAAACCCATAAGTGCTTCCTGCAAGATATAATGAATTAGAAACCAGACCACTATTTACAGTTTGCTGGGAAAGAACATATGTTCCTGTATAAGTTGCTATCTCTGAAAGCTCTATAATTCCTGAAGTTGACCCTAGAGAGGCTGAAACAAAGGTAGGCCCGGTTGACAAAGAAATAGAATTTCCATAACCATCTATCATCGTATCTGTAAGGGTTATTCCTGAAATTTTTAAATTACCTGTATTGCTAACAACATAGGTATAAGTAATCGTATCACCTGGACCTAATATGCCATCTCCATTATCTATTGTTTTAGTCCCTGTTTTTGTTACTTCAAAGCTAGCTATAGGAGACAAGTCGACTCTTGTCTCATCATCAACAGTATTACCATCAGTGTCATCTCCATCATCAGAGGTGTCACTGACATTATTGGTCTGACCAAAAGTACTTCCAGTTACAGAGACCGTATTACTTATAAATGCCGTGCCTCCTGATGCTGCCCCAATAGTATATGTAGCTGTATAAGTCTCGGTTTCAAAAGGCCTTAAAATTTGTGGCACAAGAGAGAATCCTGGAAGAAAAATAGTATTACCTCCCATTCCAGCATGGTTGGAGCAATAATAAAATAAAGTTGGAGTAGTATCTGTAATTTTTATTTCTGTATATGCCCCTGCATTACCAGGAGTACCTGTTTCAGTGACATTAGTAGTATATGCAGAGCCCCCACCGTTAGTTCCATCATCGACAATACTTAAATTTAATAGATGTCCAGAATTGGAAGCATCACTTTGAATAAACCTATAGGTATAACCTCTTTGGAAAACAACATCTTTAGCCTCAATTCCATTTAAGAAATACTTATTGCCTCCACCACTACCAGTAGCTACGGTAACTTGAATGTCTTTAATTGTTGGGCTAAAAGTCTTTGAGGTGTAAGTTGGTCCAACTAAAGAACTTGTTAAATTTGTCTCTTCTCCATCTATCAAATACTCGTTAAAAGTAGGTGTGCTAATAGTAATATTCCCTTTATTTTCAACAGTTATAGTGTATACAATTATATCTCCAGCATCATTTAAAGAATTTCCATTAACATCAGAAACAGTAGCCGTTTTTGTTACATCCATTAAAGGACTATTATCTAACACCGTATTGGAAGGATCTTTATTATCAGCTGTATCTATCCAATACCAACCTCCTGAGGGTTCAGAATAACTACAAGAAAACTCGTCTTGATATAAACCAATCCAGGATGACTGTGCGGAATCTGAAGGATTTGTTAAAGAATTTTTAATTGAAGTAATGTAATTTAATTCAGCTGTTGAATTAATCACAAGCAAATTACCTCCCGAGGCTTTCGCTTTTATTTTTGCACCCTCCCATCCTAATTCACCTGAATAGTAATAATACCCATGACCACTATAAGTGCCAGCATAGACATACCCTGTTGGGGTTACATTAGCTGAATTCATCTCTAAAATGTGTTCAGCGGATATATTAAGCATGGAAATTATTTTACCATCATTTCTGTATAAACCCGCATATCTATAACCGCTTGTAGAGGATGGATGGCTAGAAGTCCAATAAGAACTTACATAATCTCCTGTACCACAAGACCTGTCGTCTGATGTATCAGTGACTGTTATACTTGATATTGATATAGCAGTTGATGAGACAATATTAGAGATAAGCCCCTTATCAACATCCTGTTGAGTAATCGTATAAGAAGCAGTGTAGGTGAATTCTTCATTAATATTAATCGTAGTTGTTGCAGCAACTGTTGTTACACTAACTTGTCCTGATGTAGATAAAGGGGTCCCATCTGCCCAATACCACCCTCCTCTAGGATTAGCATAGTCCGGAGCACTATGATCCTGCTCAAGACCTATCCAATAATACGCGTTATAAATAGCTGCCAAATCCGCTCTTTTTCCTTTAATAAACTGAAATTCAGCATCATTATTTATTATAAGTATTGTACTATAAGCTGTTGTTGAATTTGATTTAGCAGTGGCATAATCCGCCGTACTTCCTGAGGCATAATAATAATGACCATTATGAGATCCAAAATAAACATAGCCACTCCCAGCATTAAATGTTGTGGTTGCAATAGAGGATTCAACTATATATCTTATTGAGGAATTATAAGTATAGTCATCCCAAAACCCTTCATTCCCTATTGAATTAACCCTAAATTGGGCATATCTATTATTTGTAGAGCTTTGATTTGGCTCACTTGAACTACCCCAATAATCATTAGTATTCAAATCAGATCCCTGAATGAATTTATTTGTTTGAACATATGTAGGACTAGAATTTAAAGATAGCGTGCTACTTGATGCATCAGAAAGAACATCTTCAATTACTAATTGATTTAGATTAACCGTTCCAGTATTTTTTATCTTTATTGTATATTCAACAATATCTTCTACCCCATTTATAGTATCCCCGTTATCGGTTACAGACGCTGTTTTAGTAACCTCAAAAGCAACAACTTTATCAACATTTAAAACAGTGGGGTCATCAACAGTATTTCCGTCGGTATCGTCCCCATCATCAGAGGTGTCTGAGGCTCCAGAAGTAGCATCGCTTATTATAGCCGTATTGGACAATCCCCCAGCATCATAAACAGATTGGGTGATGGTGTATGTATATTGGAAAGTTGCTTCTTCTCCATTAGCAACTCCAGTAAACCCAGCAACTTGTGATGTACTCACTAAATTACCATCTGAATTAACCCATCCCTTTGCAGGTTCCTCATAATCATCTCTGGAGGTGTCTTGATAAACTCCAATGTAATGCCATTGATTTGACCGAACAGCGTTTACTTGTGTACCTATATAATCCCACTCACTTTTAGTGTTAGGAGAAAAAAGATACCCTCCCGCAGTCTCTGCTTGATTTTTAGAATTGGTATAATTTTGAGTGCCATCATCCTGAAAATAAGTGTGCCCATTTAATTCTCCTAAATAATTTTCATAACCTGCAGGTGTTGGGGAAACAATACTACTAAACTCAACTATATGACGATAATTACTGCTCCCTTGATGGTCCTGGGAATATGGAGCAGTTGAAGAATACATTATAGCATAATCATAATTTCCACCATTATTAGGTTCCCCACTATTCCACTTTACATAATCTACTTTCTCATTTATTAATTCGGGAGTCTCAACCGTAGCATTCCAAGTATAAATATACCTCCCTGGTGCTGAACTTTTTTCTAATTGCATCCCCCAATACATCTGACCATAATTATCATTATAACCAAATGAAAAACCTACTCTTGAAGTTCCAGAAAGAGTTGAAGGGGTAGTGAAAGTGTAAGAATATCTTTCAAAATTTTGATTTACTACACCGTTATAGTTATAACTAGGCACTATGGGATCAGAATAAACAACATCATTTACATTGTGAGATGTCCCGTGCATATACATAAAATAAAAAGGATCATCATATCTGGAAACTGATCCAGAGTCACCTCTTGCTAACCAACCTGAAATTGTATAGGTTGTTCCAGGTTCAAGTGTAATGTCCTGAAAATAATAATTATTCTTTCTTACAGCTAAATCAGTAGTATTTGAATAGCTAGAATGCCCAGCCACCCTTCCACTTCTTAAATAAGTCTCTCCTGCTTGTATATCATCAGTGGGTGTAATTCCAAACCCTTCAGTAGTAAAAAAATTATCTACATTAGAGTAGCTTATTCCAGAGGAGGTACTGAAATAATATTTTAAATTTGCAGGATTATAATCTTGCCAATGATAATTTTGATTGCTATGAGAGTTTTGATTTTTCCAGTAACTATTACTATTTACTCTTAGATAATTAGAATATTTAAAATAATTTTTACTCGAAGCAACTGTCATAGAGGCCGTAGTTGATGTTTGAACAAGATTACCATCCAAGTCTGATAAAGTGTCTGTAACAGAAAGTGTTGAAAGAGCAACATTTCCAGTATTTGAAACATTTAACGAATAAGTTATAATATCACCAACATCAGTAATTCCATTTGCATTTGCATCCGATAAGGAATAGGTTTTTGTCAACAATACACCTGCAGTATTGTTTAAAATTGTTTCAGTAGGATCATCCACAGTATTACCATCAGTATCATCGTTGTCATCGGAGGTTTCTGTTACCGTACCAGAAATACCACCAGGGGTAGTATAAGATCCTGTTAAATCAACACTATTCAGTAATGTATAGGCCTGATTAAGAACATCTTGAGTTAATGTTAATGTCGTGGTAAAGGTGGCTACCGCTCCAATTGGTAAGTTTGTTGATCGAGGATCAAAATATCCTAGATTTCCCGGTGGAGCAGCACTTATACTGGAATAAGTATAAATATAATACTCCGAAGGAGTGGAACCCTTCTCAAATTGCATTCCCCAAATATGTGTACCATAACCTTGATTGTATCCCGGAGAATACCCCACTCTAGATGTAGCTCCAATTGTTCCTCCCGTTGTAAAAGTATAAGAAACCCTCTCAAAAGCATTTACTCCCTGACTATAGTAACTCGAAGGAATAAACCCTTGAGAATGCTCTATAGCATTTCCCGTACCGCTTGATCCTTGCCAAACCACAAAGTTAAATGAATCATCCCAATAAATTGCATTGCTACTATTGCTTCCTCTAGATATCCAAGCAGAAATAGTATAAGTTGTATTGGGATCAAGAGCAATATTTTGATACATATAACTGTTTAATTTACTTCCAGTAGAACCATCATAACCATTGTAAGAACGACTATTATTCAATCTAGTCTCACTGGGGGTATAATCATTTAAAGGTGTAGTTCCCAATCCTACAGTTGGAAAAAAAGCATTTACATCAGAATGGGAAGACCCAGAATTTGTATTGAAATAATAATCTACATTAACAGGCGCATTATTATAATTATTGATGGATCCGGCTATACTACCGGTTTCACTCCAACGACTAGCATCATTACTATAATTTAAATAGTTGGAATATTTAAAAAGGTTAGTAGCAACTCTAGATTCTGTAGTTGATGAAATAGAAGTAAAGGTAAGGGTAAGTGAAGAAATTGAAGTACCAGCCTCCGATGTTAAATTATCTGTAAGAGTGGTTAATTGTAATGGTAAAATACCAGTATTAGTAACCGTAACAGTATAAACCACCTCATCTCCAAGATCATTTAAAGAATTTCCATTATTATCAATTATATTATAAGTTTTAATTGCATCTAATCCCGGATAATAACAACCCACATCATAAGTGTCTTGTTGAAAATCCTTAACTAAATTACCATCAGCATCTACTGGGGTAGTATAACCATCAGAGCCACTTGTAACCTTTCCATTTGCATTGACAGTTGGAGGTGCTTGAGTCCCCAATATACCATCCTTGTTGTCGTCTGTAAACCCAGCCTCGAATACATCCTTACATCCATCGTTATCAGCATCTAATTCGAAAGCATCAATATATAAATCACCATCACTATTTGTTGGTGAAGTTGTTTGAGTGGCATCATTGGCCCCGTTATAATCATTATCAGAAAATGAAGCATCATTAATATCTATTCTGCCATCATCATTAGTATCATAAGCACCCACACCTGCCTCATCTACATCATAAATACCATCATTATCAGAATCTAAATCTAATCCATTTATAATTCCATCTCCATCTATATCAGCAGTACATGTGACATTTGAAGTAAAGGAAATAGCGTCTAATTGTATTGCTGAACTTGCCCCACCTGGGGAGTATGGAGAAAATAATATAGCAACTTGAGTAGTCTGACTATCGGTTGTAAAAGTATAGCTTCCACTGCCCCAACTAGCTCCAGGTGTTGTTGTTTGGGAAACTTGATAGGAAGTCTGCATGGATTGAACTTGAATTAAAGTATTAGCACCTGCTGCAAAGTTTACATCCTTTCTTCCACCAACTTTGTGATAATAACTTACCGTATAGGTTTGATTAGGATATACTGTCTCAAAAGCAACTACCCTATCAAAATTACTCCCCGGGGTATGACTGGTTTCATTCCAATATGACTTGTTATTTCCAGCTCCTGCGTTAACTAATAACTCTAAAAAGAACTGACCTTGATAGGGCGAAAAAGTAACTCCATTGGCATTTTGACCCGTTGTCCATATATCTCCATCATTATTAACCGCACTAAATGGGGGTAACTTAGCCTTATTAGGATAAGGACTCACTAAATTATTAGTACTATTATATTCAGAACCTGTTGATATTGGAACTGAACCAGAATAATTCTGAAAATTATTTCCAGTTAAACTAAAGCTTAAACACAATTCATATCGATCTAATATTCCATCATTATCATCATCTATATCAGTAGTGTCAGGTTCACCATCATTGTCAGAATCGGTTCCTAGTAATGTAAATGTAGGATCATCGGTTGTATTCCCATCTGAATCATTGCCGTTATCACTGACATCCTTTACATCTTTTTCAGACATATCAGGGTTTCGAGCAGAATTTCCTGTAAAGGTTATCGTGTTTTCAACACCACCAGAATCCACATCTGATTGGGTAATGATATAAGTGGCAGTATAAGTAGCTGTTTCACCTACAATAAGATTTCCTAAAGATGATGTTGCGGTTGCGGAAACAAATACAGGCCCTGCTGTCATTGACAAAGAAGTTCCTAGGGCATCTTTTAACGTATCAACAAAAGTTAAATTCTGCAAAACATCCGATGATGTGTTTGCTACAGTAATAGTATAATTAATAGTATCTCCAACCCCTATAACACCATTTCCGTTATCAGTCACAGTGGCTGTTTTAGTAACCTCATATGAAGGGATAATTCCTAAATAAGATTTGGTAGGATCATTAACAATATTTCCATCTGTATCATCACCATCATCAGAGGTGTCACTTGCTAAGACTGTCTGAACACCTTCAGGAAATATATAGCTTGTCGCTACCACAGAATTTTTAAGTCCACCACTGGCAATGTCTCCAGAAACTACTGTATAGGTTGCTGTATAAGAAGCAGTTTCTCCAGATACTAAAGTACCTCTTGCTGAAGAAGAAGTGGAAGACACAAAGGCAATTCTATTACTCCAAGCATAAGGGTCTAATTGTCTTGCGTTTCCATCAAAATCTGTTAAAGTATCTGTAAGGTAAATACTGTTTTGAGTAACGTTTCCAGTATTTTTTACAGTAATTGTATAAACTATATTATCCCCAACAGAGACAAGATTATCTCCATCATTGTCTTTGTTAATAAAGGTCTTTGTTCCCTCTAAAACAGCATCAGCCGCAAGCAATGTCTCTGTTTTATCATCTACGGCATTCCCATCTCCATCAATACCATCATCAGAAACATCATTAACAAATTGAGTTCCAGTTAAATTACTCGCTGTTACAAGCACAGAGTTTTTTACCCCACCATTATCAACTGCAGATTGTGAAATGGTATATGAAGCAGTATATGTTCTGGAAGCACCTGGAGATAAACTTCCTGTCGCTGTAGTAGTTAGATTATTTGTAAGACTTAAACTATTCCCCGCTGCATCTTGAAGTGTATCAGCTAAAGTAAAAGAAGCTAGTGAAGAAGTCCCTGAATTAACTATTGATATAGTATAAACAATAGTATCTCCAACTCCAGTCTCCCCATCTAAATCATTATCTACTACAAGTGCTGTTTTAGTCACATCCATAATTAAGGTGGGAGTTAAGATGGTTTGTGTTAGATCATCAGTAGTATTCCCATCATCATCTATACCATCATCAGAGGTGTCAGTGACAGAAGTAGAGAAAATTGAACCAGAGACATAAACAGAATTGCTAAGTCCTCCCATATCCATAACAGCTTGATTTATCGTATAAGTAGCTAAATATGTGGCAGCTTCACCAAAAAGTAAACTATTAGAATCGGAGCCTTTAGTAGCACTTAAAAAAGTTAGTGGATTAGTAAGGGATAAAGTATTACTTGCCATATCGGTTAGAGTATCGGTAGCAGTTACTGAATTTAATGTAACATTACCCGTGTTTGATACAATAAGCGTATATGCTATTTTATCTCCAATGCCAGTAATTCCATCTCCATTATCAATAATTACAGAGGTTTTTATTGCTTCAATTCCTGGTAGTGTAGTTACCGGGCTTTCCGTATAATCACTGGTAATATCTCCATCAGTATCGTTATTATCATCAGAGATATCTGAAGTTAAATTATTTCCAGGAGTTGTAGCAGTTACGGTTGCAGAATTTTTTATTCCACCATTATTGATGTCATCCTGAGTTAGTATATAGTTTGCAAGATAAGTTGCAGTTTCATTTGGTTTTAATGTTCCAAAAGATGAAGATTGATCCGCATTTTGAAAATTAGGCCCTGTAGCAAGACTCCTAGTTGCAGTTTCACTTATTAATTTAAGATCATCAGCCATTGAGACATTATCCAAGGTAACATTACCTTTATTTTGAACAGTAATCGTGTAATTAATTCTATCTCCAGGTGTTAAACTACTAGTGCTGTCGTTATCAGTATAAGTCCATATTTTTACAGCTTCAATATTCGGATTCTCAAGTATTATCACATCAGTTGGATCATTCAAAGTATTTCCATCATTATCAATACCATCATCACTAACATCATTAACTGTTGTTGAATCTGGTCCTTGCGCTGATCCAGTTACAACATTTCTAAAACCATTATTATCAACTGCAACTTGATTTATTGTAAAAGAAGCTTGATAAGTAGCAACCTCACCAATTAAAAGAGCTCCTGCGCTTGAGCCAAGTGTGGCACTTGTAAAAACTGGATCTGCTGCCAAAGACAAGGATGATGATAATAATATCCCTTGAATATTATCTGATAAAGAAACATTTGTCAAACTAACATTTCCTGTGTTTGCGATTGTGATAGTATAAACAGCAACATCATCTTTAGCTACAACTGAACCAGCTTTATTAACAACAACTGTTTTAGTAACTTCTATCGCAGGCAGTTGAACAACTCCAACAAAACTCTCATCATTAGAGGTATTCCCATCTAAATCATTTCCATCATCACTAATATCAGTAACATTAGTACTTCCATCAACGGTAGTTGCACTTGCCGTGACTGAGTTAAAAACGGTAGATGATGCAACATCAGCAGAAACCACAGTATAACTTGCCGTATAAGTTGCAACCTCACCAGCTACAAGGTTTCCAACAGAAGAACCTAGTGTTGCGCTATTGAATGTTGGTCCTGACGTTAGTGAAATAGATGTATTATCACCTGCATTTCCTCTCTTAAAGGTATCGACTAAAGTCAAGGTTCCAACTGCGGTATTACCATTATTTTCTACCTTAATAGTAAATACTACTATATCTCCTACTCCAGGTAAATTATCTCCACTGCTTTCAACTAAAACTCCTGTTTTAGTGACTTCAATGGCAGCGCTTGCAGCAAAACTTGTTACCGTGGAGTCGTTAACAGTATTTCCATCTAAATCATTTCCGTCATCACTTTGATCAGTTACATCATTAGTGTTTCCTGGACTACTTCCAAAAACAATAGCGGTATTAGAAACTGATCCAGTCCCTACATTAGCAGAGGTTATGGTATAGCTTGAGGTAAATGTGATCGACTGACCAGTAGCTAATGAGGCTCCGGAAGCTCCTTGAACACCAGCATTTAAAGATAGTGCTCCTCCAACTCCATCTTTGATAGTTTCATTAACTGTAATATTTGAAAGTGCAATCTGACCTGTATTTCTTACTACTATTGTATAATTTATAACATCATCAGCACCAAGTTCACCATCACCATTGTCAACAACTAAATAAGTTTTTTCTACATCTAAAGATTTAGTTAAAGTAAGAGGCGTTACTGTAGCATCATCAACTATATTTCCATCGCTATTATCAGCATCTTTAGAAACATCAGTGACATTATTATTCTGACCAGGACTGCTAGCTGTTGCAAGAACTGTATTTGAAACACTACCAGTATTAGCAGCATTTACTGTAACTAGGTAAGATGCAGAATAGGTTGCGTATTCACCAACGGTTAGAGTTCCTTGAGCAGAAGAAGCGCTATTGGAAACAAATGTAGGCCCACTGGTTAAAGAAAGATTTCCTGCACTACCATCTTTAAAAGTGTCTGTAAGAGATAACCCATGAAGAGTAACATTTCCATTATTTAATACTGTTATGGAATAATTAATCGTATCTCCAGGATCATTTAAGCTATTATTATTTGCATCATTAACTGTATAAACTTTAGTAACCTCAATAGATGGAGATGCAGTAATGGTTGTTTCGGTACAATCATTCACTGAGTTTCCATCAGAATCATCGCCATCATCAGCTTGATCTGTAACTGTAGCCCCAGAGACAACACTTACAGCTGTTACAGTTAAACAGTTATTTAATCCTCCACTATCAACATCATCCTGATCAATAACATAAACAGCCTTGTATTGAGCTGTTTCCCCGACTAAAAGATTTCCCTCTGTCGATCCTTGATCAGAAATAACAAATGGAGTACCAGGAGGGGTAACCCCAGGCTCGATTAAAACCAAAGAAATGTTGTTGTTGTTTTTAAGGATATCAGTTAAGTCAGCAGTTCTAAGTGTTTGATTACCAGTATTTTTAACTTTAATAATATATTCCATTCTATCTCCAAGCCCTATAGCTCCATTTACATCTAAATCAACATAATTTTCGGTTTTAGTTCCCTCCAACCTAGCTATAGGCTGACCTACAGTAATAATATTTGGATCATTAGTAGTATTTCCATCAGTATCATCTCCATCATCGCCTAAATCTGAAGTAGGAGAACCTGCAAGGGTTTGAGCAGTTGAGGTAACAGCCAGACTAACTCCTCCTGCAGCAACTCCCGATGAGATAAAAGTATAAGTAGCTGTATAGGTGGCAATTTCTCCAACAGCTAAACTTCCTTCTGGGGATGATCCGCTGGAACTTAAGAAAACTGGTGTAGAGCTAAGAGCTAAAGAAGAAGAATTTAAACCAGTTAAGTTAGTAGTTACCGTAACAGTATTTAACTGAATGTTACCTGTGTTTTTAACTAAAATTTTAAATGTAATTACATCATTAAGGCTAACTAAATTATCTCCACTATCAGTGGTTAAATTTGGTGTTGTAGTAACTTCAAGTATTGGATTTTGAGCTGATAAGGTATTAATGACTAAGAAAAGTATAGAGGTGAGAAAGACTTTTAAACTTAGTGATAAATTTATTTTTAATTGTACCAGAATGTATTTCTTCAACCTATAAATCACATGATTTTGGTTTTAAAAATAGTAAGACTATTATGCCTACCTCTATATATCTACTTATACTATAGTGTAAAGTTAATTATATAGCATTCTCTTATTACAGCAGTATTACTTTTTTAATCTTTATTTTATTAACAATAGCGCAACAAATTTTAAGCTATTTTTTAATGTTTTTTTTTATCTAAAATATGCTAAATGAAAAAAATATATAAGCAAATATTATAAATTGATCTGCATGTATCACGCTATTATTATATATGTGAAAGTATTTGTGGATAGAATTATCTTATAAAACTTTAAATGTTTATTTAATAGTGACTTACATGTCACTTTTACTAAAGTTTAAAAATAAACACACCCTTGAGTTAGATGTTTTTTATTCATAGTTTAATTACATTAATTAAGAGCTTTTAATTAATAAACCCAAAAATTTAAAATCATATCATTATTCAAATAAAAAAGGCCCACAAAATAGTGGGCCTTTTTTATTTGAATAACTATTAAATTTTATGGCTGCCAAAATATTTTGGTACCTTGAGTATCTCCACCAATAGCAGATGCTGCAGCAGCTCTATTAGTTTCATTTAATTGTTGTTCATTTTGAGGATAAGTATACCTATTAGGTACTGGTAATTTAGATTCAGTTGGTATTGCTAGAGAAATAACTGTATTTCCACCAAATCTTCTCCAAACATTCCAACCTTCAAAACCACGATTATACATACCGATCCAGAACTGTGTCGCAATCTTTTGCCTCCAGTCTCCAGTTGCAGTAGCATAAGCTACAGCAGGAGTTGCTAAATAAGCAGCAGCTTGTGCAGCTGTTCCTCCCCAGTAAAGCATTGATGAAGTTACTCCATTAGTATAATGTTGCGCAGCGGTACCTGAAAGGGTATAGCCTCTCTCAACGGCTTCAGCTTGAAGAAATGATACTTCAACAAAATCTATAAGAGTTCCCTCAAAATCTGCAGCTAAAACTTTAGCTGCAATATGAGAAAAGTCACCATAAGTATTATTACTTCCATAAGGACCTCCTACAATGACTCCACCAACTTGATCTTTAAAGAAAAGATTAACTCTTGGATCGCTAAGACCATTTAAAACATCAACAAATGTTTTACAGGCAACATAATCTTTTCTACCAGACTGCACAATAGAAACCCAAATTGGATTTGTATTTGGTGGAGATGATAAATAAGCTAATGCAGTATTATGTGCATTAGAGGTAAATACCCCTGAAGCAATTGCAGCCTCTGCATGTTTTTTAGAATCAGCTGGATTCACATCAGCAATTCTCATCGCCATTCTTAGCTTCAGTGAATTTGCAAACCTTTTCCAACCTGCAGAATCACCACCATACAATAAATCAGAAGAACCAAAACCTTTAGCTCCTGAAGATAGTGCAGTTATTGCTACATCAAGATTAGCGAATAAAGATGTATAAATACCAGCAGCATCATCATATTTAGGTAATAAATTAGTAGGGTCTAAAGCCTCAGTATAAGGAATATCACCAAAAGTATCTACAAGATTTTGCCATGCAAATACTTCTAAAACTGTCATCTGTGCAATTTCTACAGTTTTATTAATACTCGTTCCTGCTTCAGCCCTAACTTTAGCATCTTTAAGATCAAACAGAACATTACGATAAATTGTACCCCAATGATTTTGAGGGATTCTTCTACCTTGCATGTCAAAGTTAGTCTCATCAATATAAGTAGTTTGAGTCCAATACTGAGCTAAAAATTTATATATACTAGTATTGTAATTAGTAGTGACTATTTCATCTACTAAAGATTTTGTTGCTGAAGTAAATAAAGTAGCATACGGCACAACGGAAGGGTTTTTCGGATTACGATTAAACTCTTCGTATTCATTATCTGTGTGACACGCTAAAAGAATTAGCGATATACAGGTAATTGAAATTTTTAAAATATTTTTCATAATTCTATTTATTAAAAATTAACATTTAAACTGACACCTAATTCCTTTATCGCAGGAGGTGCACCTGATTGGTAACCTTGAAGGTTTCCTGCAGAAAGTCCAGCCTCAGGATCTGAATAAGGCAATTCTTTTGAAATAATCCATAAGTTTTTACCAATTAATGAAATAGCTGCTGACTCAATAAGACTTCCTAGTTTATCACTTGGAATATCATAAGTCAACTTAACTTCTCTTAATTTAACAAAACTAGCGTCATATAAATGCTGAGCTGTTACTCTAGAGCCATATCCATAAGGA
>Ga0114997_10001564_pt1 | contig 18955 bp, 21 predicted proteins | sample ArcticOcean_MG_C_2_FD_87045 | JGI IMG/M metagenome (GOLD analysis project Ga0114997, IMG submission 87045) | Marine microbial communities from western Arctic Ocean - ArcticOcean_MG_CB4_136 | ecosystem: Environmental > Aquatic > Marine > Oceanic | place: Arctic Ocean: Canada Basin | collected...
AAAAAATGAAGAAGCATACAACCATGTATTTAAAGTTCATTATCCAGATGAAGAAAGAGGTGCTGCTAGAGAATTAAGAACATCACCTTGTTATGACAGAATGAAAAGTCTAGGTGCGGTTTTTGGACAAAAATTTGGTTGGGAAAGGCCAAATTTTTTTGCAGTAGATGGTGTAGAGCAAAAAGATGATTGGTCTTTTAGAAGATCTAAGTGGTTTAAAGCGATAGAAAAAGAATGCAAAAATGTTAGAGAAAACGTTGGGCTATTAGACATGACGGCATTTGCTAAATGTAGAATAAAAGGACCGGGAGCAGAAAATTTTTTAGATTATTTAGTAGCCAATAAACTTCCTAAAAAAATAGGAAGAATAGGTTTGTGCCATGCTCTGAATACAAAGGGAGGAGTTCATTCTGAATTTACAATCATGAGGGAAGCTGAAGATAGTTTTTATTTAGTTTCTGCGGGAGCAAACCAAAGATTAGACCATGATTGGATCAATAAATGGATGCCAAAAGATGGAAGTGTTCAATTTGAAAATTTAACTAACTCGATAGGTGTTTTAGTTATATCAGGACCAAAAGCTAGAGACTTAATGAAAAGAGTTTCAAAAGATGATTTTTCCAATGATAATTTTAAATGGTTAAGTGCAAGAAATGTAAATATTGGTAATGCTCCAGTTAATGCCATGAGAGTAAACTTTGTTGGAGAACTAGGTTGGGAATTACATCATCCAATTGAGTACCAAAATCATATTTTTGATAAATTAATAGAAGCTGGAAAAGATTTGGGACTTAAACCTTATGGTATTAGAGCCATGAATAGCTTAAGGCTTGAAAAATCATATAAATTGGTTGGTACTGAATTATCAATTGAATATTCACCTTACGAATCTCGATTAGATAGATTTATTCACCCAAACAAAGGAAATTTTATTGGATTGGAAGCTTTAAATAAATGGAGAGAAAAAGGTTTCAATAATAAATTAGTAACTTTAGAAATTCATAATGTTGAAAATGCGGATGTATTAGGAAACAACCCTATTTATGATAATGGAAAAGTTGTTGGTAGAGCAACAGGGGGAGATTTTGGATTTAGATTGAGCAAATCGATAGCTCTAGGAATGGTTACGCCAGAGATTGCGACAACAGGGCAAAAATTGAAAATTGATATTCTTGGAAAAATGTATGATGCTACTATTTTGGAAGAGAGTCCTTATGATCCAGAAAATAAATTGTTAAAAGCATAAATGAAAATTTTAGTCGCTGTTAAAAGAGTTATTGATTACAACGTGCAAATTAGGGTTAAAGAAGATGGCAGCGGTGTAAACACAGATAACGTCAAAATGTCAACAAACCCACCAGATGACAATGCTATTGAAGAAGCGGTGAAATTAAAGGAGTCTGGCAAAGCTAAAGAAATTGTAGCTGTTACAATTGGAGAAGATAAAGCACAAGAAACGGTTAGGAAAGCTTTAGCGGTTGGAGCTGATAGAGGAATACATGTTAAATCTGACAATTATATAGAGCCATTAGGTGTAGCAAAAATTTTAAAGAAAATTGTAGAAAAAGAAAAACCTGATCTAGTTTTTTTAGGAAAACAAGCCATTGATGATGATTGTAATCAAACAGGGCAAATGTTAGCCGCTTTATTAAGTTGGCCACAAGGAACTTTTGCCTCTAAGATTGAACATAAGGATAGAGTTATTGAAGTAACAAGAGAAGTCGATGAAGGTTTAGAGACTATAGAAATTAATTTACCAGCAATCATAACATGTGATTTAAGACTTAATGAACCACGTTATGCTTCATTGCCAAATATTATGAAGGCTAAGAAAAAACCAATCGAACAATTAAATGCAAAAGATCTTGGGGTAGATATCTCAAACAGAATTCAACAATTAAAAGTAGAAGAACCTCCAAAAAGGAAAAGTGGAATAAAAGTAGCCAGTGTTGCTGAATTAGTTAGTAAACTTAAAAATGAGGCCAAAGTAATATAATGTCAATTTTATTAATTGCTGAACACAATAATTCAAATTTAAAAGTTTTTACTTTAAATGCTATTACTGCTGCATCCAAAGTTGATAATGAAGTACATGTTTTAGTTGCTGGAAGTAAATGTGAAAACGTAGCAAAAGAAGTTGCTGCAATATCACTAGTAAAAAAAGTTTTATACTGCGATTCAGAAAATTATGAAAACTTTTTAGCAGAAAATTTGACACCTTTAATAGTTAAATTATCAGAATCGCATTCACATATAATAGCTTCTGCAAATACATTCGGGAAAAATTTTATGCCTAGAGTAGCGGCATTGCTAGATGTTAGTCAAATTAGTGATGTAATTAAAATTAATAGTCCTGATGAGTTTTTAAGACCAATTTATGCAGGTAATGCATTTGCAAATGTTAAAAGTAATGATAAAAAAAAATGTATTACTATTAGACCAACTTCATTTGAACCAGCTCCTACCTCGGGAGGCTCAGCAAAAATAGAAAAAGTTGATGCGGTTGAAATACCAAATATTTCAAAATTCATAAAAAGAGAAGAAACAAAATCAGAAAGACCAGAATTGGGTACAGCAAGAGTAGTAATATCAGGTGGAAGAGGCATGCAAAGTGGTGATAACTTTAAACTTATAAATTCTATTGCGGATAAATTAAATGCAGCTGTTGGAGCGTCTAGAGCAGCAGTTGATGCAGGATATATTGGAAACGACCATCAAGTAGGCCAGACAGGCAAAGTAGTTGTTCCCGACTTATATATTGCTGTTGGAATTTCTGGTGCAATTCAACATCTAGCTGGAATGAAAGAAAGCAAAATTATTGTAGCAATAAATAAAGATGGCGAAGCACCAATTTTTAGTATCGCAGATTATGGTCTTGAAGCAGATTTATTTGAGGCATTGCCACAATTTTTAGACGAACTCAATAAACTCAATACTATTCAAAAATAAAAAGTTTGATATAGTCATACATATGCCTAGAGAAATTATGCAATATGATGTGGTTATAGTCGGCGCTGGTCCATCAGGATTATCTACCGCTATAAGATTGAAGCAATTAGATGCCAATTTAAATGTTTGTATTCTTGAAAAAGGTGCTGAAGTAGGGTCTCATATTTTAAGTGGAAATGTTTTTGAAACAAAAGCTTTAGACGAACTTATTCCAAAATGGAGAGAAGAAGGAGCTCCTATTAAAACTAAAGTTTCTTCAGAGAAGTTTTTGTTTTTAGGGAAAAATTCTTCTTTAAGTTGGCCCACTTGGCTTTTACCACCTGTCCAAAAAAATCATAAAAACTATATAATTAGTTTAGCAAATCTATGTCGCTGGTTAGCAGAAAGAGCTGAAAAACTTGGCGTAGAAGTATTTCCAGGTTTTCCAGCAAGTGCAATATTATTTAATGAAGATGGGTCTGTTAAAGGTGTGGCGACCTCAGATATTGGCTTAGATAAAGAGAGTAATAAAAAAGATAGCTTTGAACAAGGCATGGAACTACATGCTAAAGTTACAGTTTTTGCTGAAGGATGCAGAGGTCATTTAGGAAAGGAATTAATAAAAAAGTATAATCTTGATAAAGGAAAAGATCCTCAACAATATGGAATTGGTTTTAAGGAGATATGGGAGATTGATTCAAAGCAACATCAAGAGGGTTTGGTAATGCATACTACTGGGTGGCCTCTAGATAAAAAAACTTATGGTGGAAGTTTTGTTTATCATGCAGAAAACAAACAGATTTTCATTGGGTATGTTGTGGGTCTTGATTATCAAAATCCATATTTATCACCTTTTGATGAATTTCAGCGATTTAAAACACATAAAGCGATTAAAAAAATACTAGAAGGTGGAAAAAGAATTGCATATGGAGCTAGAGCTTTAATAGAAGGAGGCATACAAAGTTTACCCAAAATGTACATGCCTGGTGCCTTATTAATAGGATGTGATGCTGGAACTTTAAACATGCCTAAGATAAAAGGATCACACACAGCTATGAAAAGCGGTATGTTGGCTGCAGAAACTATATTAGATCATATTAAGAATAAAAAAGATTTATCAGTTTACGAAAATAAATTTAAAAATAGTTGGATTTATGAAGAACTTTATGCTGCAAGAAATGTAAAACCAAGTTTTAGTTGGGGTTTAATATTAGGTATTTTATTTACAGGATTAGATCAGATTTTTTTTAGAGGTAGACTGCCTTTTACTTTAAGACATAAACACGCTGATTACGAGACATTAAAGTTAGCTAATAAAGCAAAAAAAATTAATTATCCAAAACCTGATGGAAAGCTGAGCTTTGATAAAACTAGCTCTGTTTATTTAACTGGAACAAATCATAGAGAAAATCAACCAGTTCACTTACAATTAAAAGATAGTAATTTACCAATTCAATATACACTAAATAAGTATGATGAGCCTGCACAAAGGTATTGTCCCGTTGGTGTTTATGAAATACAACGCGATAAAGATAATCTAAATCCACAATTTATTATTAATTCTCAAAATTGTATACATTGTAAAACATGCGATATTAAAGAACCTTCACAAAATATTAAATGGGTTTCTCCTGAAGGTGGAGGTGGCCCCAAATACGGAAACATGTAGCTAAATTAATTTAGGACAAATCTATTGCATGTTTTTTTAATTTTTCAAGTGGAATAGTTTCAAGAGTTTTATAATTTGTTTTTTTTAAATAAATTTTACAAGCTGTTCCTTCTTTTATAGACTTAGCAAAAGTTCCTGCACAAACACACCAGTCATCTCCATTCTTTAAACCCGGAAAACCAAATTCTTCATGAGGTGTAATCAAATCATTTCCTTCTTTTTTAGCCCACTCTAGAAATTGTGTAGTTACTCTGGCACAGACCGTGTGTAGACCGTGATCATCATCATTCGTGTTGCAGCATCCATCTCTAAACCAGCCAGTCACAGGATGGTCAGAGCAAGGCTCTAATTTTTCTCCTAAAACATTTTTTTGGATTATTTCTTCAGTCATTATAATTTTGTTGGATTTGGTTCATCTTTATATATTTTTTTTGGATTAAAAAATTTTTCTTTTTCTTTAAACTCCATTTCTATTTGTTCTGTATTTTCAATTTTCCCTAAAGGTATTGACCTATAAAAACATGAACGGAAACCAACATGACAGCTTGCTCCTTTTCCAATATCTACTATTAGCCAAATAGAATCTTGATCATCATCAATTCTAATTTCTTTTACTATTTGCACAAATCCACTAATTTCACCTTTTCTCCAAATTTTTTTTCTTGAACGACTCCAGTAATGAGCTTCTTTTGTCTCAATTGTTTTTTTCAAAGCTACATCATTCATATAGCCGTGCATCAAGATGTCGCCGGTTTTAAAGTCGCTAGTAATAGTAGGTATAAGGCCATTTTCATCAAATTTTGGTTCTAAATACTTGCCTTCTTCTACTTCTTTAATATTATCTCTTTTTTTATACATTAATTACACTATATAGATATTTGAAATAATTATTAAGTTAAAATTATGAAGTTAGTAGAAGATATAGACCAGGATAAAGACAAAAAAAATCAAATTTCTGATGAGAAAGCTGAAGAAGCAATAAAAACAATTATTCAGTGGATAGGTGAGGACCCTAACAGAGAAGGTTTAGTTGCAACACCTAAAAGAGTCACTAAAGCTTTCAAAGAATATTTCCAAGGCTATAAACAAGATGCAACAAAGTATTTATCAAAAACATTTACAGAAGTAGATGGTTACGATGATATGGTGATAGAAAAGAATATTAGCTTACAAAGTCATTGCGAACATCATATGGCACCAATTATAGGTGTAGCACATGTAGCATATATTCCATCTAACAAAGTTGTTGGTTTAAGTAAGTTAGCAAGAGTCGTAGAGGTGTTTTCAAAAAGATTACAAACTCAAGAACGTTTAACAATGCAGGTAGCAAAAACAATAATGGACGTTTTGCAACCTAGAGGAGTTGCAGTTACAATAAGTGCATCACATCAATGCATGACTAATAGAGGTATTAAAAAAGAAAACGCTCTAACAATTACTAACTATTTTCTTGGTGCTTTTAAGGATAATTTAAGTTTTCAAAATCGCTACTTAAGATATATTAATAAAGATTAGTTTTTATTAATAATTAATCTAACTTTTTTAAAATGACCAATGAATTTAAAGCTATAGTCCTCAATCAATCTGGAGATAAATTTTCTAGAGAAATTAAAAAATTACACAAAAGTTTTTTTAAAACTGGAGATGTTTTAGTTAAAGTTGAATATTCTGGTTTAAATTATAAAGATGCACTTATTTTAAAAAATGGTGCCAGGCTTGTAAAGGAATACCCTCATATACCTGGTATAGATTTTTCAGGTAAAGTTATTGAAAGTGAAAGCAAAGAATTTAACGTCGGAGACGAGGTTGTTCTAACTGGTTGTAGAGTTGGAGAAATTTATCCGGGTGGATACTCACAATTAGTAAAAGTAAATAGTAAATTGTTAATAAAAAGACCCAAATCTGTCTCTAATAAAAATGCAATGATCCTTGGTACGGCAGGTTTTACCTCTCTATTGTGTTCTTTTGCAATAAAAGCAAGAGAAGAGTTATTGTTAGGAGAAAAAGTTAAAGATGTATTAGTAACAGGATCTACGGGAGGAGTCGGAAGTATAGCTGTAATGATCCTTTCCAAGTTTGGTTATAATGTAACTGCAATGACTGCAAAAGAAGATAAATTTAATTATTTAAAAAAATTAGGTGCTAAAAACATTATTGAAAGAAAAGAATTTGAAGGAGAAGCAAAATTGTTAGGAAAAGGTTTATGGGATGGTGTTGTTGACACAGTTGGTGGCAATGTATTGTCAAATGCTATTTCACAAACTCGACAAAATGGTATTGTTGCAGCATGTGGAAATGCAGGTGGAATAAAACTGAATACATCAGTAATGCCGTTTATTATTAGAGGCGTGAAGTTATGGGGAATAGACTCTGTGATGATTAGTAAAAAAAGAAGAGAGTTTATTTGGTCACAAGTAAATGGTTTGATTGATTTTAATTTATTAGAAAGTGGTGTAAAAACTGTTGGTTTAGAAGAGTTATTAAATATTTTTCCAGAAATGCTAAAAGGAAAAACTTCTGGAAGAATTTTAGTAGATTTAAATAAGTAGCATGGATTGGGATAAGCTTAAAATATTTAATGCTGTTGCTGAAGCTGGCAACTTTACAAAAGCTACTTATATTCTTAATTTAAGTCAATCAGCAATCAGTAGACAAATTCAATCCCTAGAAAAAGAATTAAAAACACAATTATTCGAAAGACATGCTAGAGGCCTATCTTTGACTGAAAATGGAGAATATCTTTTTAAAACTGCTCACGAAGTCATTAGCAAACTTAAAGATGTAGAATCTACTTTAACAGATAAAAAAAACAAACCTAGTGGAAAATTAACAGTTACTACTTTTATTAGTTTTGGGACAACTTGGTTAACACCCAGAATTCAAGAATTTATGAAACTTAATCCAGAAATAGAAATGGAATTAATCTTTGATGATAAAGAATTAGATTTAAGCACTCGACAGGCTGACATTGGTATTTGGAGCAGAAGACCTAAACAATTAAATTATATACAAAAAAAATTGATTGATATAAATTATCATATTTATGGATCGACAAAATACTTAGAACAATTTGGTCACCCCAAAAATTTATCTGATTTAAATAAACATAAATTTATTTCTTATGGTAGAGGAACCCCTTCTCCAGTTTTTAATCCAGATTGGGCATTAAAACTTGGTTTAAAAGATAATAAAAAAAGAAAACCTATAATGAAAGTTAATAGTGTTTATGGTTTACTTCTTGCAGTACAAAGTGGTGTTGGTTTAGCAGCTCTTCCTGATTATATAACAGTAGCCGTTCCTAATATTGTTAAAGTACTTCCTCAGATTGAAGGCCCAAAAACTGAAGCACATTTCGTTTATCCTCAATCTCTTAAAAATGTAGCAAGAATTGTTGCTTTTAGAAATTTTTTATATAGCAAGGTTAGCAAATGGGAGTTTTAAAAATTATTTAATTGTCTCAGTCTTAATTTTGAGGTTTGCTCCCTCTTCAATTGATAAAGTTTTCTGATTTAAAACACCTTCAACTTTAGCAGTTTTATTAATTTGAATTTTATCTGATTTTACGTTTCCTTTAAGCTCTCCTCCCAGGCTAGCTTTTTTTGAAGAAATGTTACCTATAATGTTAGAATTAAAATGAGTTGTTATTTCTTCTGCTTTAATATCCCCAACGACTTTAGCATCTACAATTATTTTGTCTTTTTCAATTAAGTCACCTTCGATGTAAACATCAGATAGCAAGATAGAGTTTTTTTCATCATCCATATACATCATTACAACTTAACATATACATAGAGTTCAACAACTCCTATATACTTATTAAGTGTATTAAAGCTAAATCAATATATCACAATCAATATGCGACATTCTGTGAGATTGATAATCATTATCATTGAGAATAGTTATCATTTACAATAAATTAATAAATAATTTAGAAAGAGATAAAAATGAAAAGGATAACAATAATTGTATTTTTTATGTCTTTAATTGCAAACGTAGTGTTTGCAGCAGAAGTCAACGTATTTAGTGCAAGACATTACGATTCAGATATACAGCTTTACAAAAAATTTACAGCAAAAACTGGAATTAAAGTAAACGTAGTATTTGGGAAAGATAAAGCTCTTCAAAAGAGAATAGCTGAAGAAGACAAAGATTCAAAAGCTGACCTTTATATTACTGCTGATGCTGGAAGATTAGGAGCATTTCAAGTAAAAGGAATGTTTCAAAAAGGAGCCAGCTCAAAAGTAATAAAAGCAGCAGTTCCTTCAAATTTTAGAACTGCGTATTGGACTGGATTAGCCAAGAGAGCGAGAATAATTTATTATTCATCAGAAAGAGTAAGCACAAGCGATCTTCAAGGCATGACCTACGAAAGTCTTGCCGATCCAAAATGGAAAGGGAAAGTTGTAATAAGAAAATCAAATAATGTTTACAATCAATCTCTTGTAGCTTCATTAATAAAAAATAATGGAAAAAAAGCAACCGCACTATGGGCTAAAGGCTTAGTAGCTAACATGGCAAGAGTATCTAAAGGAAATGATAGAGCTCAAATTTTAGCTGTAGCAGCTGGTGAAGCGGATTTAGCTGTAGCTAATACATATTACTTAGCTCTGATGTTGTCAGGACAAAAAGGGCCAGAACAACAAGCGGCAGCTAAAAAAGTTAAGCCATTTTTCCCAAATCAAGATGGAAGAGGTACTCATATGAACATTAGTGGCGGAGGAATATTAAAATATGCACCAAATAAAGCTAATGCAATTAAACTTCTCGAGTTTTTGGTAACTAAAGAAGCCCAAGAACACATAGTTAACAATACATTTGAATATCCAATGGTTGATAGTGTTAAGCCACATAAATTAGTCACTCAAATGGGTTTAGGATTCAAACAAGATCTTAAAACTAAAGTTTCTTCTTATGGAAGAAAACAAGCAGACGCATTAGAAGTTATGTTAGCTGCTAACTGGAAGTAATTAATGAAAATGCTTAAATCTAATAAAAAAAAATATGAGAATTAAAAGATTTAATTTTTGGTATATTAGTTCATTTTTAATATCATTCATTGTAGCAATTCCAATAATAACAGTTTTTAGCAGTTTCTTCGAGACAACAAGCAATTATTCATCAATTCTTAGAGATACATTCCTCTATGAATATATTTTTAATTCATTAATTCTTCTAATAGGAGTTTTACTCTTAACTTTTATAATTGGAGTGGGTTGCGCCTACATTGTTTCTTTCTATAGTTTTCCAGGAGTAAACTTTTTTAAATGGGCAATAATTTTATCCTTTGCTGTTCCAGCTTATATTTACGCCTATTCATTAACTGCTTTCTTTGAAAATTATGGAACAGCATTCTCAATTTTAAAGAATATATTTGGTCAAGGCGATTATAATGCGATTATACCTAAATTTGATGGAATGTTGGGTGCAATTATTTCAATTTCACTTTCACTATTTGGTTATGTTTATGTATTGACAAGAGCTTCATTCCATTACCAATCACAAAATTTAATTGAACTTGGAAAAAATCTCGGATTCTCCAAAAAAAAATCATTTTTTAAAATAATTTTACCATCGTCAAGACCTGCAATTGTTGCTGGTCTCTCACTAGTTGCTATGGAAACGCTTTCGGATTTTGGTTCAGTTTCTTTTTTTGGATTATCAACGTTAACTACTGGGATTTATAATGCCTGGATTTCTTTCGACGATCTTACTTTAGCAAATAGATTATCTTTTTATCTATTAATTTTCATTCTTGGACTATTTGTTTTAGAAAATTTTTCTAGAAAAAAAGCTCAGTACCACACACCTTTAAAGAGTGGTTTTAAATCTAAATCACCAGTACTTTTATCTGGTTATAAATCATTCTTAGCTTTTACTTTTTGTTTTGTAGTGTTTTTCATAAGTTTTTTGTTTCCAGTTTTACAAATGCTATATTGGACAATTATTTTTCCAAAACACTTTATTGATTTAAATACATTAGAACTACTTTTAAATACAATGATACTAGTTTTTTTATCTTGTTGTGTTTTAATTTCTTTAGCTTTTATTTCAAATTATGGAAATAGAGTTTCTAAAAGCAAAATTCTTGAATCATTATCAATATTTTCTGTATCAGGATATGCTATACCTGGAATTATTCTTGCTGTTGCATTTATTACTTTTATTTCTTGGTTTGATAATAATGTTATAAGTTTTTTTAAATTTAATAGTATCAAATCTATTTTTATTGGTTCAATTTTGGGGCTAATCATTGTTTATTTTGTTCGATTTTATTCTTTAGCTTGTAACGGAATTAAATCAGGATATCTAAAAATGAATTATTCTATAGATGAAAGCTCTTATCTCTTAGGTTATTCAAAATTAAAAACATTTACTAAAATACATATTCCGTACTTGAAAAATTCGGTATTACTGGTTGGTATATTAATTGCAATAGAAATTATAAAAGAACTGCCTATTACTCTTATTATGAGGCCTTTCAATTTTGAAACTTTTGCTACCACAGCATATATTTTTGCTTCACAAGACCTTTTAGAAGCTGCAGCCGCCCCATCCTTATTCCTCATTCTTATTGCAAGCTTCTTTATTTTTGTTACATCTAGGTATATTCTTAAGGATTAATTTTTATGACTAATAATTTTTTAGAAATTGATAATGTTACTTTTGCTGCAAGTGATAAAAATAAAGTTAGCAATGTTTCATTAGCTATTGAAAATGAAGGAGATATTATTTGCCTATTAGGCCCATCTGGTATTGGCAAAACAACAATTCTGCGAACAATTGCAGGGCTTGAAAAAATTCAATCAGGCAGAATTGTACTAAAAAACAAAACTATATCATCAACTGATATTCATATTGAGCCTGAAAAAAGAAATATTTCTCTTTCATTTCAAGATAATTGTTTGTTTCCTCACTTTAATGTGATCCAAAATATTCAATTTGGCGCAGCTAGAAATAAAAAAAAGAAAAAAGATTTAACTGTTGAGGAAGTGGTAAAATTTCTTCATTTAGAACACATTATAGATAAATTTCCGCATGAAATTAGTTCTGGGGAAGCTCAAAGAGCATCTTTAGCAAGATCATTGCTTTCAAAGCCAGATTTATTGTTATTAGATGAGCCTTTATCAAACGTAGATCAAAGTTTTAAAGAAGAAATTCAAGTTAAACTAAAGCAGATATTGAATGAGTTAAAAATAACAACAATTATTGTTACTCATGATTCTTATGAAGCTTTTTATTTAGGATCAAAGTGTGGAATAATTTTGAATGGTCAACTTAAGCAATACGACGATCCATATAATGTTTATCACTTTCCAAATTCTGAAGAGGTGGTTAGCTTTTTAAATAGAGGAATTTTGATACCAGCAAAAGTTACAGGAGAAAATAGTCTAGAAAATGATGATTTAGGAACTATTAAAGGTAATTTTATAAAGCACTACCCAAAAGGATCAGAGGTGAAGCTTTTGTTGCAACCAGAAGATTTAGAACATGATGATAAAAGTAATTTAAAACTGGAAGTGGTTGATAGAAAATTTAGAGGAACTAACTTTATTTATACACTAAAAACTTTAAGCAATTTATTGATACCTGTTTTTGTTCATTCTCATCATATACACCAGCATGAAGTAGATGAAAAATTTGGTATTAAAAGACCTATTAACATAGACCACATAGTTTGCTTTTAGTTTTTTAATAATATAGTAATATTATTTTAAACAGGGGTGTCCTAACAGACTGAGAATAAACCCTAATAACCTGTCCGGTAATTCAGAAAGGGAGTTAATGAACAAAATACACTTTATAAATCCATCTACTTCATTAATACTAATTTTATTTGTAAGCTTAATTTTTACTATTATAGGGTTAATCTATTCACAAAAATATAAAGGTCTTAACAATTATTTAACAGCAAACAGAAATGTTGGATTAATTTCATTATCCACAAGCCTCGTTGCATCAGCTCTAGGTGCTTGGATTCTATTTGGGCCAGCTTCAGCTGCTACATGGGGAGGGGTAGGAGCAGTTATAGGTTATGCTTTAGGAACAGCATTCCCAATGATTTTTTTAATATATTTAGGAAAAAAAATAAGAAAAGAATTTCCTAAAGGATCAACCTTAATCGAGTTTTTAAGAAAGAAGTTTAGAAAAAATTTATTTAAACTGATTCTGCTTATGAGTATATTTTATATGTTCATATTCTTATGTGCAGAAGTTACTGCAGTTGCATTATTAATGAATTATATCTCTGGAATCAGCTTATGGATGACGGCCTCAATAATCCTAGTAACAACATTAATTTATACACTCTACGGAGGACTAAGGGCTTCCATTTTTACAGACACAATTCAGTTTGTAATAATTTTAGTCTTACTTTTAATTTCTTTTATATACTTAACTTCATCTACGGGCGATCAATTTTCTTTTGAATTTATTAAACAAAATAATCCTAAACTATTAAGTGGCAATTATATCCCAAATTATACTTCCGGATTGACTTTCTTTATTGCTGTTGCAGCAACAAATCTTTTTCATCAAGGAAACTGGCAAAGAGTTTACGCTGCCAAAAATAATGAAGTTTTAAAAAAAAGTTTAATAATTTCTTTTATAGCAATAATTCCAATTGTTTTATTTATGGGATTTACTGGTTTAGTAGCTGTATCAATAAATCCAGAAGTTATACCAGATTTAGGATTTTTTTCTTTATTGTTGAAAGAGCAAACTGAATTTTTATCTATAATTATAATAGTTTTAGGACTCTCATTAACTATAAGCACAGTTGATACTTTAGTTAATGCAATTTCTAGCCTAGTTGTGGTTGATTTAAAAGCAGTATTTAGTTTGCCAAAAAAAACTAATTATTTAAAACTTTCAAAATATTTTATAATAGCTTTATCTGTTATTGCTTTTATAATAGCTTCAAGAGGATTTAGCGTTTTATATTTATTTTTATTAGCAGATTTATTTTGTTGTGCTTTTGTATTAACAGTTTTTTACAGCTTTTATAATAAAAAATTAAATGAAAAAACTGCATACATTTCAATAATTGCTGGACTAGTAACTGGGCTTCTTCTTTTTCCTTCACCAGATTTTTCAAGAAGTTTATTAGTGGGAATCATGTTGCCTGTAGACATATTCCCGATATTTGTCTCACAATCGTTGTTATTCTTATCATTTTTATTTGCAACAGTTGGGCCTGCAATTGTTATAGTGAGCAATGATTCCTTTAAAGGACGATAATCCAACTACAAAGAAACCAACCATAACATATTTAATAATTGGTTTATGTATTTTAGTTTTTTTACTACAACTTAGTTCTCAATCATATAAAACTGGACAATTATTTTATTCTTTTGGATTGATTCCTTCAGTTTTAATGGGTCATAATCAATTGCCTACCGATTTGTATAAGATACCTAGTCTACTAACTATTTTTACTTCAATGTTTATGCACGGTGGCTTTATGCATCTAGCAGGGAATATGCTCTATATGTGGATTTTTGCAGACAACATTGAAGATAACTTGGGAACTACAAATTTTTTAATTTTTTATCTTTTAGCTGGAATAGGAGCTGGCATGACACAAGTTTTAATGGATACACATTCGCAAGCGCCAATGGTTGGTGCTAGTGGAGCTATAGGAGGAGTGCTGGGTGCATATTTAATAAATTATCCTAATGCAAAAGTACTAGTCTTAATCCCTTTTGGTTTTTTTAGTCAGTTAATAAAAATAAAAGCTTTATATGTATTAGGATTTTGGTTTATCCTTCAATTTATTTCTACCGGAGGAGGAGTTGCTTACGCTGCTCATATTGGTGGTTTTGTTTCTGGAATAATTTTGATATTATTTTTTAATAAAAAAAGAAAGAAAATAAGAAAAACTGTGAAAGGGCCGTGGAATTAATGAACTATATAGTACCTTTTATTATTCTAATTACTGTTGTTGTGTTTATTCACGAATATGGACATTATTACTTTGCAAAAAAGTTTGGCGTCGGTATTACTGATTTTTCAATAGGTTTCGGCAAAGAACTTTTTGGTTGGAACGATAAGTCAGGTACACGTTGGAAAATATGTTTGTTACCTTTAGGAGGTTATGTAAAATTTTTTGGTGATAGAAATGTATTCAGTCAAGCTGAGCAAAAAGAACTAGTCAACAAATATAGTGAAGAGGATAGAAAGAAACTATTTATATTAAAACCTTTATACCAACGATCGATAATTGTTGCAGCTGGACCTTTTGCTAATTTTATTTTAGCAATTATAATTTTTTTTGTTATCAATACTTTTGTTGGCAAAGATATGACACCTGCAGTTATTGATGAGGTGCAAAAAGGAAGCCCAGCATTTGCTGCCGGACTAAAGAAAAATGATATAATTATATCTATTAATGATAATAAAGTGATAAGCGTCTTGGAAGTTTCAACATTTATTAATATCTCTACAGAAGAAAAAATTAGATTTGGAATACTTAGAGATGATAAAAAAATTTTCATTTTAATTAAGCCTAATTCTATTGATGGAAAAGACTCTTTAGGTAACAATATAAAAAAGAGAATAGTTGGAATAAAAATGTATCCACTAAAAAATGAATTTAATAAGAAAAATTTGGGGCCATCAAAAGCTATGTATTATTCAATTAAAGAAGTTTGGTTTGTAACCAGCACATCACTTCAATATTTGGGAAAAATGATTACAGGTGGCGCTGACTCCTCCCAACTTGGAGGACCGATAAGAATTGCCAAGATAACAGGACAAGTTGCTGAGTATGGTATTATTCCTTTTTTAAATGTAATGGCCTATATTTCAATTAGTCTTGGTCTAGTAAATTTATTTCCAATACCTATGCTAGATGGAGGTCACTTAATGTTTTATTTATTTGAAAAAATATTAGGCAAGCCATTGGGTCAAAAAACTCAAGAAGGTTTTTTTCGAATCGGTCTGTTTTTGCTTATATCACTGATGTTTTTTACTACTTTTAACGACTTGAAAGAAATTGGCTTATTCTAATTTTTTTTTTAAGCATGTTAAAAAACCTAATAAAAACAACACTTTTTAGCTGCAGCCCCACATTTTGTGTTGATATCTTTTATTGATAATAAAAAAAATGTTGATTTACTTGATATTTATGTGAAAAGTAAAAAATAATCATAATAAAGGGCTAAAAATGAACAAAAAACAACTAATAGCAAAAATTTCATCTTCAATGAATTTAAGCAAAGCCGATGCTGAACGTCAATTTGATGGAATTACTGAGATTATATTAAGCTGCTTAAAGGGTGATGAGCAGGTTAAAATAGCTGGATTTGGTACTTATAAAGTTGCCAAAAGAAAAGCAAGAGTTGGTCGTAACCCAAGAACTGGAGAGCAAATACAAATTGGTGCCTCTCAAAAAGTTAAGTTTTTGCCAGCTAAAGCATTAAAAGAGATGTTCAATAAATAAATTAAAAAAATAGCCTTTATTTGCGAATATTAAATAAAGGCTATTTTAGTAGTCTTTACTATTATCCCAAGCTTTTTTCCAATCTACATTTGGTGAAAGACCAAATATAGAATTTATATTAGTGCAGTGGAAGGCTAGAGAAGGGATTGGGGATAAACAATATTCTAATTTGTAAATATCGTGCAGTGGTTGCTCAAAAGGATAGTGCTCAAATTCACACATAGAAATCAATTTATCCCAATATTTTTTTATTATAATTTTGCTAGTTAAAAAGGTGCATAAAGTTTCATTAACAGTTCTCCAATGCATAGTGGATCCTAAGAATATATTAGATTGATCAATGTCAGTATATAAATATGGATAGTCAGCAGGGCACAATATTAATTCTTTTTTAGTTTGTGAAGAAATTCTTTCGTAAGTGAGAATCATTTCTTCAATAAAATTATTATGATGTATATAGTCATCTTCTACAAAGTAAATTAAATCTTCACATTGATCTTTAGAAATTAAGAGAGATTTATAAATATTTGACATGTTTGAAATTTGATTTTTAGTAACTGGTTCATTTTTTTCATTAGTAGTTTTAATCTTATCTTTAAATTCATTTAAATCTAAAGTAATTAAAGAATATTTTATAGTTGATTTAATTAGTTGGTTTTTAATTTTATCTTGATCTTTTTTACCAGAATTGTGATCAACTACAATAATATTAAAGTTAATTTTTGAGAATAAATTTTTTGCATTTTTTAAAGAAGAAATTATTGAATGCAAAGATCGAAAAGTATACTCGGACTTTTCACAATCAAATAATCTTTTCTTATTTTGAGTAAGCATATTAACATTAGTGCAAGATCTAAAAATTATAGTTAGAGCCTTAACCTTTCTTGAAATTTGCACTTCACCAAGAGGTAGGTTTATAGATTTTTTTCCTTGTATGCTTATATTTTCATTCAAAAGCTTATCCCGAGTTGGAATATAAAAATTTCCTTGGTCAATCAATTCATAACCAAAAATCCTACAGATTTTAATAAACAACTTTTTAAAAGAGCCGGTTTTATTTAAATTAGTTTTCTCTCTCACTTTTGTGCCTCATTTAATACAAATTCTATGCGGTCCTGACCCCAAAAAATTTTGTTATTAACTAAAAACGATGGAGCTCCAAAAATACCTTTTTTATATGCATTATTTGTCCTATTTTTTAACTCTTCTTTTATTTTAGCTTCACTCGCTTCTACTAAAAATGTTTTTGGGTTCAGATCAAGATTTTTAAGTAACTTTTCAACTATCAAATTATCATTCAAATTAATACCGTCCTTCCATATCGCATCAAAAATTTTATTGATAAACATCTGTGTAAAATCTTTTTTTTCAGCAACCAAAACGCATCTCATCAAATTTAAAGTTTTGATTGGAAAATAATTATTAAATTTAAAGGATATATTATTTTTTTCAGCCCACATTTTACAATCTTTAATCATATATTTAGCTTTGATTGGTATGTCCGCATTAGCTTTAATTCCAGACAAATTAAATAAACCACCTAAAAGTATAGGCATATATTTTATTATGACAGAATTCTCTTTTTCAATTTTTCTAATTTGTTTATGAGCTAAAAATGAATAGGGACTTGCAAAATCAAAATAAAATTCAAATGATTTAATCATGAAAGCTTAACCTTTTAGAATAAAAAATTCTTATTAGCCAATACAAAACTAATCCAATTGGGCCTAAAAAGAAAATTAGTACCAGCGGAATAAATACAACACCTTTTTTAATAGAATATTTAACAGCATCCCTAGATATCCAGGATCCTAAGAAAAAATTTAGTGTTAAAAAATGCAACCAGAATAACAATAAAAAACTTTCTGTTGCAAATATTGTATAAAGATTATCAATACTTAAGTATAATTTAAAAATATCTAGGATAGATTCTTCCATTAAAACAATTTGATAGATTATAAAAGCATAAGCAGAAGCAAAGATTAGTGGAAAAATTAAAGAATTAACAAATATTTTATATATTCTAGAGTGTGGAAAAATAGTTATCACAATCCAGAATGGTAAAATAATAATATTTGACCATAAAAAAATATTCTCAAAAGTTAAATAATTTTGAAATTGAATTAACATATAAGTTTAAATTTATAATATAGTATATTAAAAACATGAATCCTATTAAAAATAAGAAAGATCTTGAGAGCTCTATTGATATAATTAGAAATTTTGCCTATTCATACCTAGAAAAATACAGCCCCTCCAAACAACAGCTAAAGACCCATTTATATAAAAAAATTATTAAAAAAAAATTAAATATTGTAAATAAAAAAGAAATATTTAATTTAATAGATATAGTCATTGCCACTTTAGTTGAGCAAAAACTTATAAGCGATAAGTATTATTCTGATTTTAAATCAAAATCTTTTTTACGAAGAGGATATTCGTTAAACAAAATTAGATATAATTTAATAAAAAAAGGTATTGACCAAAAATATATTAAATCTAGCATATCTAAAATTATAGAAAATGAAGCTGACCCTGATTTTTTTTCAGCCATAAAATTATGCAAAAGAAGAAGAATAGGACCAGTAAGAGAAGAAGGGAATAGACCTTTATTTTTTAAAAAAGATATTTCAATATTAGCTCGTTCTGGTTTTAGTTACGAAATATCAAAAAAAATATTAGATATGCCAAAAGAAGATTTTAAAAAATTTTGTAAAATGCTTTAATTTTTATTTTTTTTCTTATTCTCTTTAGACAAATAATAATTAAGTCTTTTTTCTAATGTTTTTTTTACGTAAACAAAAAAAATAATACCAAATATGGAAACAGAGATTACTATAATAAGAATAGTTTTTAACATCTATTGTTTTAATTAATTTTATTTCTTACGAAAAGTGATGGAGTTTAAATCTTCGTGT
>Ga0114997_10001568_pt1 | contig 18906 bp, 22 predicted proteins | sample ArcticOcean_MG_C_2_FD_87045 | JGI IMG/M metagenome (GOLD analysis project Ga0114997, IMG submission 87045) | Marine microbial communities from western Arctic Ocean - ArcticOcean_MG_CB4_136 | ecosystem: Environmental > Aquatic > Marine > Oceanic | place: Arctic Ocean: Canada Basin | collected...
GATCAGTCATTTGCTCTTAATATTCCACAGGCTAGGAATTCTGGGCCAAATTCTGAAAGTTAGCTCTTAATATTAAGGAATTTTGGGCCAAATTTCTGTAAGTCATTTTTTTTTTCAGATCAGTCATTTGCTCTAAATATTAAGGAATTTTGGGCCAATTTCTGAAAGTTAGCTCTTAATATTCCGCAGGCTAGGAATTTCGTACAAAAGTCAGGATTCCAAAAGACGCCATCAATGTAGTTTTCTCATTTTTGTAAATATTTGCTCTAAAATTATCTCTAAAATTATCTCTAAAATAGTCGCTCTAAAACAATGTCAACTTTTCAAGAAATTCTCGACAACACAAAAAATGTCACTGTCTCCGTACCAAAAACAACGAGCCTTTTAAGCTTTGTCTATATCACCGTTGGTGATAAAACGGTAAGAGCGGGCAGTATGGCCCTTTTAAATTCGCATTTGGCCACGCCTGTCTTTGTACCAACCGAAATTCCAGATTTTTCAAAATGTGCACAATGCACCTTTGATAAAAAACGACGTTATGCATCGACTGCCATTTTGGCATGTACTAAGGCTCTTATTGCTAAAACACAGGGCATTGGTGGGCGCGACTGCACTAAAAGACGCTGATAATTCCAAATCCACCACGAATGGCCAATAACACCATTGTCTGTGACAATGTACAGTACAAAGTATTCCCGCTGTACATTTGAGAACAGTGAATAATTTTAAAAAAATAAATTTAAAAAAATAAATCTAAAATTCATAAAAGTCTTTTATCATTCTTACATAAACAAGTCTATGAATCGACTCTCATCCTGCGTAATTCCCTACTTATACAAAGGAGTTGCCAATAACAGGTTGGCACAGCACCAACCATTCCATATAGAAAGTGACAACGACACAGGTTCGGATATTTCTACATATGACCAGGCGAAAAGTCCACAAAAAAGAGCATAGTAAAACGCAACCCCTAATGTGACGGGGATATTGCCCACCTTCAATGTTAAACAATGGTGGTAGGTAGTGTCTGTGTAATATTCATCGACGTCTTCTCGCAATAGCCAAAATCGCGTGTACCAGTACATGCCCAGTGTCATAAACACGGCATAACTGACAAAAAGTGCCTGGTTCCATTTGTCAAGACCGGTGGCCACTACTTCGATTCCCCGAAGGATGGAATATACTTTACCAGCATAATTCATCATAACAACGTGTCTTAAAAAAAACTCAGAGTCTGGCCACGAACAAAACTTGTTGGCGATGGACATTTGTTCAACAAAAAATGCACACAATAAATACTCTCTCTTTGCTCTTAATATTTAGGAATGTGGCATAAGATCCGAATAAGATTATAATTGGATTTTTTCTAGAAAAAGTATGGAATATATTTTTCTGGTGTGCATATGTAAAATATAAATAAAAAAAAATGTTAACTCCAACCACATACCCTATGACAAAATTCAACATGCTCAACTTTCGTCGCCAATCCGAGGCAAAATTTGTTTCGACCCAACGTCCAAACAGAGAAACGGGCAAATCTGAGACCTATTACGATATCCAAAATGATGCCGGCTATGGGTTCAAGGTTATGACCCCGCCCTGCAATGCATTGTTCCCCCATCTTTCCACAGGAGGAAACGAGGGCGGTAAATTTTCCAAAACCAAACAGACATCTAAACTTATTTCGAATGTTCTCCGTGAAGGAGCTGATGAACAATTCAAAAGTGAACGTTCTGATTTCTGGGACTATCTTAACAATTTGGTGGATAATCAACTGAATCAAATGTACGATGCCGATATTCTCGGCGCTTCAACTGCAATTCGAAGTAAAACAACGAAACGTTATTCCAAAAATAAGACTGATGACGAATGTGAGGAAATGTCCCGTAAAGCTTTTCTGAAGGGTGCCATGACACCAATGAAGTCGCGCGATGGCGAGGAAAGCATTATTATTAAATGCAATGCCTACATGAAGGATCTTTCTCCTCGTGCTGTTCGCTATGTTCAGCCTTCTGGCGATAAATACGTTCAGATGGCTGAGACTCCCAGCATTCGTAATGGTGCGCTAATTTCCCTCGCGTTTACAATTCGTCCATTTGCCATGAGTAAAGACAAATATGGTCTTACATTTACATTGGTTCCTGATATTGTCGTTTATTCAACAGGCGTTGGTCGTGTCTCTGTCCCTATGGAAGCTATTGAGACACTCAATCGTCCGTATGCCTTTTCAACTGCTGAAGGCAAGGAGGGCAAGGTGTACCAAAATATTAATGATCCTGAGAAGCGTCGCTTTATCATGCGTCCTCCACCCACCGAGGTTGTATTTGGTGATTTGGATGGTACTGGTACACTTGGTAAAATTTCTGGTGTTACTGAGGACAATGCCAAGTATTCTGGTCTGACCAAGGAAAACATTGATGATCCAGTTTCGGTTGCTTTCTTCGATTATGCCGAAAAAATGGTGGACGAGGCCATTGATTATGCTATTAACGATCCTATGTTGTTGACCAAGGCTAAGGCAGATGCCGTTGAAGATGCTAAGGAGTTGGCTACCGGCACAGGTGATTCTTATGAGGCTTGTTTCCGTACTATTCTGAAAGACGAATATTTTAAGGGTCCTATTAACAAACGCGACGAAGATGAGTATCGTCAGATGAAGTTCAGCCAGCGTGTCTTTTCATATGGCGATAAGACTCAGAATACAATTCCGCTACAGGATACGGATGGTATTGATATTACTGATAGTACATCAATTCAGCGCGGTGCTATGATTGCTCCAGTTCTCCGACCTTCTCTTTATTTTATGCCTGACGGTGGGTTTGGTATGAAGTTTGATATTTCATTGGAACACGGTATCAAGGTTCTCTCTAATCCTGAATCTCAGGACAACAGTAGTGGTGTTTTGTACGCATTGGCTACCGAGGCTGGTAAAAAGCGCTCTGCCTCTGATTTGGAAGAATCTCCTAGCAAACGCATCCGCACAGAGTAACTGGTTCTAAAACCAATCTTAATAACTGGTTCTAAAACCAATCTTAATTCAAAAAAATATACAATAAAAAAAAAACACACTATAATTTCGGTTTAATAACAATATATTGTATACCCATAACAACTATAAGTGCTGAGAGTGACACTACTATCTGTATGACAGTGTTCAATTCATAAGTAAGCCACAATACTGCCAGAACTGCCATATTTGGCCATGTCTGAAACGCCAACATGTAAATGTGTTGTCTAATCGATCGAATGGCTTTATCTGAATTGTGACACGATGCTCCCGCAATTAATGCCATGGCAAGTAACGGAACATTGGACAATACGCCTGCCCAAATAATCTCTCCAGTATAGATGAGTTCATGAATACCAAATAAAACACCAAACACTACAATGTTTGTACTGATAATATATGTCCATGTAAAATGTATGTTATGTTGTTCAATGTGGTGTGGTGCGTGCAATACGTTTACAATATTAAGTAAAGTGGCAACTATTCCAGAAATAAGATACAGCATATCGTTTCTGAAAAACCCGATAATTACAATGGCAAAGATCATGAAACACACAGAAATGACCCAGGTACACAACCATTCTTTTGAAGCCTTTCCGAATCTGGGCAACCCCCCCGAATTATCCATGCGCGAACTCGCAATATGGAAGATAACTAGAAAGATTACAGGTATAATGGAGGCTGCCCATGTATAATGTATCATGTCTTTCAACGAATCGTTGTTCAAGAGTGATAGAACCAAAATAATGACTCTACCCGGTATCCATGTTAACACTATTGTTTTTGGGCCTGTATAGTGTATAATGGCTAACATAGCGTTAAAGGATACAATCCCTAAAATAACTGCGAGCCACATTTTTGAGTATAAAAAGCAGTATTATATACTGATAAATGTTATCCGGTGATAAATTATTGGGAGCGCGATTAGAAACTCTGGAAAATGGTGTGCAAAAATTGGATGGTCGTGTTGCTGCTTTGGACGATAAAGTATCACATGTGATTCAAATGAATTCTGAATTGATGATTCAATCGAACGAAAATTTTCGCGACATGCGCAGTCAGCTTGAGGAACACCGTTCCGATATGAAAAAATCCATACGTTCAATTCGTAACTATCGATCTACCAAATGTCAATTGGTTGGATTTGGCAGTGGGTTGGCAGCCTGGACATTTTTTATGGCTTGGGTTATGTGGGGCTAATATTGCCAATGCGTGTTCATTTGTTGTAAAACTGGTGTTGCGTCTGTAATGTAGACAATATATTCGGCGACACCACAAGCATTTTTCCCTCTCTCAAGATATAAGTAACCGTTTTCTCCCCAATATGGGCCCCAACTATTTTTAATAATCCATGCATCTTTTGTATATCCAACAATAGTGACAGCATGGTCAATGTCAGTGGAACACATACTAGCTTTGAAGATACCACCCTGGTAGTTATCCATAGTAGTAGAATCAACCCCAATTGAGACAGGGCCATACATATGTAATATTTTTTCTATTTCGTCTTCAGCTTTTGGATCTTCATCGCGCACAAGCACTTTATAGTCGTGCACTTGAACATGTGACCACATTTTATGACGACGACATGTTGTTGATTTATCTTTGTAGGGTTCATCCACTTCTAACACAACTGGGTGTTTGTTTGCATATTCAAAGACGTATTCCATCAATCCTCCGTCACATCCAGTATCTGGAAGTGTGCCTCCAGAAGTACAATCCATAAGGTGTTGAGGTGAAATAGATTTAGGAGACCCTTGACGGGAAGACCAATATTCCAGTACGGTAGAAGAAGCAAAGGCGAAACAACAACCGCAGGCATCCTGATCTTTGACAGACGTCACGTATGACCTGCCATTGTAATCGCGCCAGTCTATCGGTGACAATTTGGACTTGGATTTTAATCGATAATGCTGTAGTTTAACCTTCCTCTTGTTCTGAAGATGTGTGTTTGAAAGAAGTGCATGATTTTGCCTTTTTTCGTGATTAAATCGGTCGGATCTTGAAGTGAGACCAAAACGAACACCGGCTTGATTCATTTTAACATTTTTTAATTTTTGTTTTTTTAGATGATTCTTTCTTAATGTGAGCTCTGATGTCGAATTGTATTTTTTACTGTGAATAGCCATATATCGACACATCCATTTTTCATGGCCTAAAGATGAACAATCATCTGAATCAATAGCACCTGCCAAATTAAAAAGATGAATAAAAAAGACGAATAAGAAAGACTTAATCATTTTTATATATTCGCATCGCATTTATACTAAAAAAATGTACTCACAACCGGTTTCAAAATCCATCACATCACGTCGCGACAAAGACATGTCTTACATGTTTGGGCCGCATCATGAATCGGGTACTACGATTTATTTCGGTGGAGATGGTCGTGAATCAACAGTGGATAGTTCAAAAATACCCGTATCAACCTGTAATCCACCGACCTGGTTGGTTGCCGATTGGATTTTAGCTCGTAATCGTGGCGAGCCGTTGTCTGAAAATGCAGAACAACATTGTTCGTCTATTTCTCATCCGGCGCTTTTATGGCTTGTCGAATTTCTTCACTCATAAGTTTGAATATATTGTAATGTTGAGGTTGATGCTTTGAATAAATCTAGAAGATTATGAATCCTATAATATTTTCCCGAACATGCCATGAAGATCTGTTGGGCGTTTTTAAAGATTGATCTTTCAATAGGTAATTGCAAAGCGGATGTCATTTGTTTATATTCCTCGTCTAGTTGTTTGAATTTGTTAATATGTAATATCGTAGGGGGTGTCATTTCAATACCATTTTGAATGAGTTTAATCTTAATAGTCGCAGTTTGGTTACATAATGTATCCAACATTGTATAAATGAAAAGATCTGTATTTATAAGGTTTTTTTTAGGATTCTAAATAAAAGTTTTTGTAATAAAACGTATTTAACTTGACATTCTGTTTGAAATGTCAATTTTTCGTGTATATTCTCCAAAAAGTTTATACCGACGAACTTTAGTTCTTACGAATGTTATTTTCAATATACCTCCAGCTGTTTCATTGGAACCAGCTTCTTATTTCAAAGCAACCATCGAGGCTCATCGGCATATAAGCAACGATTTATCTTCTGTATTGCCTGTCCATAATGACAACACCGGTTCTATAACTATTACAAAAGTGTACAATTCGCTGTTAAGCCTTGAAAAAACACTTTTCGGAACAAAGAGTGAATTTAAAGCATCTGTCGAAGGCTGTTGTTTGTATACGGATTCATTGACAAATCGTTTACGATCACAATCTACTTGTTCAATACATTAGATGTTTTGCATAATGATGTGCAAATTGAACTATAATGGTCAATGCTTTTAATTTTTCAGGGTCTTTATTGATTTGTTCGATGGATTGTGTGCCCGCAAATGGATTTGGTATGGATACGTTTAATTTTTGATCGTAGGATCTCAACTCTGATTTAATGTAATTTAGGAGTTGAAACGAATTTATACCATTGTCGGCGGCCTCTTCTGTGGCAGGAGCCATCACCATGGTGACCCATCCTTGATAATCTTTTTGCGATTGATTGTGATCTTTTTTAGTGCGTTTGTTCGGTCGTTTTTGTTTTGTTTTGGAGGAGGAATTTCTTTTCGAACGCTTTTGAACCACAAAATCGTCCGGAATGTAGGGTAGGGTTACATCTGTGTTTTCGGTAAGTCTAACCACAATTCTGTTGTTTTGTGGAATGGAATGTATATTTATATTTCTAAAACAATGACTGTACAAACGTTTCGGTAATGATGCAAACACGTTGTTCGACCCCAAAACTTTGTGGTGAAACGTATCAGTGTCTATAATATGTGTAATAAACACGTGACAGGGCATTATGTTAGACCTTAAGTCCCTTGCTTTTGTGGAACAGTTAAGTTTAATACCGGGATAAACGATGCGCTCATCGATTGAGTCGTTTCTAGGAACTTTTTTGTTATGCCATCGACTGAAACTTTCTTGAGTTAAAGGCGGTAAAGTAAATTCCATCACTTTTAGAGAAATAAAAAACGAAACTTATAGGCGAAAGCGAAAAAGTGATATTTTGGGATTTTTTCCCAACTTTGTTTGACATATGATTTTTTCTGAATAGCCTTGAAAAATATGCTATAAAATAGAAATAATGTCAAGTACTCACATGGAACCTTTTGCATGTTGGGGAAAAAATTCTCATTCTCAAACTGAAAATGAAATTAAGGTTCCAAGTGATTCCGACGATGGGGGTATCTGTGATTATGCCGTCTTTGCCATTCCACGGTCGATGTTTCGTCAAGCGGCTTCCATGTTTTCCGATGTTCGTCACGCCGACGTTTCGGCAAATTATGATGAGATAGCTCTCCAACTGTTTTTAACTATGCTCTTTAGGACAGCAACACTTGAAAATGATCAGATTCCCAAAGAGATCTATCCTTATATGAAAGTTTATTTGGAATGGATTCCTCATAAAACATTGAAAGATAAGGCTGTCTCTTATCGTATTCATGCGTTTTCTTTTCACGAGTCTATTAAGTTTGGATCCGCTCTCCACAGCATGCTGACCGAAAATAACCAGATGAGTAAAGACTCAATGAATCGTAAAATGAATTCGCGCAAATCTGACCCTTTATCGGGTCTTCATCCGTATCAAAAATGGATGCGCGTGTGCAATACCGAAATGTATATTCGTACAGTTTGTGATCGATACGACATGAGTCAAAAATACACGTCTAAAATGACGGAATTATTGAATCCTAAAAATAGACTGGATAAAGCCAGTAATTATGCAAATCCTAACATTGTGTTTAATCTCAGGACAGCCATGAAAAATACCCCAGAAACGGCCGACCCTATGTTTACCGAATATCAAGATTATGCTGGGGACAGTGAGGACATTACTTTGATCCAATTTCCGTCTCCGGAACACGTTCTTTTGTTGACGCCGTCACAATTACATCCCAAAGTCTTTTGTGGTAAATATTTACCAGATCATCAACGTTGGATGGAGATACAAAAGGATATTCCTCCCAAAGAGTTGGAAGATGATTATGATGATACTTGTGAGACCGAGTACGACATTCGTACACCTGCGGATATTGAAAGAGCCCGTTTGGACGGCATGTATGACACGTCGGCCTTTGCTATTTTGGCAAAGCAAAATAAGGCCAAATATTTGTTAACAGTTGCACCCTATGAACACACAGATGAATTTCCACAACGGTATCGTGATTATCAAGCATGGGCTATTCATGCCATGAAAACACAATGTTTAGATCCCGATGCCTGTATTTCAGAGGTCGTTTCAAAAATGTTAAGTTGGCGCGATACTAATAAAATGAAGATTAAACATCGCATAGTAGATCCCAGTCTCTCGGTGTTTGCAAATCGTACAATAGCGCTTATGGAAGGGTTTGAACAGTATTATTTAATCTCTACAGCCCATCGAAATCTGTTTTTAATCTATCATGCCCGATACGATTCGTTTCGACGTGATTTTGGTCTACATTTTAATTGTTTCCAAGCAGGAGACAGTGCCTGTTCTAAGTCATTTACTTTTGACGTGATGAATAAAGCATCTATTCCTGGAACAATTGAGGTGCTAACATATCAAACTGGAAAAGCAGACGCAGTCGACGGTAATAGGAACGATATTACTACAGTCTGTCACGAAGCACCACCAGGTATGTTTCGTACCAGTAACAATCCGAATGCGGATTCTACCCAAGAAGCCATGTTTAAGGAAAAGCTCACATCTCAGCAGGTCACCGCCAAAATCTATTGTCAAGATGAAGGTACCGGCAAACGTTCTGCACGTCTAACCAAGTCGGAATGCATTGGCGTTTGGATGGGAGCTACGAATGACCCCAGAGCAGATGTCGAAGAGGCTTTGGGTACGCGTTTCTTTTGGGGGAATTTCGAACAACAAAATAGGAAAGGCCGCGATATTGACGATTGTATGAATGGCGAGCGTATGATGTCTCCCGCTGATAAAGCAAAGCGAAGACAGTTATATGAGGAAGGCAAAGAAGAACAGTTTCGTATGATGTTGGTCGAAAAAGCTATTTGGTGTCGGGTTGTTAAAGATGTCGATATGACAGCGTGCAATATCCTAATTCCTCGCCTAAAAGCAAAACTTACAAAAAACTCGATTGTCATGCCAGGGCCACGCGATTGGGAACGTGTCAAAATATTTTCGCGTCTCTTGGCCATTGTGACTGCCATTGAAATTGTCTGTAATTTGCCTGGTGGCGTTCATTATGACGAATATTTTGTCGAAGAACACATTCCGGATCTCGAACCTTATTTGCGTGTCACTGAAGAAATGGTTATTTTTACCCTCTCAATGTTGTCAGATCAATTCCGATCACCAGTCGAGCATAAAATCATGCACACTATTTATCATATGGAAAAAAATAAACCATCTTTTGGCCATCCAAATTCTGACGAACCCTGTGTCAATTATATCAAATTGCCCAGATTGCGACAACTTAGCAAAAAAATCAATTCAAGAATTCCACTCGAAAAGGGACGTGTTTCCGCCAATAATATTGAAAACTTCATCCTTAGTATGCAAAAACATGCGGTATTGTCCAAACCATACAAAGAACGATCTGTACCCGTCGGACATCAAGCATCTGAAGATAAGTTTCCCGTGGAAAGTGGTGGTGCCCCATCGAGAGCACAGTCCTGCGTTGTGACAAACGAGGGGGTCTTTATCCACATCTCACATGTGTTGGCTCACAAGGAAGACAATTCGGATGATATATTTCAAAAATTGTCCGCTGAAACACACATGCATTCGGACGAAAAACGCATTATCACCGCATGTCCATTTACCGACGATTTCTTCCATGTGTTTAAGGTTATCGAGAGAACACCAGGCGGATCATTACTCAAATATGAAAATGTATTAGCAAATACGGTTATCTCGCGCTGGATTACAAGCACAAATGAAGCAGAAGCCACGACTCGTACGCGTGGCGGTTATGATATCAAGAATGATATTGACAGATATGTAGCAGAAAAATGGGCAACGATGACAGGTAAAGGAACGTATACATCCCGAGAAATAATTGAGAACATTGAAGATCATTCCGAGTGGGATCGACCTGAGATTGAATATCCCCAATGTTTTCTGCCAAAAAAAAGAAAAAGACAACCAGAAACGGTGCAAGATTCAAATAAAAGATCGCGCCCCGCCAAATCCATAAATTAAAAACAATTAACAATATAAATGAGTAATTTTTATTATAAAAAAATGTGTGGTATCCTAGCTATGTTTGGCCCCAATCCTAACGGTTCTCCATCCAATTTTTTAAAACGCAGAGGGCCTGATTTTCAGGGATTTTACAAAGAAAATGGTGTATATTTGAGTCACACGCGCTTGGCGATTGTGAATCCAGAGTCTGGATCCCAGCCGATTTATTATAAAGATTGGGTCGTTACAATGAACGGTGAGATTTACAATGCCGAATTTTCAGAGAACGAAACCGATTGTTCATGGCTTCCTAAACTTTTAGACCAACATGGTTGGAGAGCAGTGGAACATTTGGACGGGATTTTTTCATTCGTTGCCTACAACAAAAAAAGTAAAACAGTGATTGTTGGGCGCGATCCTATTGGCGTCACTCCACTATACATGGCAACAAGCAAGGACACGCTCATATTTAGCTCGCTTTTAGCAGCTATACCAACAACTGTTCTAACGGTTGCACATGTAAAACCCGGTCATGTGGCTGAATTTCAACTGGGTGAAGTAGTTTCTTTTCGAAAGTGGACTCCAGAGTATACCATTGGTCAAGAAATTGAACCCGAAGTCTCTCTTACCACACTCATGACAACTGCCGTTCAAAAACGTTTGATGGGCGATGTGCCGTGGGGTATTCTTTTGTCTGGTGGGTTAGATTCTACGATCGTGGCAGCCATAGCTGCTAAAATAGCCCCCGTTGCACGGCCAGATTACCCCATCGTCCATAGTTTTTGCATCGGGCTGGAGTCGTCTCCAGATATTCATTGGGCCAAACAAGTGGCAGCAGAACTGGGAACCTGTCATACCTCGATTACATATACTGTTGAAGAAGGCATACAAGCTCTCCCTGAAGTCATCCGCGCCATTGAAACGTATGATGTCACCACAGTACGCGCTTCCACGCCAATGTGGTTGCTAGGGCGCGTCCTGAAAACAAGGGGGATTAAAATGGTGTTGTCTGGCGAGGGATCGGACGAACTATTTGCCGGTTATTTATATAACTTGTATTGTCCTGACGAAACCGCAATGGCCGAAGAATGTCAACGCAAAATGGACGAATTGTATGCCTATGATTGTTTGAGAGCCAATAAATCACTGGGAGATTGGGGTGTTGAAGCACGAGTCCCATTTTTATCACGAGAAGTTGTCGATTTCGCGATGAATACATTGTCTCCAAAAACGAAACTTTCTGGCACCCATCCCGACGGCAAAAAACCGGAAAAATGGTGGCTTCGTCAACATTTTAAATCAATAGTCCCGAGCTCGGTTGTGGAACGAACAAAAGCACAATTTTCGGATGCTGTTGGATCGGCTTGGATAGATGCTTTGAAAGAACACACAAATACCTTGATTTCGGACAAAATGTTGTCAACAGCAAATTCGAAATGGTCTCATAACACCCCAACTACAAAAGAAGCGTATTTTTACAGGGAGATATTTGAGAATACATTTAAACAGCCTCAAGCTTCCAAAACAGTTCTTTACCAGGCAACATCCATAGCCTGTTCAACAGCTGTGGCCAGTCAATGGCATAATAATTTTTCTAAAGAATTCGATCCATCAGGGGATGCAATCCATCGCGTGTTTAAAGAACAATAGTATAAGTAAAGATTTCTTTTTTAACGAGATGAAAAAACAAGAATGGATTGATTACATCAATTCATCTTTAGAAAATGGCCAATCGTTTGGAATTTCCTATTATGAAGCAGACAAAGCGTCTTTGTTATTTGCTTGTGATGTATTTCGACGACGTATGTACGACGTGCGCGTTGGTATGGACGCATCTGAAAATGGAACGGGTAGTTTGAATGTATCAATATCACACAAACAGAATTCGTTATCTTTTACTGTGAAACGCGAAGATAATGGTCACGAGATTTTAAGACAATTAACATCCCCTGATATTGAATGTGTCACTATTCGTGGATGTGGCACTGTTATTAATGTTGTTTGTGACGTAGTTTCACGAGCAATACATCATGGTTGGTATGTTGAAAATTCGCATCTCAATACACTCACACAAAAACACCAAAATACAAAACAGCGGAATACCACATTATTATTTGTTCTACGTCGAGGTTCGCAATTGGACAGTATATAAAGACACATCATATGAAAAAATATAATGCCTTGTTTCAATGCAAACAGAGGTTTAAATATTGCTCAAGCATTTTTTGGCTCAGTCGCTGCCATATCATTGTTAGTCACACTTATTTTATTTGGAGGGGCTATGGACAAATCCAATTTTCCCGGCTCGAATTTAATACTGGCTAAAGTAGACGATTCTTTTGTCAATACCACAAAGGGATATCAAGTAGGCGAACCGACAACTTGTTCGAACATGATTGTCGCAGCTGGCACAACTGTCGCCCCCTTGCCATTCGACACACCTGGCCCTCCAAAAGGCCTGTGCAAAGATTCAGACGACGCAAACGCTTTAAATAACGACTGGAAAGAAGGGTGGATCGTCGCACCTGACTGTAAGCGCGAAGATTCGGACGAAACGAAGTGTGCACCTTTCAACATTTACAACGGACTTTCACTTAGTGGAACTGTAATGTTTGGAAGTCTTGCCTTCCAAACACTCATGTTTGGTGCACATACATGCGTCGCGCTCCTTGATGGTCATTTGACATTATCAGCTGTGAAAGACGCCGATAATCGCTCTAAAACATATTTGGCACTGAATATTGTGTGGCTCATTGTTGGATTCTCACTCTTTGCAGCCTCTGCTATGGGATGGCTGGCATTCTGCGACAAGATTGACACTGGTCTGGGCCGTATGTCCGAAAATTCAGCAGGAACTCCAGTAATGGCTTGTGCTTTATCCACGTGTGAAACAACATTTTCACAAACGTACATTCTTTTCGCAGTGTCCTTTTTCTGGTTTCGTATTCCCAATATAGTCGCGTACGCGGATCCTAACTTAGAGATGACATTCAGAGATTAAATAATAATTATCTATTTACATGTTTTTGTATTTGTAAAGAGTACTGCAAATGATGTAGTATATGTTCAAAGTTAAGACTCAATGTGTCCGTTAATAATTCTCGTTGAAAACCATGCTTATTGTACATTTTTTTTATTTTAGAATAGTGCTTCATTCGAAGTTTCGGAATTACTGTGTTCATCAGCCAAATCATGTCTGTATATTGTTCCAATGTAGACACTGCATTCCTAACCTTTAGACATGACAACGCTGAATGATCGTGATACCAGCAAACTGCAGCGTCCATATAGGGCAATATAGCTGGTAACAGTTCGTGAACGATGGCATCTTGACAAGCGATCCAGATCGTCATCTTTGTGACGCCATCGCGAGGAAAAATAAATTTCTGAATTGACGACGAAGTATTAAATTCAAACGCCGGGCTAAGGCCAACTAAATTTGCTTTTATCATTTCGGGCGTCATCGTGGATAGAAGAAAGAAATGTACTTCCATTTTTAACTATTGTGGATTCTTTTATAGGATGTTACGCGATCTCGAATAACTGGTATATATTTAATCATCAAATACCTAAAATGCCAAAAGCCAAAAAACGTCGCAAGAAAGAAAAACGGCAAGCAATTGACCCGTCACAATTTCAAAGTATCAGCACGTCGGTACCCGACTTTGAACTACAAAACGTTGTGGCTACATTTAATTTAGGTGTTGATCATTTAGATTTGCGTTCCATTGCATTACGCAAATCTTTTATCGAATATAATCCGCAAAAATTTGCGGCGGCGACCATTCGTATTCGTAAACCACGCACAACAGCGCTGGCCTTTGCTTCGGGTAACATGGTTTGTACAGGTGCTAAAACAGAAATGGAAGCACGCCTTGCTGGACGTAAATACGTCAGGATATTTCAAAAACACGGGATCCCGGTGTCTTTTCGTAATTTTAAGATTCAAAATATTGTCGCGTCCGCTGAAGTCCCACACACTTTAAAATTGCACGAATTGTCAGAGGCCTATGGCCCCTATGTTTCTTATGAACCCGACCTTTTTCCCGGACTTGTTTTTCGAACGTCAAAGCCGAAACTGGTTTTTTTACTCTTTCGAAGTGGAAAGATAGTCATTACAGGTGCAAAATGCAAGAGTGAAATTAAAAAAACATTTGCTGCGTTGTATAGTGGTATAATAACACGCTTCGTTGACCACGAAGATTTATCGTCTTCGAGTTCTGATTATCGTGCCAAAATGAGACGTAAAATATCGAACAATAATTTTTAATTTTTTTTTATTTTTTATGTAAAAAACTCATGTATAAAACGTTTGGATGTCGCCGAGTCTACATTGTGCCAATTGTTTGAACCTTCTGTCGCTGGTTCAAACACTGGTGTCTGCTTGACATTTTCCAATATTTTTTGAAATGTATGGGGCCCATTTTTTTTTAACCACGAAACACATTCGTCTGGCGCAATTTCATTCAAACGATGCAATACCATGTATTGACCCGTATTCGACGTAAGTACAAATGGTTGTACAGAATCGGTCTCGATTTGTTGTTTTTCTTCTGGAACAACAGGATCTACAGGTAGCGGTGTGTCCGGATGATTTGTTTGGAACCATTCTACCCAGTTCCGCAATTTTATCTGTAATTGTTCAATCATATTTTTCTGACCCGCAATTTGTTCATACAACAGAATAGGCTTTGTACTGCCGGGTATTTTAGGGTTTTGACGTTGGTAATGTTTGTAAATAATTTCCATAGGTTGATCCGTACGCTGGTGTCGAACTCTCTTCCAAGAAGAGTAGCGAGTATGATATTCGTCCAACAATTCTTGAATACATGTTTCCGTCCAATCTGTTAACGATTCAAAAGTACGGGCATGTGGTTGGTTCTGAACCGTACCAACCACATGAAAAGCTAACTCGGACGATTGTCCTGGTTTTTGCCAGGTACAACGCCATATTAGACCACCTTGTGCAATTTTACCAGTAAACGTGTGTTTTTTAAAACTGAAATAGAGAATGTCGTCTACGTATACAATTCGGGCAGCCAATAATTGTTGAATCCGTCTCATTTTTTTATTTGTTTTTTTTTTGGATTCGCATGCATGTCTTCTTATTCTTTACATAGTTGTATAAAAATGATGTTTTTTTTTTTGTTATTATGGAATGTCAACTATGTTTTCAAAAGGGATTAATCCTAACAACAGCTTGTGGTCATCATTACCATCAGCAATGTTTGGTTAAACACTGTTTCAATAAAAATGATTGGACTTTATCGTGTCATAACTGCCATTGTCCTTTAGCACATTGTCATTTTGATAAAGAAAATGGTGAATGTTATGTCGGATTAAAACACAACAATGTCTTCACGAGTCATTATAAAATTACGCGCGAATCCAAAATTATCATACAAGTAAATAAACAATGGACATCCTGGACACGTGACAACGGCAGGTTACAAAGTCTTAAACTTTTTCCTCTTAAATATAACATTTGTGTCTCATAATTCAACTATAAAACATGAGCCAATATTAATACATGGAACATTTTCACAATTTTCCTCCGAAAAAAAGCCTATTTGTATTTGATTTGGAATTCGTTGGCGATGTTCGACAATTAGACACGTGTCAGATTTGGGAAATAGCCGTTTATTGTGTTCAAACACAACAATGGTTTGACACTGTTGTCGACCCAGAAAAAGGAAAGCAACTATTTCCAGAACCACCTATACCAGAAATACCACAGTTAACACGACAATTTTTGGATCAAAATAAAGCCAGAACGTGGCCGGTCGTATTTGCGGATCTGGAACAGTGGGTAAATAAACAGTGTGGTACGGACGTGCCAATATTTATATCTCACAATACATTTCGCGCAGATAAACCCATTATGGAATTGGAATGCAGTAGATACAATATGCAACTCCCACTCCATTGGTATTTTTTCGACTCACTTCATTATTCACGACGTATGATTAAAAACGCCACCGGAAACTACTCATTGACAGGCCTGCATGAACAATTGTTTAACAAACCCATTATGAACGCCCATCGTGCACGGAATGATGTTTCCGCATGTACTAAAATACTTAATTTACTTTCAAATGGGTCATGGCAATTGGTGGGCCCTATCTATCCTTCGCAAACGACATCCCTTCGTTCTATCCGTTGGGTTGGACAAAAAGCAGAAGAAGTTTTATACCAAGCAAATATTCGTTCCGTAGAGCAATTGTTGATTTATATTCAAAACCATGGACGTCAAGATTTTATCCTTACAGGACTAACATATGAACTTTCTATTTGTAAGTCACTGACGTTAGTTATGGGTTTAAAATTGCCCCACGAGAATGTGAAAAACATAGCGAAGGTCTTGGTTGATTACATCAACCATTAATCAAACATTCCACTGAATCTAAAATAACATCGATCAAAGCTACCGTCGTGGGATCATTCATATATGTAGTTTGAAGATTGCGCAACCCGCGCAGTGAGTCTGACATATATTTTTGCAATCGCTCATAACTTGGGTTTTTATTTTTAATATATTGTGCTGACTCGTTGTATAACGTTTGGATGCGTGATATGTCGGTTAAACGAGTTTGAGATCCCCACCATCTTCGGAGCCACGCAGGTAACCAGGCAGCAGGCGTATGTATTTTGAACAATGTGTTGGATGTATCAAGTCTATTGTGACATTGGAGAGATTGAAGTACACGTAAATTTATTAACATATTATCAAAAACGTCCATTTTAATTTTATATTATCAACTAAATACTCTAAAAAGTTTAAATCCGCGAATAACGGATGAAATACGGGCCATCTATTTTTTTGGCACGATTGGTAATAAACAAGGCCAAGTCACTTTGATCCAGTTTAATAGTAGTCATATTCAACATTGATCCGTCTCTCATTTTCAAATCGTCCGTTTTCTTTCCCGTCAGTGATTCCCATGTATTTTTTGTTAATTTACAGGCATGTTTTTCAAAATCTGTGCTCTTAGTTTTAGGTACCAAATGAACCATCAAACCACCACCTTCTTTTAATAAAATAGATTTGGACGCTAATATATTTTTCTTATATTCTTCCAATGTCAACGTCGGTGGTGCTTCTGGTGCCAGCAAAGGTGCCGCAGGTGGACGAATCGACATTGATATTGACTTTGACGTCGGCGGTAGCGTAGCAACAGCTTTCAACGCAGGGCGAATTTGCACAGCAGGTGTTGGTATGGCCTGTGTTTGTGGGGTTAAATGATTTTGAAATCGTTTTATGAGACTAGGTAGGCGCCGAATGACCGGCACTCCTTCGTTTTTTTGCGCTATCATCACTTGTTTCGAAAAATATTGATAAGTCTCATGATCTTCTGGTAAGTTGGTGTAGTGTTTTGCATTGAACTCCTCAAACGTGGGACAATCTTTATGACGACGGCAATACATTTCATATTTTTTACACGACTCTTCTAAAGTTAACGACATAATATTTATTATCTTTAATTCCTTTTATAGGTGGTTTCTAATTAACTCTACAAAATGAACTTTACAAATTATTGTTAATTTGTAAAGTTGCAGCAGTGTCCAGTTTCGCAGGCTTATCTTGTAAAGTTGCAGCAGTGTCCAGTTTCGCAGGCTTATCTTGTAAAGTTGCAGCAGTGTCCAGTTTTACAGACACAATAGTCGGTTCTGACTTGTCCTGTTCACGGGTCAATAACTCACATTGACATTCGGCCATTATTGCAAAAGACACTTTGTCCACCAAAAATACAGACTTATTATAACGAAAAACTACCCATTGATCTTCGGGGATTTCGGAAGGGTGCGTATGGAAAAAAGAAATAACACGATAGGCTTTTCCTTCTATCTCAATTCGTGTATTAAAACATTTATTAGGCAAAACGCGACTCATTTTATTATTTTTTGATCGTATATATACTTAAAACAAAAGCCCAGAAGGATTTTGATTTTGAACCAGACTTCGCCGCCGTCGCCCTAAATTGGGTATTTGAAACTGATCTCCATCTTCAATTTCATAGGCCTTGATAATCGGTATAACTTCGGAAGCTTGCTGCCAAAGTGAGATGGACATCATAATATTCAACAAATGAATGAGAAACAATGTCAAAGAAGAAAACAACCACCAATGATTTACACGGTGGCGTTCGGGTTGGCAAGTAGCAGAACACCCCCAATACCAACAAAATGCGATCGACGGCTGAACACTAAAGGCATCTTGATAAGGAATGGTTCTGTTACCATAAGTGTCAGTGCGCAGTGCACTTTGTAATAATTGTAATAATTTCATATTATGCACCTTGTCAATCGTTGTAATATCTTGAATATTCATCGCTGCTTCTAATTTAGTTGGATCGTCACGCCAACCATAAGAAGTGGCCTTTGACCAGTCCATATAGGTTTCAATGGCATCTGTACATTTTCCAAAATTTAAGGTCGCACCACCCGTCTGTGACACAGACGGCAATAATTGTGTAGCCGCAATTTCAACGCACGGTGACGGTTCACTGGTGTATCGCACTCCCATTTTTGGCCCCCAATACCAAAAAGTACATTGGCCCCCTCTCGGTTCGGTAAACATAATGTCTTTGTTGTTTACATCTTCCCAGCGAGTTGTGGGACAACCTGTCACATCACTGTCAGAACATGTTCGTTCCATTTCATCTCCAAAATACCCCATGTTCCAAGCACGCAGGACACCAAATGTACC
>Ga0114997_10001570_pt1 | contig 18902 bp, 16 predicted proteins | sample ArcticOcean_MG_C_2_FD_87045 | JGI IMG/M metagenome (GOLD analysis project Ga0114997, IMG submission 87045) | Marine microbial communities from western Arctic Ocean - ArcticOcean_MG_CB4_136 | ecosystem: Environmental > Aquatic > Marine > Oceanic | place: Arctic Ocean: Canada Basin | collected...
AGTGATCCTCGCATAATAGATGCAAGGTCGGCAGCCAACACAGGCTTCTCGCGTCAAGCACCCCGCTTCGTCGATAAAGGTATAGGCGCCGCCAACCAAGCCACAGAAGCGATGATGGATCCCGAGCTCCGCAAAGGAATGGCTTCCGACGCGATGGAGTTGGCGGCACGCCTCGCCAAGAGTGCTAAAGATAAAGCTGATAAAGCAGCAGCGCTCGGCACCGCCGCAAAAGACAAGCTAGACAAGCTAGGCAAGCTTCGACGAGGGCTTACGGGAAATAAGACTGCGGATCAAGGTTCAATGGACGAGGCTGAGGTAACTGCCACCGGGGATACTAATGCAGCATTACGGGGTGGTCGAGCAGCCACCGCGACCCAGGGCCCTATCAATCTAGTTGTTAATGTCTCTCTCCCTGTTGACGGTGACGCCATCGCTTCAGCAGCGTATACAGGACAAATTAGGCCCGGAGTAACAGGTGAGCAAGCACTTCAAGCAGCAGCTGCCAATGAAAATGTCGCAGGGCAATAGAAAATGAGCAAAGACATACTTAATAAGGACGGCTCAACCGACATACAGCAGATCGATCTGAGTGCCCTTCCTGAAGTCGCTAAAGCCCTAGCCGATCTGCCCGAAGAAAGCCGCCTAAAAGTGGAGAGGCACTTGGCTGAGTATGTGAAAGCACTTTCTAAGGTGGTCGAAGCTACTAAGATACTCAAGGGAGACAAGATTGGCAGATGATACAAAAAAAATTCTTGTTCCGGTCGACGATAATGGAGACGGATCTGTAGGGAATGACTTCACTGCGGCAAACGCAGACTACGGAGCCTTACCAGGCGTCGAACAATCAGGCCAGGATGATCTTCCAGTTAATCCACAACAAACTGTGGACAACGTTGAGCGTGTGAGTATTAGTTCTGCCAGGAGTAAGGTCTTAAAAGACACCCAGATTAATTCTCGTCAACCTGGCAATACGGGAAATCTAGAATCTGATAGTCAGTTCCTGCCCCAGTCCCGCCGCCCCAGCACTATAGATCGCCCCAGCCAGACAATGACCATCGGCCAGTTTCTCAAGAAAGGTCCGCTAGGACGACGTTCTGGAAACGAAGATCAGTTAGGCGTAGACTCCAGCGGAAATGAGATAATCAGGCGCACAGCCGGTCAGATATTCTCTGATGTGAACACTGAGCCACTAGGTAGACAGAACGACCGACCGCACGGAAGATCAATCGCTGGCACCCCTGGGCCAGCTAACGGAGATCCTGAAGTTCAAGAAGGCGCAGGTCCAGTCGTAGCAGCCACAGTTTCTGGTGTTTTGAGGATGAATAGATTTGCAGGTGTTGCAAATAAGACTTTTTCTCCTTCTGAGGCTAATCCCGACAACCAGGTCTTAGGATCTCTCCAGCCAGAGGTAGGCGCTTATAATCCTGAGGCAACTGACACAGCTTCTCAGTCTGGCAAGACTATACGTGCTGAAGAGTTAAAATCCCTAGGTATTGATATGCTGACAACTGCGGCAGGAATTTTCTCATCCGATCCTGCAGAAAGAGAAGTCCAGCTAGGAAGGTCAGGAGTTCCGGCACGATCTATTCGCCCTAGAAATCTACGAAATAGCACTATAAATTCCGAAGCATTTGACGTATCAAAAGCATCTGTGGGTGAGTTCAATGAGCCAGATGACGACGACCCGATAACTTCTTTTGGCCAGCTTAACACTCCCGATATCACCTTCGCGGGCTTAGCACAAACCGAAATGAAAGCCCTTGCTGATGCCATAATTTCAGTCACAGCAGAGACTGTAAGAAACAATGATTTGATTACTTCTTTGCTTGATGTGGGCCAGCCACCGAGCGGACCTGGAAATGTGCCCTATACAAAAGGTAGCTTTGTTGAAAAGCCAAGAAACGGCGGCTCAACAGGAAGATCAGGCCAGATGTCAAATATGGATCTAGGCTTTGTGTATACAGCTGGAGACTTCACGACTGCTGTCGATCTGGGCATGGCAATTCTTTTAGGTAATAACGATACTGATATCGTATCTAAATCTCCTGCTAATTTAGACGCACAGTCGAGAGTAAATGAAGCTCGTAAAAACATCTCATCTTCTCCGGGCTTTTATGTTAATTTTTGTCGCGCTGTATTAAGAGATGCTCAAACGCTAAATGAAAAGTTCGCCGCCGCCGGAGATATGGCTGCAGGATCTTTAGCAGGAGCGACGGCTGCCATCGCCATCTTAGATGTATTTAGATCCTCTAAGATCGTTGCCTGCATTAACACTTTAGCAACCATCGGGGATGCAGCTATAAGAGCGACAGGCAGCCCATACTCAGTAGACCAAATAGTACCCTCAGGCGAAGCCTCAGAGATAAATACCCTCAATGGCATGTCTTCTTACAATCCTGCTTCGCACGCTATGAAGAGCAGAGACGGCAATAAGGTAGCCGGCGGCGTTGATTCAATGCGCCTGGCGTGGCGAAACGCTTCAACACCAAGTATGTACTTGCTCCCTGCAGAGATTGAGTACGGTAGTGTAATTAATGCTGCTTCCACGCTCAGTAATGATTCACCGGCTGCAGCGCACGGCAGTATGGAAGGCGTAACAAAGGCAGAGTCTAGCGGCCGCCTACCCCAGGAGTTTGTTGAAGCTCATGAGCGCCTTCTTGATGCCGAGTACGTTCCCTTCTATTTTCACGACCTAAGAACTAACGAGATAATTTCTTTTCACGCATTCCTCGGATCGCTCCAAGACGGATTTAGCGCTAACTACAACTCTACGAAAGCAGTCGGAAGAGCAGAGCCTGTCCAGACCTACCAGTCAACAGCTCGAAGCATTAGCTTTAATTTCTTCGTTGCCGCAACTAGCAGGGATGATTTTAATGAGCTGTGGTTTAAGATTAATAAGCTCGTTACTATGCTCTACCCGCAGTATACACAGGGACGAGAAGCGGGAGATCCATTCCAGGTTCCCTTTGTCAACGATGTAGCCTTTGGTAGAAATTTCATCATGCCTTTCTCGCAGGTGATGGCAGCTTCTCCCATGATCAGATTAAGAATCGGTGATGTCGTCAAGACCAACTTTTCTAAGTTTAATTTGTCGAGGCTTTTCGGTCTAGGCACATCAAAACTTGACCCCTTCGCTGCAGGGCTCGGAGTTCCCGGCGCCACTTTAATGGTATATCGCCTCTTGTTTCAAGGCTTGGGAATAGTCAATAATTTACCAATACCGGGAATAGCAAAAACAGCAGCCCTCAATAGCGCAGATGTCCAAGCAAATGTTTTGCAGTCTTTAAGAATGTTTAAGGAACGCGCTCGAAAGCTACCTACGAATATATCTAACAGTCCTACTGGGTATAAGATCGGTGATATTGTTCGACTTAGCTTCCCATCAGTTAGGAAACTAGCCTTAGCAGATGGTTCTGGTGCACCAAATATTTTCTTGAATTACAAAGATGCTTACGCAAAAGTTGTATCTCTTCCTGAGTTTGACAAAGAAGGCTCTGCAAAAACTGTGAGATATAAAGTCCAGCTTTCTTCCACATTTGAGAAATCCCAAGAGGGGACTGCAGATCTTTCAGGGCCTTCAAATACGTACTTCATGAATCATCACGATGCATCAATTGTTCCGGGAGGCCTTGCCAAAGAAAAGCTTTTGATCAATGGCCTGCGGTTAGCAACTGGTGCTGTAAACGTATTATACGGTGCTTCTGTTTTTGCCTTTTTGGCTAACAACTCAAATGCTGTTGTTCGATCTTTTGACGAATCTAGCGGGAAAGGTCTTCCCGGCTTTATTAAACAGCTAAGCTTTGACTGGGTTGGCGATGATATCACCTGGGAGGTTGAGCGAGGTGCACGAGCTCCTAAAATTTTCAAGGTAAATGTTTCGTTCACTCCGGTGCACGACATCGCTCCGGGCTTGGATCACTTGGGTTACAACAGAGCCCCGGTCTATCCTGTAGGCGACGTTGTCAACAATATTTCTGGAAAATCAGGAGACTGGTTAGATACTACTGTTGATGTTCGACAAGCAGTTGAGAGCGCCGGCGCCGTCGTCGGCGTTGATGGCTCAAGTGCGTCGGATGCGGCGAACCTGATCAAAGACACGAGCTCGGCCATACTCGATAAAATTGAAGATTGGACAAGCTGATGACTGTTTCTAGGTATGACAGAGATCCTCTTATCAACGGTGCCAGATCTTTTGGATCTGCACAGACAGTTGTCATTATAAGAGACGCAGTCAGAAGAGGACAGATTTCACTAAAAGAGAAGATAATGTCCGAGTCAGAGCGCCTAGATGTAATAGCAGGCCAGCAGTACCAGGATGCATCCCTCTGGTGGGTTATTGCTGCAGCAAGCAATATCGGCTGGGGTCTTCAAGTTCCTGCAGGAACAAAGATATCAATCCCGACAAATATTAGCGAGATCCTGGAGCTAATAGCTTGACCCGCACGTTTACTAAAAAGAATCGTGCGCTTCGAAAGGCTGCGAATAGGATTAGAAAAGGCGGCGGCTACGGCGGCATCGGCAGTATGGTACCCAACCCATTCAGTCCTTCGATATCTAACTTTGACAAAAGCAAGAACAAATCAATCAAAGCTATTGCAGATCTGGTTCTCGACAATGTGGACGGTGCAATTCCGGGCAAGGAGATAGAGCTCCAGATCTTTGGTGGCCAGATCTCTAATTTCGACTCCTCTCTACTGAGTGAGTTTAATCAAAATTTTAGACTTCACACAGAGGGTAAGCGCGCAGCATTCGGCAACCCAGGCGGCAAAGCCGGAACTAAAGATTTCGCGCCTCGACTAAACACGAGCAAGGTAAGCAAGAACAATGTGGCCGCACTGGTTTCGTCAACTGCCGGATCTATAGCCAACTCCATATTTGGTAGCAACTTAACCGTGTTAACCTGCAAGCACTTTGACTTCACGCCAACTACGTCATTTGTATCAGAAGTTGAGGTTTTTGCAAACGGAATTCCGACTGTTGAATTTTCAAGGTGTGTCCCTTTTCTAGATTTAACATTTCATACTGCGACAAACGCGCTTAGCGATAGAGGGAAACCCTTGTCCATAAGCTTATCTAAAGCCGCAGTCGGATCCGAAGGCGCCGGAAGATTTGAGGCAGGCACGAGACTCATGGCAGATCCTGATTCAATACTTGGGAATTCTCAAGAGTCTAAATTTGGCATGGAGATGTTCACGACTCCCCAGACTTTTGTGCCGCTTAATAGAAGCAACAGGGCAATACCGATTCTCCATCCCTTCAGGCCCTTTATGTCTATAAAGTCACTCGACATATCAGTAGTTCCTGCAATGGGAGGCATGCAAGAAAAGAAAAAGGCTTCCCTTAAGCTAGTTCTTCACGATAGATCTAGATTGCACGAAATATCAGAGATAATAAGGCCCCAGAACTTTGGGACAAACGAGATCTTAATAGAGTACGGGTGGAGCCACCCAGACCGTACAGGCAGAAATGAGTATGGAAACTTTCTAAACGCGCTGAGGACAAAAGAGAAGTTCTCGGTTTTTAACGCATCTTTCTCTCTAAATCAAGAGGGTGGAGTAGACTTAGATCTCATGCTGATGGCAAAGGCAAATCTTGCAACTGAAAATGCGTCTATCATCGATAATGCTGCTTTAAAGAGAACGAGCCAAGTCATTGGCCAACTAAATGAAAAAATCAACAAGCTACTTTCGAGCAATCCCAAGAACCAAAAAAAGAGAAAGAATATAGCAGCAAACCAGATCATTGATGATTTTATAAAGTCTGGTGAGACCATTAATGTTGAGGGCCTTAAGGCGCTTTTAAATCCAAAGAACGCACCTGGGCCTCTTGCCAACTTAAGTGAACCAACTCACGCAAGCCTAATAACGGAAATTCAGCAGCTTAAGACGCAAAGAGACGCCTTCAAAGTTGGGAAGGCTGAAGTTATTGAGTCAATTATCGAGCAGCTATTTAACGGTACATCTGATCCATTTTTCCCTGTCAATCCCGATGATTTCGGAGGCTTATTTGCACAATTCAAACCTGTGCCAGGGCAGAAGACTACTGGTTACATTACCGTAGGAAAATTATTTTCTGCGCTTGTTGGTAGGCCCTTAACATCAACAGGTAAATTTGCAGAGGTGCAGCTTTACTTTTACGCCTTCGGCTCTGAGTCAGGTTTTCACGATTCGCCAACAGCTAAAGCGCAGCTTTCAGACTTTACTATCGACCAGTTCATAATAAGCAAAGGAGATGTCATAGATGCTCTTGACAAGCTTTTTGAAATAAATGGTTCTCCCGACATTCCTGTTGAAACCTTTATGAACTTCATTGTGACGAAATTTCTTAAATATCCCTTCTCTCCGCTAATGGATGCTGTAACTCCCGGTATGATCTACAGGGATATCATGAAGACAAAGACTGTGAAGGAGATCAAACAGGAGCTAGCCGCAACGCTTGCTGCAGGAGGCATACCTTCCGGGTCACCCATGCAGAAATATAAAGATCTTGCTAAGAAATTTCGCCCACCAAATGTCCAGGTAATGTTTGATTCCCTACCAGTATCTTCAATCTTTCCAGGATCTGATAGTAATACAGCACGGTCTATTTTAAGAGTTCACATATTTGATGCCAACAACGGCAGGATGTCTCCTTTTGCGACGGCACTAAGCGCTGGATCTGCAGACATGGAGACCTTGAAGCAAACATCTAAGCAGATATCTGATGCTATATCCCTGGATTCCTCCAAGAGAGATCGAGCGAAAGCTGTAAATGAAGTAGTGGGTAAACTCATCAAGGCTGATATGTTTGGAGTGAGAATGGTCGGCCCCGGCGAATGGAAAGTAGATCTACCCTTCAGCAAGCTCAAGAAGATTATAAGCAAGGGTTTCCCGACCTTGACTTACGGCGCCGACGGGTCTGTCTTAACGTCTGCAAAATTCGCAACCATACAAAACAAGGCATTTGCAAACATACAGCTAGCAAGGTTTGGCAAGGATCCTAATAAGACTGCTGCTGGGACAGACCCAAATGGCTTGCCCCTCAAGATTCTTCCGACTCAAGCTGATATATCAATGATAGGATGTCCTGTCTTGCGCTATGGTCAAACTTTCTTTATTGATTTCGGCACAGGTACATCTGCAGACGACCTATATTCAGCTAAGACTGTTCGACACCAGATTACTCCTGGAAATTTTACATCAACTATGACCTTAATGCCCAGAGACGCTGATGGCGCTTACGAAAGCTTATTTAGCATACTCAACAAGGCAACCAGAGTTCTTGGTGCCGAGTCGTTTGACAAGACTCGAAATTCTCTTGCATCGGTTGGCGAAGTCGTCTCTGATCTCGCTCAAACAGGTAACTAGACTTTTTCAATGTAAATAAAGCTTAAAATGCTTATAATGCAATGATGAAGATCTGCATTAGCTCCAAAGTTCTCGGAACTGAACATAATTTACTGACAGACTTTAAGAGTATTAGCAAGTGGACGGACGACGTCCCGGATGATTCTCTGACTTTTGGGTTTGATAAATGTGGAGAATTTAGTCTAATATCAAATCTTTCTGGGATAGTAATACCCACATCTCCTTCCGACAATTATTCTCGCCCATTTGCTGGCAAAAACATAAAAAATGTTCTTTGGACCGAAGCGCTGCCTAAGAGCGCATATAAAAAGTACTTTGAGAGTATCCAGAATGCAATCTGTGAAAATTTAAAATCCGATCAATACGAATACTTTAATTCTCGCCTTAAACGCCAACAGAAGTTAATCTCGTCATTGCAGCCGGCTCATATTGATGAACAGATTTTTGCTCGAAGGTATGGCGATCCCACCACAGTCAACAAGTCTGTCCTGGCATCCTTTGCTCCCGTAAAAGGAACGACGAGGAAAGTAGGATATAATCTTACAGGAACCAGCACCGGCAGACTTACGATATCAGAGGGCCCACAGATCCTTACTCTCAAAGCAGAGATGAGAGATATCTTGACTTCCCGATATGAGGGCGGCAAGATCATGCAATTCGATTATGTCAGCCTTGAGCCACGCGTGGCACTTATTCTTTCTGGCCAAGTCCCTGTGAGAGATATCTACACCGATCTTTCCAAGAAAGTTCTGGACAGTCAGCACGCACGACAAACGGCAAAGTTGCTGACCATCGCCACACTTTACGGTATGGGTGTGCGACGTGTCAAAGAACTGATAGGCGTAAGCAAGAACACTGCTTTTGAGGTACTCAAGAAGCTAGAGACCTTCTTTGGGGTAGGTGAAGTAAAAGCTCATTTAGAGGAAGAAGCAAAGTCTGGGTTCATCAAGAATTACTTTGGTAGAAACATTCGCGTGCGTAATGATGCATCCCATGTCCTCTACAACAATTACATACAGTCCTCAGCTATGGATGCTGCACTCGAAGGATTTTACCAGATCGTACAGGGTGTAGAGAAGGAAGGTCACAAGTGTGTCCCTCTCTTTCTTTTGCATGATGCGATTATTTTTGACTGTCATCCTGAGTGCTTTGACAAACTTGAGGATATAATGAGGCCAGGACAAACTTTGTCCGCGTTTGACTCGTGTCTTTATATGGGCGCGGAGGAGTTATGATGGATTTAGATATCGAGACTATGCAGGCTAATTACGAGAAGTTCCAAGCTCTGAATGAAAAGACAGGTAAAAGAGCTGAGAACCTCAAGGCGCTGATCGAGGGGCTGGGCGACCGCTTAGTGATGTGCCCCTCGTCTGAGAGAAATGAGTATTTTAATTCTTATCCGGGAGGACTTCTGGATCATGCCCTCAAGATCCTGGAGTCTAGCTATAAGATTGCCAAAGGCTGCGGCATTGAGGTATCTAATGAGTCGATCATCTTGTGCTCCCTATTCTGCTTGATTGGCAAGGTTGGTGATGAGAAGCATGACTTCTATATACCGCAGGATAATAATTGGCGCAAGGAAAATTTGGGTGAGAACTACAAGTTCAATGATAAGCTCCCCCACATGAGGACGACCCATCGCAGTCTTTACTTGCTCCAAAAATTTGGAGTTGAGGTGAGCTATGATGAATGGATGGCTATTCTACTTGCAGATGGATTGACTGATGACACGCGTCTTTACTCCATGAGAGAGCCTTCACTAGCACTAGTGATATCTTCGGCAAATAAATTGGTACAGGCTCGATCTCGAGAAGACAATATTCCAGTTCCTTTCTAAGGTAGAGCATATTTAATAATATGCCGAATAAATTTAAAAGATTTAAGCCTAAATTTGTGAAGCGAGCATTTGTTCGAGGCTCTGGATTAGGGCAGACTGGCGCGCACGGAACGTCAGCTTTTCAAAACCCGCCCGGCATCCATAGGCTTGGGTGGGCCCCGAGACCTTTTCCTAGGACAGGAATGACAGGGGAGCCCAATAGTTCGATCATGGGTCGAATGGGATCCGGTGCACTCTCAGTATACACTGATGAAGACAAAGAAGAATTTGAGAAGCAGAGCGGACCTCCTGGCAAAGGTGGTAACTACAAAGCTTCTATGACAAGAACTTATATTAAAAAAGGCGGAGGCCAGACAATGATAGGATTACCCGGAGGAGTTGTAGGCGAATCACATCTCAGGGACATTATCAGAAACGAAATACTTGAAATGAAGGGCGATCCCGACGGAGCTAAAGCCCTTGCTTATGAGCTTATGCGGAGTCAAGAGGGCGATGATGAAGACAAAGAAGACGAACTCGATGAGTTCTCCGGATCAGCTGCAGTAGCAGGTTATTCTCTACCCTTGGGTGCTTCTAATCACCCTTCCACGCTGAAATCTCGCGGAGAGTTCACAGCTAAGATGTACGGTGGAGAACGTGTGAGAACCCTTAAATTACGACGAATGAAAAAGCCCGAGTAATCATTGAACATCCTTGTAAGCTAGGTTAGAATACACCTGATCATCAAGCTTCAAGGAGAAAAAGATGGCTATTGATTTTGATGCGATTCGTCGCAAAGTTGCTCAACTCTCTGGCAACGCACGCCGCGGCTCTGCTTTTTGGCGTCCAGAAGAGGGTGAGCATACAGTACGTATTGTACCTTTTACCGACAACGATGGGCAGCCATTTAAGGAGCGCTGGTTCTACTACAATGTAGGTGAGAACCGCGGAATTCTTGCTCCTAAGCAGTTCGGAAAACCTGACCCCATTCAGGAGCTAATCAACAAGCTTCGTGACGAAGGCTCACCCGAATCGTCTGAGCTTTGCAAGCGCCTCTACCCTAAGATGCGCGCATATGCACCTGTTGTAGTCCGCGGCGAAGAAGATAAAGGAGTTCAGCTTTGGTCCTTCGGGAAGATGGTCTATCAGGACATCCTCAACATTATGCTCGACCCAGATTACGGAGATATCACAGATCCTCTAGAAGGTCGTGACATCAAGGTCTCACTATCTAAGGCTCCCGGACAGCAATGGTCCAAGACCTCTGTGATGCCTCGAGGCAAGGCTTCTAAGCTGTCCTCCGATACTGCTAAGATTGAGACTTGGACAGCAGCTATTCCAGACTTGGATGAGATCTATAGTCTGGAATCCTACGAAGAGATCGAGAAGAAAGTCAATGACTGGCTCAACGGCTCTTCGGCTTCAGATGACGATGGTACTACTGGCGGATCTACTTCTACTACTACCTCTACTACTAGCGCTGCTACCACTACAAGTACTGCAAAACCTGCAAAACCAAACGCTGAGTCGAAGTCATACACTTCTTTAGATGACGCTTTCGCTGATCTTCTCGGCGACTAGGGGGATAAATGGCTAAAAAACCTGCAGACAAAAAGTCTAAAAAATCTGATGACTTCACTGCAGATCTCATCAAGTCGCTGAACAAGGATCATGGGAGCAGGATCGCTTATAATCTCAGCATTGATGAGTCGCCAACTCATGTCAAGGCTTGGGTGTCCACAGGCATCCGGCAACTGGATTACATTGTTGCAAATCGTAAGGGAGGGGGACTCCCTTGCGGTAGGATCGTAGAGATCTTCGGACCTCCTTCGATCGGCAAATCACATATTGCATACCAAATAGCTAGAAACACCCAGACCATGGGTGGCATCGTAGTCTATATCGATACGGAGAATGGTACTTCTGTGGAGAATTTAGGCCTCTTGGGAATTGATGTCTCCCGTCGGTTCGTGTTCATTGAGACAGCTTGCACTGAAGAGGTGTTCGCGGTCGCAGAGTCCACTATTATGAAGGCTCGCGGCCTGAATAAAGATGTCCCCATCACCATTATATGGGATTCAGTTGCTGCATCTTCCCCCAAAGCGGAACTTGTAGGTGACTATGATAAGGACTCGATCGGCCTGCAGGCTCGTGCAATCTCGAAGGGTATGAGAAAGATCACGCAGGTGATTGGAAGCACGAACACGCTTTTCGTTGCTTTAAACCAGACGAGAACGAAGATCGGTGTGATGTACGGTGATCCCACCACTACGCCCGGCGGCATGGCACTTCCTTTTCATTCATCCACGCGCATCAAGCTTGGTGCAGGTTCGCCTATTAAAAACAAAGACGGCGATATTGTAGGCATTAATGTGTCAGCAAAAACCATCAAGAACAAGGTGGCGCCACCCTTCAGGACATGCCAGTTTGAGATTCATTTTGGCGTAGGCGTCAAAGAGCATGAGCAGGTCACTGATTTACTCCGATCTTCTGGTGACGTAACCGTAGATGGAAAAACATATTCAATCGAAGGTGCTGGCGCCTGGAAGACCCTGACAGTCTCTGATGAAAAGACTGGAGAGGTTCTTGTAGAGAAGAAGTTTACCAAGAGTGGTATGGAAGATGTTCTTAAGGATCCTGACTACAGTCATCACATTGAGCTAATGATTGAGAACATCTTGATAAAGAAATTTGAAGGAAATCCAGACTTTAACACTGATTCCTACGAAGAAGTAAGGGCAGTTGCAATGGACATGGCGGAGAATGATCTAAGTTGAGCCTATACATCAAAGTAAAAAGGACACACCCAGATGCTGTAATACCTGACCAGAAAGTCGGTGATGTCGGATGGGATCTAACTGCAGTCGAAGGTGATATTATCGAACCTGGAAAAGTGGCAGTCGCCCCTACAGGATTAGTGCTAGCCGAGAATCCTTACGCTAGTGACATCCACAATCAGGTTCTACTTAAGATCGAAGCACGAAGCGGATTAGCCAGCAAGCACTGCGTTTTTCCTGTGGGTGGCATCATCGATCCAAGTTACCGCGGCGAGATGGGAGTCATGCTCTATAATGGAGGAGATCAGCCCTATGAGTTCTATAAGGGCGACAGGGTTGCCCAGATTGTTATCTACGAAGTGCACGCCAAAACCATAGGCAATAAAACATGCTTTATGGAGGCAGATGCTGTGCGTTCATCTGATCGAGGCGATAAAGGTTTTGGCTCCTCAGGAAGATAGACCCGTCCTCATCTTCGATGCGATGAACCTTTTTCTTCGCGTCTATTCGGCAAACCCGTCGATTAGCAAGCATGGTCATCATGTCGGAGGCGTAGTCGGTTTTTTAAAGTCGATGCGCAATATCATCGACCGGTTTAGCCCGAGCCAGATCTATGTTGTATGGGAAGGCGGAGGCTCTTCCAGAAGAAGGGCTATCTATCCCGATTACAAGAAGGGTAAGAAGCCGGCCCGAATGAACCGCTTCTACGAACAAGATATTCCAGACACACAACAAAATCGCAACAAGCAGATCGCTACTCTAATTAAGATGATGAAGAACTTACCGATCTGTCAGGTCTATGTAGGCGACTGCGAAGGTGATGATGTTATCGGCTATCTCTGCAAGTATAAGCTTCGAAACTTAACCAAAGTGATCGTGTCTTCAGATCAGGATTACTTCCAGTTACTAAACGAGAACACAAACATCTTCAGGTTAGGCCGCAAAGAGATTGTGACTCGAGATCACATTCCCGAACTTTTAGGTGTGAGTGCGAGCAACTACTGTGTAGCCAAAGCTGCAGTTGGAGATAGCTCTGACAACATCGCCGGCATCAAGGGTGCAGGCTACAAGACAATGGCTAAAAGATTTTCCTTCCTAGCAGTCGATGAGGAAGCTGATATCAAAAAAATATTTGAGTATGCTTCTGCGAACGCAGAGGGTAAAATTAAAATCTACCGAGAGATAGCAGACAATTTTGATGTCTTGGAACGTAACTGGCGCCTGACATATTTAGATTCGCGAAATCTGGCGGCAAATCAAGTGAATCAAATCGAACACATCGTAGATACATTTGAGTCTAAGGGGAATAAGATCGGGATGATGAGAGATCTGATTGCTGAAGGCATCCAAAACTTTGACGTCGAATCGCTCTTCCTTAGCTTTACTTACCTAGATTAAGAGGTTCACGTGACACAAGAGTCCGGTATATCATTTGCGTCTTATGGAAAAGACTTTCAAGAAAAAATCGTTCAAGGTCTTCTCACCGACAGGATGTGGGCAGAACAAATGGCTGAGGTTATTGACACCCGGTTCTTTGATCTGAAATACCTCAGGTTTCTGGCTGATCGATATTTCACTTATCACCAGAAATACAAAGATTTTCCAACCCTTCCCCTTCTTGTCTCCATTATTCGCGATGACTTGAAGACGGGAAACGACGTCATCCTTCGGGACCAGATTGTTGAGTATCTACAACGTATTAGGCACAATCCCAACATGGGAGACTTGGAATATGTTAAAGACAAGGCACTTGACTTCTGTCGTAAACAGGCATTTCGAGGCGCATTAGAGGAAGCTGTTGATCTCATTCAGGTTGATAAGTTCGATTCAGTTATGGACTTGATGCGCAATGCACTTTCAGTCGGAACCACACCTTCTGTTGGCCACGACTTCTTTGAAGACATGGATTCAAGGTTTGTTCGAACAAATCGATCGCCTATTCCAACGGGTATTGCACAGATTGATGCAAAAGATATCCTCAACGGGGGCCTAGGCAAAGGCGAGATCGGTGTCATCACAGCACCTACAGGAGTTGGTAAGTCACACATGCTGGTTAATCTTGGCTGTGCAGCTTTGCGAGCAGGATTTAACGTAATACATTATACCTTTGAGCTTACCGAGACAGGCACGGGCCTTCGTTACGATTCCAACCTTTGCCAGATCCCTAGTAACGAAGTTCAGGATCGCAAGGATGAAGTCATCGAATACTACAAGGAAAGAGGAGAAGGTCTTGGAAGGCTGATGATCAAGGAGTATCCGACAGGAACTGCAACGGTCCAGACTCTTCGATCCCACATTGAAAAGCTAAGCCTTAAAGGATTTATTCCTCATGTGCTGATTATCGATTATGCAGACATTATGAGGTCATCGCGGCAGTATGACTCAATGAGACATGAACTCAAGAAGGTCTATGAAGATCTTCGCAACCTGGCTATGGAAAAATCCATGCCTATTTGGACAGCATCTCAATCCAACAGAGACTCCGCTAACGCTGATATCGTAGGTCTGGAAAGTATGTCAGAATCTTACGGCAAAGCGCAGGTTGCAGATGTTGTAATCTCCATATCTCGTAAGCCTGCTGAGAAATCTGAAGGATTCGGACGACTTTATATTGCTAAAAACAGAGCCGGCCGCGACGGAATTGTGTTCCCAGTAAAGCTCAATACTGCAATGAGTAGGTTTAGCATACTAGAAAACTCAGAAGAAATGTCCCTCATGGATGCAAAGAAAAAGAATGAAGGTGATTTGAAGCAGCTTTTACAGCAAAAGTGGAAACAAGTCAGTAAAGTTGAAGTACAAAGTAAAGAAGAAGTCAAAGACACAGAAGGTGAGTCGTAGATGTCAACCTATGATGAGGTTTTCAAGGAAAGCCTAGAGTATTTTAAGGGCGATGAGCTAGCAGCTTCAGTTTTCGCTACAAAGTATGCACTGCAGGATAATCAAGGTAATTTCCTTGAAACTAATCCCGACCAGATGCATCACCGTCTAGCACAAGAATTTGCTCGAATCGAAGAGAAGTATGAAAATCCAATGTCAGCTGACGAGATTTATTCGCTTCTCAGGGAATTTAAGTATGTAGTTCCCCAGGGATCACCAATGTCTGGCATCGGAAATCCCCACCAGATCCAATCGCTCTCTAATTGTTTCGTAGTAGATTCTCCCCAGGATTCTTATGGCGGAATTCTTAAGGCAGACCAGGAGCAGGTGCAGATTATGAAGCGCCGCGGAGGCGTAGGATTTGATATTTCTACAATCCGCCCGAAAGGTTTGCGCACGTCTAATGCTGCAAAAACAACTGATGGCATTGGCGTCTTTATGGAGCGGTTTTCTAATTCGTGCCGCGAGGTTGCGCAAGGTGGTCGCCGAGGAGCTCTAATGCTCACCATCTCTGTGCACCATCCAGACATTGAAACATTTATCAATATCAAGCGCGACTTATCAAAGGTTACCGGCGCCAATATCTCGATTCGACTAACCGATGAGTTCATGCATGCTGTCGAGAATGAAGAAGACTACGAGTTGCGCTTTCCTGTAGAACCCGAAGAGGAAAGAGTGGTAACTCGACAAGCTCATGCCAAAGATATTTGGGACCAGGTTATCGAATCTGCGCACGGTTCAGCAGAGCCAGGACTACTTTTTTGGGATAATGTACTCAACTACACACCTGCGCAGATCTATAAGGAACAGGGATTCCACACCATCAGCACTAATCCGTGCAGCGAGATCACGCTGTCAGCATATGATAGCTGCAGGCTTCTGCTTCTAAACCTCACTTCTTTTGTAGAGAATCCCTTCTCTGAGAATGCAAGGTTTGACTATAAGCTATTTGATGATTACTCGCAAAAGGCTCAAAGGTTAATGGATGATCTGATCGATCTTGAAATTGAACATGTCGATCGAATCATTAAAAAAATCAAGAAGGACCCTGAGTCAAAAGATGCTAAGCGGGTTGAGCTCGAACTCTGGCAAAAGATTCGAAAGGCAGCCCTTGAAGGTCGTCGAACAGGATTAGGTGTCACGGGCCTAGGTGATACACTTGCAATGCTTAACCTCCAGTATGGTTCTCCGAACAGCATACAAGAAACTGAGGACATCTATCGAGCATTGGCAATAGCCGCATATAAGAGCTCATGCCAACTCGCTGCTGAGCGAGGTCCCTTCCCAGTTTATAACTTCGAGCAAGAAGAAGGTCACCCGTTCATGGGGCGCCTCTTCGAAGCTTACCCACAATTACGACGTTTACATAGAAAGCACGGAAGGCGCAACATTGCCTTAACCACCACTGCACCTTGCGGCAGCGTTTCTACGTTAACGCAGACCACTTCAGGTATTGAACCTGCTTTTATGCTCAAGTACATTCGGCGTAAGAAAATCAATCCTAGCGATCCTGAGGCTCAAGTAGACTTTGTGGATGATCTAGGAGATCGATGGCAGGAATTTGACGTCTATCACCACAATTTTAAGAAATGGATGGACACGACCGGAAATTCAGAGATATCTGATAGCCCTTATGCTGATGCAACAGCTAATGAGATTAACTGGGAGTCAGCTGTAGATCTTCAAGCTGCTGCACAAAAGTGGGTGTGTCACGCAATCAGTAAGACTATTAACTTGCCCAGGGATGTCACAGTTGATGATGTCAAAAAAGTGTACTGGCAAGGCTGGAAGAAAGGTCTTAAGGGAGTAACCGTGTATCGCGATGGTAGTCGATCTGGAGTTCTGGTGTCTGATGACGCCGCTGCAAAGAACAAAGATGGTTTTGATGAGACACAACCACCTAAGCGCGCTGACACTTTGGAATGTGATATCCATAACACTTCTATTCGAGGTGAAAAATGGACCATTATTATGGGTCTAATGAATGGAAAGCCTTACGAGATCTTTGGCGGAATGGCAAATAAGATCGAGATCCCACGATACTACAAGAAGGGAACTCTCACTAAGCGCCCCAGAAAGACAATGAACTCCATCTATGACCTTAGGTTTGGGCATGAAGGAGATGAGTTCTGCATCAAAGATGTGGTTGAAGTGTTTGACAACCCAAACTATTCAGCGTTCACGCGGACTATTTCTCTCGCCCTGCGGCATGGAGCTCCGGTTTCATTCATGGTTGAGCAGCTTCAGAAGGATAGAGAAGCAGACATGTTCTCCTTCGCTCGTGTGATTGCTCGAGTTCTTAAAAATTATATCGAAGACGGAACTGCTGCATCTGAGAAGACATGCGATGATTGCGGTGCCGAAGGAACATTAATCTACCAAGAGGGATGTGTTACTTGCCTAAGCTGCGGCACTGGCAAGTGCGGATAAGACAAGAGAGACAAAATTGAAAAAACAGGTCAAAGTCGATGGTCGCATCAGCGAAGTAAAGCTAATGAACAACCCGATTGTTATTCGGGTCAATAAGTTTAGTGAGGATGGTGCCAAGAAGTTCAACCAGGATATGGCTGCAGCCCACAATTCAGGGCAAGGTATTATTCCAGTTGTGATTGATTCTTATGGAGGGCAAGTTTACTCCCTGATGTCAATGATAGCAGATATCAAGAGCTCAGATATCCCTGTTGCCACCATTGTCGAAGGGAAGGCCATGTCATGCGGGGCTGTACTCTTCACATTTGGAGCAGAAGGTCACCGATACATGGCACCTGATGCAACTATAATGATTCATGACGTCAGTAGCGGAGGTTTTGGAAAGGTAGAGGAGCTTAAAGCTGATGCAGCTGAAGCCGACCGCCTTGACCAAAAGATCTATAAGATGATGTCACAAAACTCCGGCAAGAAAGATGACTATTTTAAGAAGATAGTCCACAAGAAAGGTCACGCCGACTGGTTCTTGGATGCAGAGGAATGCAATAAGCATAACATCTGCAACCATATAAGAGTTCCTTCGTTCACAGTAAGCATCGACGTGAATATGGAACTTGACTAAGAGGCATCTACTTCTTTTTGCAGCTCTTTTTTTAGGCTGTGAAACTCCTGATCAAGTGTCTGACTATGTGGCTTACGGAGCACACCCGATAAAAGTTACTAGCATAACAGAGGGAATCCAGGCTTTTTCTCTAGACGATAACTTCGTTCTCGGAAAGTTAACAGATGCCCAGCTAGTCAATGCAATCATCATTATGGATATTGCAAAAGAGAAGACTTTCGACGCTCCAACACTTCTAGCTGTAGCATTCAGGGAGTCTGCTTTCAAAACGGGAATAGTTTCCAAGCAAGGAGACGTCGGTGTTTTCCAAATTAACGCTCGGTGGTGGTGGAAGAAGCTAGGATATGCTTCTCGTGCAGATTTTGTAAAGAAAAACCAGGATCCTTCTACGAATGCAAAGAATGCGATCTTTATCATCAAGAAATTTAAAAAATTTAAAAGCTGTCGAGGAGATAATCTTTTTGCTTGCTACAATGGTGGGCCTGGATGGAGGCTTTCTAAGAATGTCGATAAGATCAAAGCATACCAGAAACGTGTAATACGAGCAAGATATTTAATTAAGCGCCACATGAAGCGCTGGAAGCGAGATATCGGAAGTGAGCAACCCTAATCATCCTCGGCAAACTGGCGACGGAAAGCTACGCATTGAAGACGTAGTTGATGATTGGGATTTAGGCTTCTACGATGGTAATGCTATAAAATGCATACTTCGCGCAAAATTTGGCAATCAAGAGATACAAGACATAGAAAAAGCATTAGAGTATCTTAGGCACTATTTAAGAGTGTGCAAGGAAGCCCATGAACGAGCAGATGAGGAACAGACCGCGACTTGGCGCCCTGGTTGTGGTAATTATATCTCTAGTGGTACCGAATCCGACGATTGACAGCCTTTCTCGAATAGCCCTGGTCGGACTTTTTACCGACTGGGCATATCAGCTATATAAACGTTCATAAAGCTTAGTATAATAATTTCATTGGAGTTTTAAAATGGCAAAGAAGATTTATCGTCTTGATGATGAAGTGGTCGCAGAAGTGGC
>Ga0114997_10001571_pt1 | contig 18891 bp, 19 predicted proteins | sample ArcticOcean_MG_C_2_FD_87045 | JGI IMG/M metagenome (GOLD analysis project Ga0114997, IMG submission 87045) | Marine microbial communities from western Arctic Ocean - ArcticOcean_MG_CB4_136 | ecosystem: Environmental > Aquatic > Marine > Oceanic | place: Arctic Ocean: Canada Basin | collected...
CATACAGGTTATAGTTCAATGTCTCACTATAATCTTGCTTTATGTATTAAGAATTGATCTTTTCATTATTTAAATTGAGTATTTTTCTAGACTGCAGCTCAACCAAATCAATTGTCGGCACTCTCCCTCATTTCTATGAGGCAATTGATTTTACCTTTCTTTTAATCAATTCATTGTGTAAATTTTTTGCGCTAACATAGAGACAAAAAGAATGATGTTACCAAAAACTATGAAGGCTGCAATATTGCAGGAATTAAACCAACCTCTGGTGGTTGATGAAGTTGAATTACCCGCAGAGTTAGGGGTAGGCCAAGTCTTAATAAAGATTGCATATAGTGGAATATGTGGTTCCCAGCTTGGTGAAATAAAGGGGGTTAAGGGGGAAGATAAATATCTCCCTCATCTATTGGGCCATGAAGGTTCTGGGATAGTGAAAATGGTTGGTCCGGGGGTCAAGCATGTTCAGTTAAATGATCATGTTGTCCTGCATTGGAAGCAAGGTAAGGGAATTGAATCTGTGCCTCCAATTTACAGATGGAAGGGGGGTGATTTAAATGCAGGTCTGGTTACCACTTTTAGTGAATATTCTATTGTGTCGGAAAATAGGCTCACCCCTATAGATAAAGAAACTCAATTAGATATAGCCGCTTTATATGGATGTGCAGTTAGCACTGGATTTGGAGTCATAGAAAACAATGCCAAGATAAAACCAGGAGAGTCTTTAGTTATATTTGGGGCGGGTGGCGTTGGATTAAATATGATTCAAGCGGCCTCTTTAGTATCAGCCTACCCAATAATTGCGATAGATCTGTTTGATAATAGGTTAGAGTTAGCTAGAAGTGTGGGGGCTACTCATATTATTAATTCAAAAAAACAAAATGCAGAAGAGGAGATCAAAAAAATTGTAAATGATAAGGGGTTAGATGTATTTGTAGATAATACAGGCCAGCCTTCAATAATTGAATTAGGCTATCACTTAACTAACAAAAATGGACGTTTAATTTTAGTGGGTGTTCCTCAGCATTCAAATAATATAACTATACATTCACTCCCATTGCATTTTGGCAAGACATTAACAGGCTCGCATGGAGGAGAAAGCATTCCTGAAGATGATATTCCTCGTTACGAAAAGTTATTAAAAGCTGAACTGATTCAATTAAAACCTATCATAAGTGAGTATTTTTCTTTGAATGACATAAATATAGCAATAAACGGCATGAAAGATGGAAGCATTTCAGGTAGATGCTTGATTAAACTTAGTTAAATCCAAGAGGAGTAATGAGGATCAATTTGACTACTTTAAGGTGCAGAGAAAAGATTATTTTTTAATTAAAAGCTAAGATTGTTAAACTAAAAACTGCTAGAATCCAAATTCAAAATACTTAAAAAAATTTAATATGAATATACGTCACTGGAAAAGAGATACTTGTAGATTATGTTCCTCAAAATCCTTAGAAAAAGTATTAAATTTGAAGCCTGTTCCTATCGGTGAAAAGTACTCCAGTTCACCCTTTGATATTGAGTCGGAAAGATTCCCAATTGATTTATATAATTGTAGAGATTGCTCTTGTATCCAAGTTCTTGATAATGTGGATCAAGAATTTCTATGGTCAGAATATACCTACTTTTCTGGGCAAACTGACTCTATTATTGATCATCAAGAAGACTTTTCTGAATATGTTTGTGATAATTTTCAATTTAACGACACCCCTAAAGTAATAGACATTGGGAGTAATGACGGGACTTTATTGAAAGCCTTTGAAAGAAGAGGCTTTGATATTTTTGGTGTTGATCCAGCGGAAACTGTTGCAAGTGCAGCGGAGCAGCAAGGAGTGAAAACTCTTGTCGCTTTATTTTCCGATAAGATCATTGATGATCTGCCTCCTAGCTTTCAAAAAGTAGATCTCATTACAGCATTTAATGTATTTGCTCATTCTGATGATATGCAAGGAATGATTTCAGGTGTATCAAAATTACTTAATCCCAATGGCTTGTTTTGTTTTGAGGTTCAATACCTTGTCCCTATTTTAGACAAGTATTTATTGGGTACAATATTTCATGAACATATGATTCATTACTCAGTTACCAGTGCTAATAATTTTATGAAAGCAAATGGATTTAAAATCATAGACCTTCAATTTAATAATATTCAAAAAGGTTCCATTATCATCTTTGCAACAAGAGCTAGCAATTCACTTTTTGCGAAAGGAGTTGTTAATAAAACTTTAGCTAATGAAGAAGCGGATGGATATCTTGATGGCAGCAAATTTAAAGCCTTTGATCAGTATATTCAAGATACTAGAAGTAAAATCTCTGATTTGAAATCTGAAATAGCGAATAACGGTAAAAAAATATGTGGATTTGGTGCAGCTAGATCAGGGCCAACGCTAGCTGTTCAATTTGGATTAGAAAATATAATTTCTTACCTAATTGATGATCATCCATCAAAATGTGGAAAATTTGCTCCTTTTGAGAATTTAGAGGTTCGTCCTTCAGACTCAATTAAAGAGAATCCTCCAGAATATATTGTTGTTTTGGCTTGGATTCATACAAAGCGCATCATTAAAAACAATAAAGAATATATCGATCAGGGTGGAACAATGATTGCATTGTGGCCAGAGTATAAAGAAATCTCTAAAGAAAACTTTAATCAATGGTTAGAAATACATTAATGAAGAATACTAACATTGGCTTTATTGGTGCAGGTTTTATTGCTCAGCAGTGTCATCTGCCAGCATTTAAAGAGCAAAGTAATTGCTGCTTGTTTGGCATAGCAGATCCCCATAATGATCTTGTGGAAAGAGTAGCTTCTATGTTTGAAATACCTTTTACATACTCTTCGCACAAGGACCTAATTGCTAATAATGAAATAGATGCTGTAGTTATTACATTGCCTAGAGCCTATACATTTGGAGTAGTTCGAGATTGTCTTAAGGCTGGAAAACATGTTTTTACAGAAAAGCCGTTAACTCTTAATCATGAGAATGCTAAAAAATTAAAAAAATTGGCACAAAAAAAGAATCTACTCTTGTATGTCGGGTATATGAAACGAAATGATAGTGGAATGAAGAAATTCAAAGACATGATTCAAAAAAGATATTCTAATAATAAAAACCCACTTTTAATAAAGTCCACTTGTTTCATGGGAGACTCTTACTGCTCGCCTTTTGGATCTATTAAATCAAATCATGAACCCCAGCCATTAGATCTCTTTCATGAAAATTTTCCCTCACTCATTAAAGCTAGAGACAAGCCCGGCTATGAAAATTTTATTAATACATATTCACATGTTTTAGATTCACTCCAATACCTATTCACTAAAAAACTAAAGCTAATACAATCTAATATTTCAAACGAGGGGTATGGAATCACATTATTTAATGTAGGGGATACTCCTGCAGAGATATCAACAGCAAAGTCTGAAATTAATAATTGGTTTGAAGAAATACAAGTAGTCTATGAAGATGAGATTCTTGCTATTAACTTACCACCTGCATTATTAAAGAATGTCCCAGCAACCATTAAAGTTCAGAAAGGCAGGGATTTCTATGAAGAAACTCTTATGAGACCCAAATGGTCTTGGGCATTTTTAAATCAAGCAGAAGATTTTCTTTTAAGACTGCAAAAAAATAATATGGATCTATCTGCGCTAGATTCGGCGATTGAAAGTTTAAATCTTTCCCTGAATATCTTTAAAAGTAAAGTTTAGGCAATTACGTTGTCTGATAAAAAAACCATATTAATAGTAGGTGCAGATAGTGATTTAGGCACTTCACTTGCAAATTACTTGAATCAAAATCTCTATGAACTAGTTTTCACCTCTAGAAAAAAAAACCCACCGTTGAAGTGCATCCAGTATTTAGATCTTTCCGATAAAGATTCAATAGAGAATTTAAATCTTGAGGGTATTGAAGTATCAGTAATTTGCGCCTCCATAACAGATCAAAAGAAATGCGAAGAGGATCCGATGCACACATATAATATAAATGTTGAGGGAACGCTGAAGTTAATAGAAAGACTATCTAAAAATAATGTTCATATTATTTTTCCTTCAACTAGTTTAGTTTACGATGGAGCATACCCTTTCCAAGGGTCAGCAGATTCTCCAAATCCTAAGGGTAAGTATGCTTCATATAAATACGAGGTAGAGAAAGAAATTTTAAAATCTTACTCTAGCCATGCAACCATTTTGAGACTTTCAAAGTTAATTACAATAAATTATCCCCTGTTTCTTGAATGGCATTCAGCTCTTTCTGAAAATAAAAAAATTTTTCCTTTTGGTGATTTATTGTTCTCTCCTATTTCTATTAATTTTGCTGCTCAAGTAATAGAAAGAATAATTCAAGATAAAATTTTTGATACTTTAAATTTATCTGCTATAAATGAAATCTCTTATTATGATGCGCTCACTTATATTGCTAAGAATTCAGGTTTTTCTGTTAGTAAGATTACCGAAGGTTCTGCAAAAATTAAATTACCGGATCTTTTTCTTCCCTCTCACTCAACACTGGACACTTCTCAGCTAGAAAATCTTGGAATTATAATTCCCCCCTCTGAGTATGCTCTTGATTTCTTCATCAATGAAATAACTTGAATAGTTATAAGCAACAATCCTATATAATAGAAATTGGAGTAAATATTTTTCAATTTTTTCTATAGCTATGAGTAAAACAATTTTTGTTTCAGGAAATTTTAATATCCTTCATCCTGGACATTTACGTTTATTAAGATTTGCATCAGAGCTAGGGGATAAGCTAGTAGTTGCAGTCAATAGTGATCAGAAGGGTGGAGAGAGGGTTCTCGTTCCAGAAGAATTGAGATTGGAAGGATTGAAGGCAAACATATGGGTTGATGAGGCGTTTATCTTAGATAATAACGTCACAGATGCTATCTCTCAAATTAAACCAGATATTGTTGTTAAAGGTAAGGAGCATGAGCATTTAAGTAATCCTGAGCTTGATGCGGTTGAAAGCTATGGAGGTAAATTAATTTTTAGCTCTGGTGAAGTAATCTTTTCTTCGCTTGATCTTATTAATAAAGACCTAGAAGATAATAGTAAGTTAGGAATTAAGCTACCTGAAAAATTTTTATTAAGGCACGGCTTCACTGTTAATGATTGTAAAAAAATTCTTAAAAATTATTCAAATTTAAAGATATGTATTGTCGGAGATTTAATCGTAGATGAATATATAACATGCGATCCCCTAGGAATGTCCCAAGAAGACCCCACTATTGTTGTTACTCCCATAGATTCTCAAAAATTTGTTGGTGGCGCTGGTATAGTGGCGGCTCATGCAGCTGGGCTAGGCGCCCAAGTTGAATTTATATCTGTAGCTGGGGAGGATGATGCAGCTAATTTTTCTAATGATTCCTTAATTGCACATGGAGTTAAGACAAAAATTTTTATTGATGAAGGTAGGCCCACAACCTTAAAACAAAGATTTAGAGCTAAGGGAAAAACCCTTTTAAGAGTTAGCAAATTACATCAAGGAGCTATCAATCAAAACATTCAAGATGATATTTTCAATGCTGTTAAAAAAGTTTTAGATAGCTCTGACGTATTAATTTTCTCTGATTTTAATTATGGGTGTCTTCCTCAAAATCTTGTGAGTAGGATTATAGCTTTAGCAAAAACAAAAAAAGTTATTACTGCTGCAGATAGCCAATCCTCTTCTCAAGTTGGCAATATATCGCGATTCCATGACATGGATTTTTTATTTCCAACAGAGCATGAGGCAAGAATTAGCTTACGTAATCATGATGATGGATTGGTTATTATTTCTAGTAATTTAGCCAAAAAATCAAATGCTAAAAATGTAATTCTCAAGCTAGGTGAAGAGGGGATCTTGCTTTATTTTAGGGGCAAAGATATCACTGAACAGCAAACAGATAAACTTGCAGCTCTAAATTTAGCTCCACAAGATGTTGCGGGGGCCGGTGATTCATTGCTGATTACCACAATGATGAGTATTGCTGCTGGAGGCTCATTATGGCAATCTTCTTTGTTAGGGACTCTATCTGCTGCTATGCAGGTTAGTAGGGTAGGAAATACTCCTTTGAGGCTATCAGATATTCAGAGTTTTTTAAAAGATAGCTAAATCCCTATGATGCAGTTTCTAATTACATCCGCTTCAAAATTTAAAAGATATTTTTCAATAATAATCTATTCTCCCATTGCATTTTTTTTCAGGATTTTAAAAATCTATGTACCACATTTCTTTGTTGAAAGAATTGGACATCTAGTATCAGATCCTGACTCTTTCTTGAAGGAATATTACTTGCAGAATCAAAAATTTCCATTATGCATTTTACTTGCCCCAAGTAACTTCACAGCCAATAAAAAAGTAGCAGAATATTGGAGTAAATATTTTCTTGTTATTCAAAGTCCCCTTATATGTAGGATGCTTGATCCTTTATGTTTTCACCCATTACTCAAATCTAATGAAAAATATGCAGCAACTATCGGCTCTACCTCAAGTATTTATGCCATCAATTCAAAATGGGCAGACAAAGAACAACTTCTAGTAATCAATAATGAGGATCTCAAGATAGGTAAAAGCACTCTGATAGAGCTCGGATTAAATGAAGGCGATTGGTTTGTGTGTTTCCATGCTAGAGAGGGAGGTTACTCTCCATCAGATGATGATCTTCATAGCTTTAGAAATATACCTCTAGAAGATTACCTTCAGGCAATTAAGTTTATTATTTCAAAAGGTGGTAAATGCATCCGCATGGGAGATTCATCCATGCACCCCGCTCCAAAGTTAGACGGTCTTATGGATTATGCGCTTAGCCCCTTTAAATCTGAATTAATGGATATTTTCTTATGCAGTGAATGCTTGTTCTTCTGTGGGTCTAATTCTGGCCTTTATGAGCTAGCAAATGCCTTTGGAAGGCCTTCCGCAATTCCAAATATGGCTCCAATGAGCATGGTGCCAAAAGGCTCAAATGATTTGAGCATTCCTATGCTTTATGCCAGCACTGATTCACGAAAATTACTTGATTTTGAAAATATAATGCAGACTCAGAAAGCACACTATCGCACTTCACAAGATTTTAAAAATGCAGGAATAACCCTGATACCAAATACTCCTGAAGAAATTAGAGAATTGGCTGAAGAGCAATTTTTAAGAGCAACTCATGCCTATAAGTTAAATCATGATAGTGAAATTTTGCGCCAGAAGCATAAGGCATTGTTTCAACCTGGCCATTATGGACATGGCTTCTCTTCCAAGATAGGTGAGAAATTTTTAAAGCGTTATTCAAAACTGCTATCTTAGTCCCCTCGGGCAATTATTATAATTTATGAAAAGAGAAAAAATTCTAGTAACTGGTTCCACAGGGTTTGTTGGACAACAGGTTGTAAAGGCATTGAGCTTGCTAGAAGTAGATTTGTGTATTGTAGTGCGATCAGAGAAATCCAATTTTTTTGAACAAAATACTGCAGTGAAGTCAACAGTAATTTCTAATAATGTATTTGCTGAATCAGCCTCATGGTGGAAAAAGCAATGCAGGGATGTGGATATATTTATTCATTTAGCCTGGTATGCTGAGCCAGGAAAATATCTAGATTCTAGTAAAAATGAAGAATGTTTTTTAGGAACTGTAGAGATAGCAAAAGGAGTAGCTGAAGCAGGTGTAAAGAGGTTTATTGGCATCGGAACCTGCTTTGAGTATAAATTTTCAGAATCACCCTTGGATATTTCATCTCCATTAGATCCTCAGACTCTTTATGCAAAAATGAAAGTTAAAACTTTTCAATACCTTTCATCTTATTTTCAAGAACATAATGTTAGCTTTTTATGGTGCAGGCTTTTTTACCTTTTCGGTGAGAATGAAGATCATAGAAGATTAGTTCCAGTTATTCGAAAAAATCTTTCTAAAGGCAAGAGTGTTGAATTAACAAGTGGAGAAAAAGTAAAAGACTATTTGGATATTGAGGAGGCTGGCAAAATCATTGCCAATCTTGCTGTTAATAAGCACACAGGGGCATATAATGTGTGCTCAGGTATAGGCACGACTATAAAAGCATTAGCTGAAAAGATAGCAGATGAATATAATAATGGCAGGGCGCTCTTAAAGTTTGGGCAGGTCAATAGAAAGTCTTATGATCCACCTTTTATAGTTGGCATAAAGACAGATAAAAATTTTTAAATATAATTATGGGAGAAAATAATGACTGACTTTGATAAAGAGGTAGCCTCAAGGCTTAAGAATGTTCCTAGCGAAAACGACATGGTCGATTCTGCCGCTGCTTTTGTTTTGCATTCCACTCCCCCAAAATACTCATATAATTTTTCATGGCTTGGAAGACCTATTATTCAATATCCACAAGATATGGTTGCTATGCAAGAAATTATATGGAAAGTTAAACCAGATTTAATCATTGAAACTGGTATAGCCCATGGAGGTTCGCTAATTCTAAGTGCATCCATGTTGGCGCAACTAGATCTAGAGGAGGCAATTGAAGCTGGTGCAGAGATTGATCCAGCTCAATCCAAAAGAAAAGTTTTAGCGGTAGATATAGATATTAGGTCTCATAATAAAACTGCCATTGAGGCGCATCATATGTCATCAAGAATACAAATGATCCAGGGCTCAAGTATTGATCTCGATATCGCAAAGCAAGTCTCAGATATTGCAAGTAACTTCTCGAAAGTCTTAGTTTTTTTAGACAGTAATCATACACATGATCATGTCTTGTCAGAACTTGAGTTATATGCCCCTTTAACTAGCGTTGGAAGCTATTGTGTTGTCTTTGATACTTTAATAGAGGATATGCCAGAGGATATGTATCCTGATAGAGACTGGGGACCAGGGAATAACCCAAAAACAGCAGTTTGGGAGTACCTTGCAGACCATCCTGAGTTCCAGGTTGACCAAGCTTTAGAAAGTAAAATTCTTATAAGTGTTGCGCCTAATGGATATTTAAAGAGGGTTTCATAAAAATACCTAGTTTGTATAAATACTGCGCAAATGTAAATTGTTAGTTAATGTCCGTCAATACACAAATACTTCCTTCAGCCAAGAGCCCGCTTTTCAGCGTGCTGATACCAACAAGGAATAGGCCAAGTCTAACCGCCGATCTTATTAATTCAGTTTTATCTCAGAATTTTTTAGACTTTGAGCTAATAGTTGCTGACAATAGTTCAGATGAAGAAACTCAAATCATACTTAGAAATATTTCTGATCCGCGGTTAATCAATCTTAGAACTGGCTGCCTAAATATGGCAGAAAACTGGGAGACTGGAATAGCTAAATGTTCTGGTTCATATCTACTTTTATTCTCTGATAAGATGGTTTTAAAAGAAGGATCTTTAGATTATTTAGCTACCTATATTAAAAAATATTCTCCCGACTGCGTGAATTGGGATATCGACTCTTTTTTTGACAATGAACTGACTTATATAAAAAGTAAGCCCTCAAGTCATGAAGCTACTATTAAGTCTTCTTCTCTGCTAAAAAAAATACTAACCTCTGAATTTGATTCCGTCAGGACTCCTTGCCATTGCAACTCAGCTATCTCAATGTCTGTGATCCAGTCAATAAAAGCACAGACGGGCAGGGCATCCATGCAACTTAATCCTGATTACACTTTATCCTATCAAGTTCTAATTAGTATTAATGAGGTTCACAATTTAGATAAATCTCTTGCAATTCTTAGATACCCATCACTTAAGTCAGGCTATGGTAATGGAACTAGCTTTATGCTTAAGGGAGAGCAAGCTAAAAATTTCATGCTAGATAATGAAGACTGGATTGATAGAACAAATAAATATACAGGAGTCAGGATTCACTCTAATCATTTTGGTCTAGATTTAATTCTAAAAGACCTCTATCACATCTTAGAAAAGTATAATATTAATCCGGATGATCTGATGTCACAAGATCAACGTTATATTAATTACTATCTCTTTACTTATTTAGAAATTATATTTCGAACAAATATGGGTGCAAATATGAGTAATGAATTGAAACTTTGGAGAGCTTGCTTGATCGATGAAAAGGCTTCAATTAAAAATGCTGTTGCTTTAGAGGTAAGAAATTTTCGTTTAAGGTTCCTATACGTCAAATTGAAAAGATTCCTTCTTAGTATTGAAATACTAGCAAAACCTATCCACCTTATTGGAGACTATCTGTTCCGAAATAACGCGAAAACGTTTGATTCTTTAGAGGATTGTTTAATTAATACAAAGGTTCTTTAGAGTGAATGCAATCTTAAATTTATATATAAATACCTAGATCCCTCATGAAAGCTATATTTGTAATTGAAAGTCTTTCGTCTAACGGGGGAGCAGAGCATGCCCTAATTAATCTAGTAACTGAATTTCAGAGTAGGGGTTTGAAGCCACAAATAGTCTACTTGTGGGAGCCAAATGATTTTACAGATCTCTTGAATAGCATAGGCATTAAAACTCATGCCTTATCCTTGAATTCTCGATGGAGTATTTTTCTGGGATTGACTCGATTGTTAAGAGTTTTACACAAAGAAAAACCTGAAATCTTAAATGCAATTAATTTTTTTCCTATGTTTTACTGTGCTCTTACTAAGCCATTTTTATGGAGATTATCCAGAATTGTTTCATTTCATAATATGGGATATGAAAGTTATCCAGCTAATACCCTTGTCAGAAAATTAAGAAAAAAATTAGACATCCTTTTAAATAAAGCAATGGATGGCCACACTGCGGTTAGCGGCGCTGTTGCAGGCTCTTATAAACATCATCTACGACTAGACGCAATTGAAATAATAAATAATATTATTCCAGAAAAAAAGATATTGTCTTTTTTGCCGAATGCAAAACCAAAATCTATATCAAAACAGCTTAATCTTGAATGCCATCAAATTATTATGGCTGGGAGATTAGTACCTGAAAAGGGCTATAATTTTATGATATCTGCAATGAGTCTTTTAATTAAGAGAGGTATAAAAGTTAAATTAAATATATATGGAGAAGGTCCGCTATTGGAAGAAATTAACCAAAATATTCAATTCTATAATTTGAGTACTGCTATTACTATCAATAAGTCTGTCGACCATAAAGTGTTGTTCAAGAAAATCTTTCATTCTGATCTACTAGTTCTGTCATCTATTTCAGAGGGACTGCCTATGGCAGCAGCAGAGGCTATGGTAATAGGAACACCCATTGTTGCTACAAAAGTAGGCGGTTTACCCGAAATGATAGAAGATCAAATGTCAGGTATATTGGTTGATCCAAAAGATCCTGATGCCCTTGCTAACGCAATAGAACAGGTCTTAATAGACAAGGACTTGCAGATGAAATTATCTGATGGAGGGGTAAGAAGAATACAGGAAAAATATAGCTCAGATAAAATATGCATTAATCTCATTAATTGCTTTAAAGAAACGCTTAAAAACAGAGGAATGAATTAGAGTTATGGCTAAGGTTTTGATGTCGGTTACTATTGATACGGAATGTGACAAGTCTCCAGATTGGAGTAACTCTAATCCCTTATCATTTAAATCTATTATTGATGGAGTTCCAAATAAACTTCAGCCACTTTTTAAAATTTATGGAATTAAGCCAACTTATTTTTTATCTCCTGAGGTCATTCAAGATAACGACTCAGCAAAAATTTTTCAATCAATAAGAGATGAGTGCGAGCTAGGCACTCATCTGCATGCGGATTTTATTGAGCCCATGAAGACCGCAGATAATTTTGATGGGATGCATTCAGATGCATTTCAAACCGAATTTTCTCCCTCCATAGAATTTCAAAAATTAGAAAATTTAACCTCTCTCTTTAAATCCACTTTTAATTTTGATCCAATGATATTTCGAGCCGGACGTTATGCTGCCAATCAACACACCATAAAATCTTTAATTAAACTTGGATATAAAGTTGATTCAAGCTTTACACCACACCTTAAATGGATTGGTCCCAATGGATCAATTATCAATCATGAGGATGCTCCTGAACAACCATACTTTATGGATGATAGAGATATATACAATGATAATAATGGTGAAATTTTAGAAATACCTATATCTATAATAAAAACAAGAAGATTTTTTAGAACGAAACATCTATGGTTGAGGCCAAAGTTTTCATCTTTTAGTGAAATGAAGAAAGTTATAGATTCAGTGAAAGAAAAATTCAGCGATTACGAATATATAGTTCTGGTAATGATGTTTCATTCCCAAGAGGTTATTCCAAATGCAAGCCCTTATACTAAGACTGATCTTGATGTTAAAAATTATCTTAATTTGCTTAATAAGACTTTTGAATATGCTAAAAAAAGTGATATTCACTTCTCTACCCTCTTAGAAATTTATTTATTATTTAAGAACACCAGAAAATGAATAATCAGTCAAAAGTATGCATAGCAGGCAAGAATGAAATTGCAGTTTTTGGGCTACACTTTTTAGTTAAAAAATTAAGTAAAGAAAACATCTGTGTCTGCTTAAATTCTAATGATGAGATATACCCATCTTGGCAATCTTCGTTGCGACGGCATGCTTCACACCTTGATAGGCGGGTTGATATATCTGATATTAATGCTATAGACTATGCTAAAACAAATAATGATGATGAAATCATTAACTTTATCAAGGAGCTCAAGTGATAGATAAATGTGAAATCATCAATCTACCGAAGATTCAGGATGCGAGAGGAAATCTAACATTCATTGAAGAAAAATCACTAATTCCCTTTGAAATTAAGAGAGTTTATTATCTTTATGATGTCCCGGGAGGCTCAGAGCGAGGCGGGCATGCTCACATAGCTCTTAATCAATTAATCATCGCCTTGGCAGGAAGTTTTGATGTTGCGCTAGATGATGGGAAAACTAAAAAAACATTTACATTAAATCGACCATATGAAGGTCTATATATCTGTCCTGGAGTATGGAGGGAACTTAAGAATTTTTCATCAGGATCAGTATGTCTCGTTTTAGCTTCAAATCTTTATGCTGAAGACGATTATTACAGAGACTACGATCAATTTATTAGTTCACAGACATCATAAATTATGAAAATCCCATTCTTAGACTTGCATGCGAGCTATATAGAACTTCAGAATGAAATAGATTCCTCTATTTCGCGAGTTCTTAGAAGCGGAAGGTATATTGGTGGCTCAGAAGTTGATAGTTTTGAAGATGAATTTTCAAACTATTGCGGCTCTAAATTTACAATAGGTGTATCCAATGGATTAGACGCATTAGTGCTTTCATTAAAGTCTTTGAATATAGGAATAGGGGATGAAGTAATCGTTCCAGCAAATACATTCATTGCAACCTGGCTCGCAGTATCAGAGGTTGGAGCTATTCCTGTTCCAGCAGAGCCAAATCCTCTTACTTATAATATTGATGTTGATGAAATTCAAAAACTAATTACCTCGAAAACAAAGGCCATCATTCCCGTTCATTTATTTGGCCAACCTGCAGACCTTGATCCAATTTTAATGCTCGCAAAAAAAAATAATCTATTTGTTATTGAGGATGCTGCTCAGGCAATCGGCTCTAGATATAAAGAGAAGAGAATTGGCGCCCATGGTGACTTAGTTTGCTGGAGCTTTTATCCTGGAAAAAATCTAGGAGCTTTTGGGGATGCAGGCGCGATTTCCACAAACAATGAAGCGTTAGCTAACAAAATTAGATCTTTAAGTAACTATGGATCAAATAAGAAATACATTCACAAGTTCATTGGCAGCAATAGTCGCCTTGATCCTATTCAGGCTGCAATTTTAAAAGTTAAACTTCAATTTTTAGATTCTTGGATTGATAGAAGAAAAAATATAGCATCAGTTTACTCCTCAGCATTTAAAGATCATCCGGATATTACAATTCCATATGTACCTGATTGGGCTGAACCTGTATGGCATCTATATGTAATTAACTCAAGCCATAGAGATAACTTGCAGAGCTATTTATCTAAAAATGGTATTGAAACTATTATTCACTACCCAATCCCACCTCATTTGCAGGATGCATATACTGAAACTTTGCCTCAAAGCACTAGTCTTCCAATAACCGAGCATTTAGCTCTAAATATTCTTAGCTTGCCTATTGGCCCCCATCTTACAGAAAAGCAATCTCAATATATTATTGAATGCCTAGACAAGGCATCAATTTATACTTAAATGAGCAAATTGCTAACTCGATTAATTTTTGTCATTGTCAATGGGCCAAAGCATTTTTTAAATTGGGTTCTTATGAAGATTTTTGATTTTGAACCATGGCATGTCAGCACTCTAGCCTCAAGACCTTATTGCATCGATCTGGTGGACTATGTAAATAAATCTATTGGCATCAATGGAACTGTTGTTGAATTAGGCTGCGGGCTTGGAGAGAACCTTGCACATATCAAATGTTTACATCGTCACGGCATTGATAAATCACAAGAGGTTTTAGAAGCCGCAAAACTTAAATACTACTTTACGAATATACAATTTACTGAGGGCTCTTTTGATGCTGTTCGTGGAGAGAAAATAGACTATTTAATTGCAGTTAATTTTCTGCATGACTTTGACTCGTCACTGGTGCAAGAATGGTTTGAGATAATTATAAAAAATAATAATGTTTTGAATATTATTGTAGATGAACTAGATGACGAGCAATATTATAGACTCCATGACTTCAATTTCATTATTCCAACAGCCTACCAAGAAAAATATGTTCTCAGTAACAATTATAATTATGGGAGATCAGTGAGAATTTTTACAAGGAGCCCTCATGACTGATGAAACATATAAATTTACTATTTTTACTCCTTGTTTTAATAGTGAAAAATTTATAGAGAGGTTATACAACAGCATAGAGGCTCAGACATTTAAAAACTTTGAGTGGCTTATTGTTGAAGATTGTTCCACAGATAATACCAAAAGTATCTTACAAGACATCCAGAAAAATTCTAATTTAAATATCAATCTTATCTGTAATAAAAAAAATGAGATGATTTCATATAATTGCAACTTAGCAGTAAGAAAGGCAGTGGGAAATTTTATTATTTTTTTAGGCCATGATGACGAGCTTGTCCCAAAGGCTTTAGAAAAATTTGATCAGACTTGGAGCAATATTCCTATTTCCCGGAAACAGCAGCTGGCTGGCATGATCTCAAACTGCCAGGATGAGCTGGGCAATTCTGTGGGAGAGCACATGAATGATGTAGATTTCATCGCTAATTTTTTTGATGCATTTTATCAGAAAGGCTTTCATGGCGAACAATGCTTATGTTATTTAACCAGTGTTTTAAGAGATCATAACTTTCAAATTTTTGACAGATATATTCCAGAGTCAGTAATGCTGATGAATATTTCTGATTATTTTGATACATACTTTGTTAAGGAAGAATTGAGAATCTATCACACAGATCACTTCAGCTTTAGTGATGATTTACAAACTTCATCAAGGATCAAATATCCGAAGGGGATGAGGTATCTAAACCTTGAGAATCTAAATAAGCGCCCTCAAAAGCTTCTTTTATACCCAAGTCTTTTTTTTAAAAGTTTAGTAAACTTTAATCGCTTTAGCATGCATTCGCAAATATCATTTTTTCAATCGATTTCAGACCTTCAAAGGCTAATTTTTAAAGTTTTAGCGGTTTTGACCTACCCCTTAAGTTTTATATTATTTCTCAATGACAAACGTAAAAATTAAAGATGTTTTGTATTGAATAATCTTAGGGTGATTCAGCGTTAACCTAGCGGAAAATGAAATCTATAGATCTATGCAATAGTATGATTCATTGTATAATCTAAGCAATTTAATCAGGAGCAATTATCAAAATGAGTGAAGAGAGAATTTACCCAACAATCGCTAATCTTGAATCTTATTTGGATGGCAGTCCAGAGCATAAGCTTAGATATGAATTAGCTACCAGTATGATCTCTGGTCTTCATATTGCTGACATAGCATGTGGCGTTGGTTATGGATCATATCTTTTGAGCAAGAAAGCTAAATCTGTTAAGGGCTTTGATGTGTCTGAAAGCGCATTGATCCATGCTAAGAGTAACTTTCTTAGTGACAATGTTTTCTTTGATCATGCTAAAAATTTTCAAAAAGATAACTATGAAGCAGTTATCAGCTTAGAAACTATTGAGCATATGGAAGAAGCTGAAGGGGATGTTTTTTTACAAAATATACATACCAATATGAATGATTCAGCCTTCTTTCTCATTTCTACAGACTTAAATCACACTGATATTAGACATAATGTTACGCCATATCATCCTAGAGAATATAACTTTAAAGAGTTTCATAATAAGCTTGTATCAGCTGGGTTTAAAATAGATAAATGGTATGGTTTGAGCAATACAGTTTCAGAAAAGTTAGTTAAGAAAACTTTTGGATTTTCCATTGCAAATATATTGAACCTGAGGATTCACAAATTACTTCCTCCTTTTATTCGTAAGCTTTTATCAAAAATAATACTTGGAAAAAATACTGAGGCAGCAATTTCTTCCATTAGGTTGGTAGAGAACAATTTAGACGGATGTTTTTGTCAAATAGCCCTCTGCTCAAAAGCATAAGTAATAAGAATCAAGCTTTTAATCTAGCCTGATACTATGTGAAGTAAATGAATATTTTATACATTACATATGATGGTCTTTTAGAACCCCTTGGGCAGTCCCAAGTTCTAGCTTACCAAGAGCAGCTTGCAAAAGATTTTGACATTATTTTAATGAGTTTTGAAAAGCCTGCTGATCTTAATAATCATGAGCTTTTACAGTCAATGCAAGAAAGAATTTCTAAAACTTCAATTAAATGGATAGCTAGGAGATATCATAAAGCCCCTAGCATTCTCGCCACAGCATATGATTTATTAGCAGGAATCGTCCATTGCTCTTTTTTAGTTTGGCGTTATAAAATAAAAGTTGTTCATGCAAGAAGCTATCCACCTGCATTAATTGCTTTGTTTTTAAAAAAAGTTTTTGGCATCAAATTTCTTTTTGATATGAGGGGTTTCTGGGCCGATGAGAGGGTCGATGGAAATATTTGGAAGAAGGATAGTCAGGTATATAGGATTACAAAATCACTTGAGAAATCTTTTATTATCAACTCTGATCATATAATTTCCCTGACAAATGCTGCAGTGAATGAAATGGAGAAATTCCCCTATCTTGCATCGACATCTTTGCCAATATCCGTGATTTCAACATGTGTTGATTTAGAAAAATTCACACCAAAAAATAAGAATATAGACTCTGAACCATTCACTCTGGGCTACCTTGGAACAGTTGGGACTTGGTATCTGTTCCGAGAAACTGTTCATGCATTTAAAGTTTTTTTACAGATTAATCCTGGTGGCAGAATTTTAATTATTAATAAAGGAGAGCACCAATTTATTCGAGAGTCGCTTTTAAATCAAAATATACCCCTGTCCTCAGTTGAAATTCTTTCTGCAAACCATGACGAGATACCAAGTCTAATAAAAAAAATGAGTGCCTCAGTATTCTTTCTTAAACCTTTGTTCTCCAAGCAAGCAGCAGCTCCTACTAAATTAGGGGAATTCTTGGCATCTGGCATTCCTTGTCTTACCAACGGGGGAGTTGGGGATATGGCAGCAATTTTAAGTGCAGGAGGTGCCGGCATAACACTTCCTAAGTTAGATGATGCCTCAATCCAATCAGGAATAAAGGGATTGATTAAATTAACACAGCAAGAGGATATAATTTCTAAATGTAGAATAACTGCTGAATCCAATTTTTCTTTAACTAACGGAATTGAGAGTTATGCCAAAATTTATCAGAGTACCTTAAAATAACCTATGAAAAAAAATCTAGATAAAGCAACGGTTGATAGTTTTGGAGATGAATGGAAACGGTTCAATCAATCAAATCTTCCTGCTGAAGAAGCGCAAGAGATATTTAATCAATATTTTTCAATATTTCCTTGGACCTCTTTGCCTGATAATGCGGAGGGCTTTGACTTAGGTTGTGGTTCAGGAAGATGGGCAAGAATTATGATAGAAAAAATAGGGCACCTGAACTGCATTGATCCATCTAATGCTATACACATTGCAGAAAAATCTCTTGCTAGTTTTACAAATGCTAGTTTCTTCAAGAAGTCTGTGGATGATTTCCCTTTGCCAGATAATAGCCAGGATTTTGGTTATTCCCTAGGAGTCCTTCATCATGTGCCAGATACAGGGTCGGCAATTAAAGAGTGTGCAGCCATGCTAAAATCAGGTGCTCCGTTTCTCATGTATTTGTATTATGCGCTAGAAAATCAATCTCCTTTTTATAAATTTATTTGGAGATGCTCAGATGTTCTGAGACAAATTATTTGCAGACTTCCCCCGACCCTAAAGCACTTAGTTACAGATTTACTTGCCATCACAATATATCTCCCTTTAGCTAAAATCTCTTTATTGCTGGAGAAGTGCAAAATTAATGTTTCAGGTTTTCCTTTGAGTTTTTATAGAAACTGTTCTTTTTATACCATGAGAACAGATTCAAGGGATCGCTTTGGCACCCCGCTAGAGCAAAGATTTACTCAACAAGAGATTAAAAAATTTATGCAGGATGCCGGATTTAAAAATATTATTTTTAATAACTCTGAGCCTCGATGGTGTGTAGTTGGCACTAAATCTTAGTAGTTAAGACGTGTCTGAAACTTTAAAAAATAAAAAAATTTATGTAGTTTGCCCTTTTCCGCAAGGCAAAGCAGCTGGTCAACGTTTGAAGTATGAGCAGTACTTTCAGTCATGGAGAGATCATGGCTATGAAATTCAAGTATCTTCTTTTATGGATGCTGCTTTATGGGACGTTGTATATACCGAAGGTAATAACATTAAAAAATTTTTAGGGGTTTTTAAGGGTTACCTAAGAAGATTTATTGATTTATTTCTTTTTAATAAGTTTGATGTTGTTTATGTCTTTATGTGGGGGACTCCCTTTGGCTCATCCCTTTATGAAAGAATGCTACGC
>Ga0114997_10001572_pt1 | contig 18884 bp, 12 predicted proteins | sample ArcticOcean_MG_C_2_FD_87045 | JGI IMG/M metagenome (GOLD analysis project Ga0114997, IMG submission 87045) | Marine microbial communities from western Arctic Ocean - ArcticOcean_MG_CB4_136 | ecosystem: Environmental > Aquatic > Marine > Oceanic | place: Arctic Ocean: Canada Basin | collected...
AAGAATTCCGGGAAGTGTAAACTCGCCAACAAGAACCCAAATGAGCTTGATGTCGTCGCCGTTTCAATCTCGCACGTTCTTCACGTCGTCTCCGAGTACTTGAATCTCTTCATGCCCCCATACCCGACCGCACCACCGAGTAAGTGTAACAAGAACGCGCCAACTTGTAACTTCATCCCGGCGTTCAAAATGCCCTCCGCGCATTGGGCGACGGACCCGCCGACCAAAATAACCGTCATGATGACTCCGACGATCGGGCAAAACGGCTCCACCGTTCGGCACGTTTTCGGCGTCACTTTGTTCAAAGTGACACCTAACACGACGGGCACCAAAACAACTTTAATCGTACTTATCGCCATCCCGATTGCGTTCACGTCCACAATCGCGCCCAACGCCAACTTGCAAATCAACGGCGTCATAAAAATGCACCCAATCGTGGTCGCTGTCGTCATCAATACGGACAACGCCACGTCTCCTTTCGCGATGTACGCGCACAAATTCGACGCTTGGCCGCCGTTAATGCTTCCAACCAAAATCAAACCTGCTAACAACGGCCCGCTTAAGCCGATGGCGTTGCCGATGACGAAAGCCAACGCCGGCATGGCCACGTAGCAGTACAAGAATCCGAGACCAATGACGTCTGGTTTCTTAAACACTCTCAAAAAGTCGTCGATAGTTAACGTGATTCCCATGGAAAACATCAACAACGCCAAACAAAACGTAATCATCGGCGTGGTCATGAAATTGAAAAACGCCGGTTTCGTCAGCGCCAACGCCGCGGAGAGCACGGTCCATAACGGGAACAAGTTGCTAAATAACGCGGAGAACTTCGAAAACGAGTCCATAGCGGTCGCGGCAGAAACACGAAGTCCACCTCCCATCGTGGCTTTGCCTTTTTGCATGAAACCTCTTTTGTTCGTTTTTGTCGAATTCGTCACCAACAAGGTTTTTGAAGACGATTCCAGCGAAGAGGTCTTTTCACCACCATCATTCTCGCCGCCGCTGCTTTTCATCATCATCATCGCTTTTGTGGTGGTGGTTTGCGCTGCTTCGCCTCTTCTATTTAATCTTCTCGTCTTCTGAATCGTCGTCTGAATCGTCGTCTGAATCGTCTTCGTCTTCTTAAAAGAAGAAGATAAAGACGAAGAACGCATCATCATATCTGCTAAAGACGAGGACGATGTCATCATTTTTATAATAAGTTCCTTTTATTAACTTCTTCTCTTTAACTCTCTCTCTCTCTCTTATACTCTCTTGTTCGCGCGAAGAAGAACAACCAAGCGTGTTGTTTTGCGACTTTTAGAGTATTATTATATTCGATTATTATTGGCGGGGAAAACTGTGCGCGTGATACTAATATTAAAGAGATTTCATCAGAAAGAGAAAAGAAAAAGGGTGGAACGACGCACGTGGCAAAATTTCAACAAGTGGACGAAACCCGCGAAAACCTCGATTTGAGAGCACGCGTGCATGAATTTTTGCGCTCTCTCTCTCTCGACTCCGCTCAAAAACAACACAAAAACTCTTTTTTTTGGTTTTTTTGCCTTGATGAACTTCTTCAAATTTTGTCATCAAGTGCTTTTTTTGTTTGTGGGATCGAGATATTTTTTTTCTTTCTTTTTATTCAAAAGCAGTTACAAGAGAGACTCTCAAACTCTCAAAAATCTTCTTTATTAAAAGTAACTGCACAATAACAACAAGGAAGAAGAAGAAGAAGAAGAGAAAGAACGTAAAGCGTCTCTCGTTCTCCTAAAATCCTCACATTTCTTTTTGTAATCTTATTAAAAGAAGTTTATTTTCTTTTTCGTCTTCTTCTTTAACTTCTTCTTAGTTGGATGATGATGATGATGACGACGAGTTCAACCGCATCCGCCGTCGGAAACAATTCGATCGCGTTTAATAATAAAACGCGAAAATCGATTGTTTCTTCCAGATCTTCGATCAAACAACAACAACACCAACAAAGAAAAGCAATCTCGATGAGTAGGAATACAAAAACGACTCTGACGAGAAGATCTCAAACACGCAGAGGCGCTTCAGTCGTCGTTTACGCGAGTCAAGATGATGGATTCAAAGTTGCCGTTTTAGGCGCCGCTGGTGGTATCGGTCAATCGCTCTCTTTATTGCTAAAAATGAATCCGATGATTTCTGATTTAGCGTTGTATGACGTCGGACAAATCGTCAAAGGTGTGGCCGTGGACTTGTCTCACTGCAACACCGCGTCCACCGTGAATGGTTTTTGCGGCAACGAAGAGCTCGGAGAAGCGTTGAAAGAGTGCGATTTAGTCATCATCCCGGCGGGCGTGCCTCGTAAACCGGGGATGACGAGAGACGATTTATTCTCCATTAACGCCGGCATCGTTCGAGATTTGACGCAAGGCGTGGCCGATCACTGCCCTAACGCAGTCGTGGCGATTATTTCCAACCCGGTAAATTCGACGGTCCCAATCGCGTGCGAAGTGATGAAGCAAAACGGGAAATTCGACAAGAGGAAAATTTTAGGCGTGACGACGTTGGACATCGTGAGATCGGACGAATTCGTTTCGACTTTGAAAGGTTTGGACGTGAATGACGTGGACGTGCCGGTGATTGGTGGTCACGCCGGTATCACCATCTTGCCGTTGTTGTCGCAAACGTTCCCGCAAACGTCGTTTAGTGAGAGAGAAACGGAAGATTTGACCATTCGCATCCAAAACGCCGGGACGGAAGTCGTCGAAGCCAAAGCCGGTGGCGGATCGGCGACTTTGTCCATGGCATATGCCGCCGCGCGTATGGGTGAGGCTATTTTGAGAGGCTTGAGTGGCGAATCTGACGTGTACGAGTGCTCGTACGTTTCCTCCGATATTGTTCCGGACATGCCGTTCTTTGCGACCAAGTGCAAGTTGGGCAAAGAAGGCGTCGAAGAAGTGTCGCCGATTGGCGACATCACCGCCTACGAGCAAGGATGGTTGGACAAATTAAAACCAGAGTTGAAAGCGCAAATCGATAAAGGAATTTCCTTCATCGTCGATGCCCCGCAAAAGATTTAAATGCATCTTGATGCGTTACTAAAATAATTATATTAAAATATATAATTTAACGCATCATCATCATCATCATCATCGGCTTCGGCTTCAAAAAGAATACGAGAGAGAAAGAGAGAATATAATACAAGTTTAAATACACCACCAGTATGAATATAATCAACCGCTACCTACCGTACATCAGTGTACTTATTTTGAGATACTATATATTATTGTTACAGCAAACGCTATCTCTTTCACTCGCCTAATAATCTATGATTCTTCACAAACCGCCGCTTTTGAAATTGTTGTCGACCAAATGTCCTCCTTCTTCTTGTCATCCTCCTCGTTGTCCTCGTTGTCAACGAATCGATTGTGCGTGCCACCAACTCCGCCGGGTTGATAAAACGGGAACTTCAAAACTTCGTTCGCGGATGTTCTCTTTGACATGATCACTTTCTTTTGTTGTTGTTGTTGTTGTTTCGCCATCTCTTTTGCTTGTTTGAGAAGATTGAGATCTTCTTCGGAATCGTCGTCCATGTCCTCTTCCTCCTCCTCTTTTTCCTCTTCTGCTTCTTCTTCGACCATCATATCTTCTTCTTCGCTGTCTGATGATTCTAAATCTACCCCGTTGAAGAGTAAATATTGTCGATCGTCTTCGTCTTTGCCTTCGAAGAAATCCTCGTACACTTCCCACGGATTGCACTCGAAAATATTCACATCCGAGTAGTTTTCTTCGTGTTTTTTCAACTGATCGAACCCAAAAATTTTGTAAATCTCCGTTCTCGAGGGATCTTTGAAGCACAGGTACGCGACCGTGAGCTTTTTAAAGTCTAAAGTCGCTTTGTGCGCGCGAGTTAGTAGTATGGTTTTCTTCTTCTCGTTGTTGTTGCTCTTCTCCCTCTCGTCGTCGTCGTCGTCGTCGTCGCTCTCGTCGTCGTTTAAAGAAGAAGAAGAGTAACAATACATCTCTCTCAGTTCGCTCCCTTTCTCGCCAAACGCGGATAAATCTTTAATCAACACCAACTCCCCGTTCTTTTCCATCTCGAGATACGCGTTTTCTGTCTCGTCGCGTCTGCCTTTGTTCGAAAAATTCTTTCTCATCTTTTTCTTCTTCTTCTCCAAACACACTCGACAAATATCCGTCAAATCATCCGCCGTTTCTCCTCCGTTTTGTTCGTCTTCTTCTCCGCTTCTACTTCTCGAACCGGTGGTGGTAAACCTGTACCATCTTCCCAACTCTAAAAGCATGCCGCATTGATCGCACCACCCTCCTTTCCTCCCGCTACACGCCGCGTTATAACTCGGGTGCAATCGTTGACTGAGTTTGTGATACTTACTTCTCGCGACGTCCGCGTTGATTTTCGACGATCCACTCGTCTTCAACTTCAGTTCAAGGAAAAAGTCAAACGCGTCCTTCAGTTCGATGTTCCCTCGTTCAAATCGCGTGCGTCGTTCTTCCTCTTCTTCTCCTGATTCTTCTTTTTCCTCTCCTTCTTTATTAAAGTAATCTTTCTTCCGAAACGCGCGTATTTGATTCGTCTCCGAAATCGTTCTCGACCCGAACAGATTCTCGCCTCTTTCCTTCACCATCTGGTGTATTAAAACTCGAACCGGGAGAGACAAGTGCGTCTCGGAAAACGTGATGTTGGAATTGTTTTTATTCATCGCGTTAAAGTTGTTCTTAAGAAACGCTTCGAACTCTTTCAACACCGACTCGGGAATACCACCATTTATGCCGTCGTCCTCGTTTTGCTCCTCGTCGTCGTTTACGTCGTCGTTGCTCTTTAAACGACTCTTCTCATCATCAAAGCTCTTCTTCTCCTTTTCGTCGTCCTCTTTTTCTTTTGATTCTTCTTCTTCCCTCGTCATCATCATCAGCTCTCCCCGTGATGATGATGATGATGATGATGATGATGATGACTTTTATTAGAGACTCTTCTATAGAGTTGAGCGTTGAGCAGAGAAGAGAGTATGAATAAAACGTGTCTTCTTTTCACAAAGAAAGAATCGAAGAAAGAAAAGAAAGAATCAAAAAAGATCTCTTTTTCATCAGTCTGATGACTCTCTGAAATGACTCTCTTACGTATTAGTAATAAGTGTTGTTGTTTTCCCTTACGAAATTTTTGCTTCTTTTTTCTCTCTAGAGCTCGTCAAACAGTCCAATTTAATCGAGAGAATTTCTTCATTGAATTCACACACAGAGTCGTCGTCGTCTTTAGTAAACGATAACGACGACGACGACTTTAAAAACGAACAACACGATGATGGAAGAAAACAACGACGACTTTGAGGAAGACGAGGGACAAAAGAAAACGTTCGAATTATCAAAAGAATCCGAGTTACGCGTGGAGTGTAAATTGAATCGATTTTTTTACGTCTCCGTGGTTCCAAACACCGGGACGTGCGAGATTTTTGGGAGCGAAATTGGATCTTCTTCGTGTTCATCGAAAAATGGTGGTTCAACGAGTAAAATTGGTGGTACTACGACGACGAGTAGTAATACTACTACTAAGAAAAAATTGGGAGGCGGGAAGTGGGCGTTTTTCACGTACTCTGGGTGCACGATTGAACTGGAAGAAACGAATATTCAGACGACGACGAATGCGAGGAAGATTCTGATGAAGACAAGTGGTGGCGGCGGCGGCGAGGATTTTGGTGATGACGCGGGAAGAAGAAACGACGACGGTTTAGACGACGACGGAGAGAAGAGTGGAGACGAAGAGGGTTTAGATAAAGAAGAAGAACAACAAGCGATCGAAATAGCGTACGTTTCCGAGGAAACGCCGATGGTGAGTTACTTGAACGTTCACGGTATATTAGAGGCGAAGCGAAAGAAGGCGAGAGATTGCTCCGCTTTATTATCGAGCGACGACGCGGTCAACATCGACGTAAACGTAAACGAGATGGAGGGAGAGGAGGAAGAAGAGAAGAAGAAGAAGAGGAAGAGAGGAGAAAGAGTAGGAGAAGACGACGACGAAGGAGAGCAGGAAAAAGAAAACGATTTTCGTCAAAAATCATCCGCGGGTCCGCGAGTGTTAATCGTTGGCCCGGCTGACGTCGGGAAATCTTCCTTGTCGAAAATCCTCATCAATTACGCCGCGCGACAAGCGTGGTCGCCTTTATTCATCGATTTAGATCTAGGCCAAAACGCAATTTCAGTCCCGGGAACGATATCGGCCGCTCCAATCGATCACCCGATAAATCCGTTCGAGGACGGCGCGCACGTGAAATCTGAAATGCCTCTCAGTTACTTTTTTGGCGACGTTACGGTTACGGAAAACTCGAAAGAGCACTATAAGTTTCTCGTAGAGAAAATAGCGGAAATGATGGAGGCGAGAAACTCGAAAAACGAACACGCCAGACATTCCGGGTGCATAGTGAACACCATGGGATGGATCGAAGGGTTAGGCTTAGAGTTGATCTTACACGCCGTGAAAAGCTTAGAGATTGATACGGTTTTGTGTTTAGGCCAAGAGCGATTGTTTCAAACGTTATCGAAACAGTTCGCGAAAGACGCCGCTTTGGCGCAGCAGCAACAGCAAAAGGACAAGAAAAAGAAGAAGAAAACAAATAGTAGCGATGATGGTAAAAAAGTCGAAGCGGTTGAGATTCTCTCTTTGAAGAAATCCGGGGGCGTGGTTGAACGAACGACCGAGTTCAGACGCAAAACTAGAGACGATCGGTTTCGCGAATACTTTTACGGGTTCGATTTTGTCTCGAATCCTCTCTCGCCGGTGGCACAATCGGCGTTTTTCTCCTCCGTTTCCTTTTATAAAGTTGGCGGGGGTCCGAAAGCCCCAACGTCTGCGTTACCGATCGGTCAAGAAGCGAGCACGGACCCGATGCGAGTCGCTTCTGTGATCCCATCCATGTCTTTAGTCAACGCCATCGTTGCAGTTTCGCACGGTAAAACGCAATCGGATTTGTTAACCTCAAACGTCGCCGGGTTCATTCACATCGTCGAGGTTGATATGCACGCCAAACGCTTCACGTACTTGAGTCCGAACCCGGGGCAATTGCCGAACACGAACTTGATCGTCGGCAATGTGAAATGGTTCCCGGAGAATTAATACTAAAAATTCTTTATTATTATATTAGTACACGACTACACTGTTTCGTGCACGTATGCGGTAGCTTTTACTTTTCTAATTATTATTACAATAATAAAACACCCATCATTCAACACATTGTATTATAACCACTTTTCGGTATCGTCTAAAAGTCATCCTCCTTTCCTTGTCAGCCAGCTTCCTTTTTTCGTCGTCTGAATCGTCGCGTTGTTGCTACTCTCGTCGGTTCTGCTACTCCTATTATTATTATTATTACTATTATCAAACGCTGTGTTTTTGAAATCCTTATAGTTCTTCTCTCTCACCGTCTCTCTCCATCTCTTCAACTCCTCCAACTCTTCGACCACGTCTTCTAAACTCTCTTTCGTTAACTCCATCAACTTTGTCAGCTGTTGCCTTTCCACGGCGGCTATTTTTTTCTTCTCCCGTTCGCGTTCGTTCGATTTCTCAGCTTCCCAATACACCAACCCTCCGGCGACGGAAAAGAGAAAGATCTCCGAGACTAACTCCGCTCCGTTCGTCAAGGCGACGTCGTCCGACAAAGGTTTAACGTGGTGGTGATGAGAAGACGAAGACGATCCAGAAGACGATTTACTCCGACCTCTGGTCACGACAATCTCTAAAGGTTTTCCACTTTTTTTATCCATCACCGTCGTCGTCGTCGGTTTTCGTGGTATCGGTGCTTCTAACACGACGTACGAATACATGATATTGATTTTCTGCGCCAACGAAATGCACGTTTTTTTCAGCTCTGGTTGACTGACGATGAAGGATTTCAACGATTTCGCCATCGGTTTGGAGACTGTTTTCAGAACCAACGAAAACGCTTTCACGTATAACGCCATTTTATTGTTTCTTTTTAAGTAGTATTATTATATTCCTACTACTAAACTGTCTTCTTAATGTCTGTAATCTGTTTTGGATGATAATGGATGAAGTAATGAATTTTCTCAATTCCGCAACACAATGTACGAGAATTGAGGATGTGTTTCTCTTCTTTTTCTTCGTCGTTTCCTCCTCCTTATCCTCAACCACGACTCCTACTACCACCAAAACCAAAACCAAAAACTCTCTCTCTTTCTCTTTCTCTTTCTCTTTGCTTTTGTGAATCACAATAATAATAAATAATGAGTAGTGTTTGTTGTTGTGTGTTGTTAAAAATTGGAAAGACGAACGAGTTTTAGTGTGGACAAATAAAGGACGAGACTTTACGATTTAATCTCTGTGACGAGATATGTGCACGCGCGCGCGTAGTATACAAAAAAACTATTCTTATTCAAAGGAGTCTAATTCTGATTCTGAATGATATGGCACGTGGAGCTCTCCATTCGCGTACGACCAGCCTTCTGGGAGAGGACAGTTATTGTCGAGGCAGTATTGTACACATTCGGGGTGGTTGTTCTTGTGTCCAAGATGTACGGCGTCACTGTTCCAAGGCGCTTTTGCGGTTTCGCGCAAGTACTTCAAACAGTCTAAGTGGCCGTTCGCGGCCGCAAACCAACACGCAACTTCGTTATATTTATCATACTTACGCTCAACAAGATATTCGAGTATGTGGAGATGACCATTTTCAGCCGCCCAAGCTGCAGTAAGAGAATCCCAAGGCGCTTTGCCTTCTTCGCGTAAGTATTTGAGGCACTCGAGATGACCATTTTTGGCAGCAAATGAACACGCACTCCAATCGATAGGACACTCATTTGCTACGCAATACTTCACCATTTCCAGATTACCTTGTAATGCGGCCGCAAGAATCGTCTTATAATCCCATTCACACTTTTTCTCCTCTCGCGCCCACTTGAGCAACTCGAGTTTATTCGTCCAAGCAACTTCACGGCAGAAAACTCTTTCGTCCCAGTAACTCGGCCACAACGATTTATTCTCCCACGCAACTTCCAACGTCGATATCGACGACATTTCGCTCACTTTATACTTCTTTTTCAACCCCCTCTTGCGAGTTGATCTCTTTATCAACTTTTTCGTTTCACTATTCACTCCGTACAAGAATTTGAGATCGGTTCCATTCAATCTAGGAAGAATGTGTTTGAAACAAATATCGTCGTTATCCACGATCAAACTCCACAAAGAATCTCTCTGACCAACCTTCCTCTTCCGCAATCTCGTCATCACGACGCCTTTTACTCCCGACATCATCGTCAAAAGTTTCTTTTTTTGGAAGAAGACATTATTTTATTATTATAAACTCTTATGAAAGTCCTTCTTGATGAGCGTGTCTTAATGATGATGATGTCTGTTGAAATGAAGATGATTTTCTTCGTTTTCATCGTGTTTTTAAAAAAACAGACAAATGAGACTTTTTTGGTCTTTTTTCTTTTTTGCTCGTCGTAAAACTCCTCTCTTGTTTTTTGCCTCAAAAATTCATCAGTGTATTCTTTTGCCCCCGTCAAATTAGTATTTTTGCCCTCAAAAAAAAGCAACTTCTTTTCCGCAGAAAAACCTTCTTTTCTTTTCTTTTCCTCGTTCGAGTTGTTGTTGTTGTTGTTTTACTACTTCGATCAGAGAGTAGTTCAAAGAAGAAGAAGACAAAAAGAGGACAAAAAGAAGACAGAGAAGAGTATAAGAGAATTCCGGCTTAAAGATGACGAAAGAAGACGACGAGGAAATCAGACGTTTGCAAGAGAGACGTCGACGGAATGTTCATAAAGAAGAAGAAGAAGATTCTTTATCAGAAGACGAGGAGGAGAAGAATGATACACATAATAATAATCGTCAAAAGCGACGGCTGAAATCGTTCACCATGCCTCAAAACGCCACGAAAGACTTCATCGTCGACGGAGAAGATCAGGAAGAAGAGGAAGAGTTATTCTACGGAGAAAAGTTCGGAAAATCGAAGAAAATTTCCGATCGAGAAAACGAATACAAGAAGAGGAGGTTTCAGAGACTTCTCTCGCCGGAACGAGAAAAAATTAAAGGAGATTCCGACGAGCAAAAAGGAATCGAAGAGAAAAGAGGGTACAAAGAAGCCATGAGAGAACAGATGTTCGCGAGAGAGAAGGAAGAGACGATGAGGAACATCGAGAGAAAGAGAGAGCGAGAGGCGGAGGAGGCGAAGAGGAGGGAAATGTTTTCTATCGAAGAGGAGAAGAATTCTTCTGAGAAGAAGAAGAAGATGAACGAGGAGGAGGAGACAACAGAAGAAGGAACTTTGGGGGAAAAGAAGAGAAAGAGAAAGAGTCGGTGGGATAAGACGACGACGAGCGGGAATGAAAAGAACGAGGAAAAAGAGGAGAATGTCGCGAGAACGATGGACGACTCCGCCGCGGATACCGAGAAGGTCAAGGAGCACCGCCGACGTCTGCAAAACGATGCGTGGGACGACGACGACGACGATAACGCCTCGCAATCGGTTGGGAACAACAAAGGAGGAGTCACGAACGAGTGGGACGACGACGATTCGACGAAAGCAACCAAAAAGAAGCCGAAAAGAAACCGATGGGACGACGCGACGCCGAGAAACCAACAACCTTCTTCGACGCAAACAACGACGCGAAGGAAAGCGAGCAGATGGGACGAGACGCCGAGAAATGAACCGAGCGTTATGATGATGCAAACGCCGATGATTAATGGGGGTGGATTAGGGTCCGAGACGCCGTTAATGACTGGTGGTTCGGGGTCTGCGTTCATGCAAACGCCCGCTCGATCCTCTGAATTCGGAGGAGGTCAACAGATTCCGATGACGCCGGATCAGTTACGATCGGCCCGACACGACCGAGAGATGGAAGAACGGAACAGATTTATGACGGACGACGAGCTCGATGCGGTCTTACCAGGTTTGCCGCAATACAAAATACTCGAACAACCGAAAAACTACGTCCCGCTCCGAACGCCGGCGAGAAAGGCGCAGTTTTCACTCGGTGGTCAAACGCCGTTGTCTTCCGCCGGAGGAGCAGGAAATGGTGGTGGTTTCTCTATTCCAGAGGAGAATCGCACGCAAATGTTTGACGTCCCAGACGTCCCGGAGGATTTACCGACGATGAAAGCGGAAGATTACCAGTATTTCGCTCCGTTGTTGAAAGAAATCGACGAAGACGCTTTGTCCATCGAAGAACAAAAGGAACGGAAAATCATGAAGCTTTTATTAAAAGTCAAAAATGGTTTACCACCGCAAAGAAAGTCCAGTTTGCGTCAGTTGACGGACAAAGCGAGAGAGTTAGGCGCCGGGCCGTTGTTCAACCAAATCTTGCCTCTGTTGATGTCGCCGACGTTGGAAGATCAAGAAAGGCACTTGCTCGTGAAAGTCATCGATCGAATCTTGTACAAGCTGGACGACTTGGTGAGGCCATACGTGCATAAAATCTTAGTCGTTATCGAACCTCTGTTGATCGACGAGGATTACTACGCGCGCGTGGAAGGTAGAGAAATTATCGCCAACCTTTCCAAAGCCGCGGGATTAGCGACGATGATTGCCGCCATGCGACCAGACATCGATAACGTGGACGAGTACGTGAGGAACACGACTGCTCGAGCGTTTGCGGTCGTCGCGCACGCGTTGACCATACCAGCATTGCTCCCATTCTTAAAAGCGGTGTGTCAGTCAAAAAAATCGTGGCAAGCGAGACACACCGGGGTGAAAATTGTTCAACAAATCGCCATCCTCTCCGGCGTCGCCGTGTTGCCGCACTTGACGAAATTAGTGCAAATCATCGAATCCGGTTTGGAAGACGAGAATCAAAAAGTACGAATGATTTCCGCTTTAGCCATCGCGGCGTTAGCGGAAGCTTCGACGCCGTACGGGATTGAATCCTTCGATTCCGTTTTAAAGCCGTTATGGAAAGGCATCCGATCGCATCGCGGCAAAACGTTAGCGGCGTTTTTGAAAGCCATCGGGTATATCATTCCTTTGATGGACCCGGTTTACGCGTCGTATTACACGAAAGAAGTCATGGTGATTTTGATCAGAGAATTCGCCACCGCGGACGAAGAGATGAAGAAAATTACTTTGAAAGTGGTCAAGCAGTGCGTGCAAACGGACGGCGTCGATAGCGAATACGTCCGAACGGAAATTATTCCTCCGTTTTTCAAAAACTTTTGGGTGAGAAGAACCGCTTTAGATAGGAGAAATTACTTGGCATTAGTGGAAACGACTTTGGAATTAGCGTTAAAAGTAGGCGCTTCCGATATAATCTCTAAAATTGTCGAAGATTTAAAAGACGAATCCGAGCCGTTTCGACGAATGGTCATGGAATGCGTGACGAAGGTTGTCGAACACTTGGGCGTTTCCGACGTGGACCAAAGATTGGAAGAATTGTTGGTCGATGGCGTCTTGTACTCGTTCCAAGAGCAAACGCAAGACGAGAACGACATCATGTTGAACGGTTTCGGTACCGTCGTCAACGCTCTCGGTCAAAGAGCGAAACCGTACTTGCCGCAAATTTGCGGCACGATCAAATGGCGCTTGAACAACAAAAATCAAGACATTCGTCAACAAGCGGCAGATTTGATTTCAAAAGTCGCGCCGGTCATGAAAGTGTGCGAAGAAGAGCAATTGATTTGCCATTTAGGTGTCGTCTTGTACGAATATTTGGGCGAAGAGTATCCGGAAGTTTTAGGATCTATCTTGGGCGCTTTGAAATCCATCGTCGCCGTCGTCGGCATGTCGAAGATGACGCCGCCGGTGAAAGATTTGTTGCCGAGATTGACGCCAATTTTGAAAAACAGGCACGAAAAAGTGCAGGAAAATTGCGTGGATTTAGTTGGAAGAATTGCCGATCGTGGCGCAGAGTTTGTCCCGGCTAAAGAGTGGATGCGGATCTGTTTCGAATTGTTGGAGCTTTTGAAGGCGCGGAAGAAAGCCATTCGAAGAGCGTCGGTGAATGCGTTTGGGTACATCGCCAAAGCGATCGGACCGCAAGACGTCTTAGCGACGCTTTTAAACAACTTGAAAGTGCAAGAAAGGCAAAACAGAGTGTGCACGACGGTGGCTATAGCCATCGTCGCGGAAACTTGCGCGCCGTTCACCGTCTTGCCGGCGCTGATGAACGAGTACCGAGTGCCGGAGATCAACGTCCAAAATGGCGTTTTGAAATCCTTGGCGTTCTTGTTCGAATACATCGGCGAGATGGGGAAGGATTACATCTACGCCATTGCGCCGCTAATTGAAGACGCGTTGATGGACAGAGATATCGTGCACAGACAAACCGCGTGCGTGGCGGTGCGGCATTTACTCTTGGGTTGCGCTCGATTGAATTGCGAAGACGCGGCGACGCATTTGATGAATTTCGTCTGGCCAAACGTGTTTGAACAATCCCCACACGTCGTAAACGCGGTCAACGAAGCCATCGAAGCGTCGAGAGTGACGTTAGGTCCGGCGTATACCTTGTCTCACTTAGTGCAAGGCTTATTTCATCCAGCGAGAATGGTTCGAGAGCGATATTGGCGCTTGTACAACAACTTGTACGTCGGATCGCAACAGAGTTTAGTCGCCGCGTACCCTCGATTGAAAGACGATCAAGAGAACGTGTACAAAAGACACGAGTTGGAAATGGTTTTGTGAGTACTACTTAGTAGTAGGTGTTTTTTCGTTTGTACTACTACTATTACTGGTATTATTATACTGCTATTATTACTCCTTTATCGCCCAAAAATATTCTCTCTTCTTCTAAACCTACGCGTCTACAAAAACTCGTCGCAGTAATAAAAAAAGTCATCGAAACTACTACTACCTACCTAGGAGTCATCAATCAATCAAAATCGCTATCCTCGTCGCTTTCCGTCTTGTGGAACCCTCTCTTCATGCGTCTGTTTGCTAATTCTCTCATCACCTCCTCCTTATCGATTTGTTCGTCTCCTTTCTCCTCCTCTTCAATGGCCTTCTCTTCCTCTTCAACGGCGCCCGCCTCTAACAACCGTTTCTCTAAAGCCATCGTCTTGTAATCGTCCTTATTTCCGAAATCCTCGAACCCGACGATTCGATCGAACGCGACGCCGTTTTTGAACAAGATCAAACACGGCAGAACTTTCACGTTTAATTTTTCCGTAAAGAAAGGCAAATCCGGCGCGTTTGCCTTCATAAATCTCGTCTGGAAATACTTTTGACTCAAGCTCTGCAAGTGTTTATCGAGAATTTTGCACCTCTCAAACTCGTCCAACGAGAAGTGCACGACGCACGAGTACGAAGACGTGACCGCGGACAAGAAGTCTTCCTCCGCGATTGGCGAGTACGACCCGTGGCCTAACCGTTCCATCTCGAACCGGAGCTTTTGTTCTGTTTTGCGTTGTAATAATAATAAGCATATCGTCGTCGTTAGTAAAGTAAAGTAAAGCAAAGCAAAGTAAAGCAAAGTAAAGAACGAACGCGCAAATGCGCCTTTCAAAGAGAGAGAACGAAAAGAAAACCCATCATTAAAACTTCATATTGTCGTTTATTCGTCGTCGTACCGTTTTTCAGCGCTTCCAGTCGTTTCTCCTTCATCATCTGTTGGACAGAATCATCATCTTCTTCTTCTTCGTTCAAGTTTATCGTCGCATTATTCCTCCTCCTCCTCCTCGATAAATCATCCTCTGTATCTTCTTTTTCTAAAATTTCTCGCTGGTAATCTCTCGCCGCTCGTTCCATCACGTGGCCGTAGTTTAACGAGCTCATCGTCGATTGGAAGTTTTCCGATTTTGAAAATAAGCTCGTCGGTGTTGTTGGCGTCGTCATTGTGTTTTGTGTTTTGTATGAGAGTATTCAATCTTTGCTCGTAAACTATATTGGTGTTATTATTCTTGTAAATGTAAACTTTCTTTCTTTCGTCGACGAAAGCTTTCGTGGGAAGTAGTGCTCCTTAAAAGTGTTGTCTACTAAAAGTGTTCGTCAAGAGTCTTCTCTCGTGCGTTCGTTTCTCTCTCCTAAAAGTCAACGCTTTTTTCAAAATCGTATTCAAAAAAAAAGTTTTCCTGATCAGGAAAAAAAGAGTACATACTTCTGTCTTTGTAAGAACGAAATAACTTTTTACACCACAATTCACCAGAAACTACGACTACTACTACTCCTTTAAACGGTGATAATAATAATAAGAAGAACGAGAACTGAAGATACTTTTGTCTTGGTTTTTGGGTGGAGTGTTCACCGGGTGCGCTGACAGGGGACAGTACTCGAGTGCCGTCTTTTAGTACGAATAAAAGTCAACGCCTTTCATCAAAAAAGGGAAATTTTTCGTATTCAACCAAAAAAAAAGAAAAAAAAACTTGCAAGTTTTTTTATGCGTGAAGCAGTTTGGGGGTGAAAAAACGGAAGCTTGAGAAGAGAAGAGAAGAGAACGTGCATGGAAGTTCTTCGTTTACAACATTAGTAGTATTATTATTATTAATAATAATAATCCGCTTTCTTATTATTATTATGAGTCACTGCTGCTGCGTTCTTTTTTTCGCCGGCGGCGTCGTTGGCCAAACCGCCGACGGAGAACACCTCTCTCGCTTTCTGCATACGTATTTGATACGGATGCGCCATCCATACGCCTTTCCAAGCGCGTTTTTGCGTCCAAAACATGGGAACGGTAAGTATGCCCTGGATGGAGACGATCAATACGATCATCACGATTGTTTCGGCCGTGGTGCATTGCCAGCACACCGCGGTGGCGACTTGTAAGGCGGTGTGTAAAATTTTCACGGTAACGTCCCACGTCGGTCGCGCGCTGTGCATCAAGCTAATGATTGCAGCCGTGACGACGACGACGATAAATCCAGAGAAGCGTTCTAGCTGCGGACAGCGGAAGTTTTCAACGAGTTTAAAATGTTTCGTGTCCGAATCTACTGTTGCGTTGGCAATTTCGAAAACCACCGATGTGGCGGCGTGAATCGAGTACCAGCCGTAAAACATTGCGTGGATGCGCATCGCCAATAAAAAGCGCTCACGCATTTTCGAGTATAACGACGTCCTCGTGACGCTAGAATAGTACATGAGAAGCATAAGCGCGACGAAGAAGATGTTCGGTGCGTGCGAGAGGAACAGCTTTTTCCTTAACTTGGCGCCGGCTTCCGGACTCGCAATTTTTCTAACTTTTCGGTAAAACTTATTTGCCGAGGCGAAGAGAAAGCCCGAAAGTAAAACTTCGGCGTACGGGTCGCACACGTTCGCTAACGCTTTTTGTATAGAGACGTAGAAGCGCTCTCTGTCGAGCCGCCGAAGCTCATTCGCCAAAGTGCGCAAGTTCAACGCGTCCATGGCGTCGATCGTGCACTTCGTCACTGCGCCGGTGGCGACGCGTTCGTCTTCGCAGTTCTTAGCGCACGAGAGGAATGCTCGTCGCGTGATTGTGCCCATCACTTGCGGATCTTCCCGACAGCAAAAATTTGCATGAATCTCTCGATGAATGCGCTTTGAAGTTGTTACAACGATCGGTTCCGCTTCGGAAGCGTTGCAATCTCTAACGATTTGGAGCGTGGCTAATTTCACCTTACTCGACGACGCTTGGAAGAGCGAGGCAACGGACGAGAGAAGTGCGGTGTCTACGCCACCATTGCTTGTATTTTTCTTGTTGCGAGATGAAAACGCTGACTTATTGAAGCGAACGTACGTTCGAATCATCACCGGTGTCACGTTCATGTGCTCGTCTCGCTGCAAAATCGAATATTCCAACGTCGTGTTCACCTCCGGATCCAAGCACACTTCTTGGACTTCATCGTTAAACTTAATGTTCAAATAGGAATTTTCGCCCAATAAGTTCGCGCCGATGATAGCAATAGATGCGACGTAACCCGACAAAACCGAGCGCGCGCTCACGTGGAATACTTGTGGTTTTGTAACAGCTCCGATCATTTTTTCAACTTTCGTCATTATCTCAATGTTTCGATGTCGTACAGAAACTGAATTTCTTCCGCGTTCAACGACGACCGTCGCTTTCGTTTTTTCGTCTTGAACGCTATTCCAGACGCCCTTGACGAAGGCTGCGCGCAGCCGATTGAAAAGAGAGTTGTCTCCGGAGTGAAATATCGACTGAGCAAATTCGGTTTCAAGAACTTGAGGGTCGCTTACCCAGAAGGAAAAAGAAACGCAACCAGGTCTGACTGTTCCCAATAAATCATTGCTGTTATTATCGTGCGGCACATCTTTTCCATCGGTAGTTCCCGCTCTCGGCGACTGCGCTGCTTCTTCGCCGCCGTCGCCGATGGCGAGCGGTTCCATGCGCAAAGCGTCGCGAACAAAATGCACGAGATCCGGATGTAAATCTGGCGGCGACGCGTTTTGCACTTTGACGTGCACCCCATCTTCCGAGGCTTGATTCAGCTCCCACGAGCGTCTCACTTCCATTTCCATGTCGGCTTCGTAGGCACGCATGGCATGGAATACCAAGCGATCACTTTTTGTCAGTGCCGGAGGAAATACGGAGAAGATTTCTGGAGAAATATCCGGGATGACCAATTTTGCCACCGGATTATACGTCGACCCTCCAACAAGCGCTTTATCAAACGCAGCTTGTTCGAGACCATATTTACCAATTTCTTCTGCATATTGATCGCGTTCGTTTCTGAAGGCGTTTCCGATAGATTTTACGTGCTCCTTATCCAAATTTTGTTGTTGTTTCCTGACATCTTCCAAAGACTCTTCACTCACATCTCTCGAACTATCACAAACGAACGATCCTCCTTCTTCCCCTCGTCCCGACACTTTGTTATCATCGTCGTTATAGTTGTTCATAATATTATCCGCATTATTTTTCCTCGTCGCGACAGATCCTCTCGCGCTTCTTTCCCCGGTACTACTGCGTTCCGCCGTTGCTGCGTCCCCGTTCGACGTCCTCCGACCTTCGCTCAAATCGTACTTTCCCTCCCGTTTCAACCTCGCAATCCGATGCACGCTCAAACTCTCTCGACAACTCTTCATCCCGTACGCAAACTCATCCTTCAAGTGCGGTTTCCTGCACTGCTGACAGAACAAAACCGAAACGCCGATACTCGGCACGAACGTGCTCGACGTCCTCAGCACGCACGCGTCGCAACAGAAGTATTTGCGAAACTTCGACCCTTTTTCATTCTTCTGCTCGTTCTCGCACATTTTACACAAAATAACGCCGTTTCTTTCCATCTCGTCTTTACTCGGCCTCCCTTTTCTCCCTCGACTGATCGACGCGTTGTACGCCTTTCGTTGTTCCTCGAGCTTGAACAAAAGTTTTTGCTCTCCTCGTGGCGATATATTGAGGATTTCGTCTTTCTCCTTCTTCTCCTTCTCGTCGTCGACCTCTTTTCGCGCATCCTCTGCGTTCGCCACTCGAAAGGTCCTCCCGTCGAACGTGATCGAATCTTTCGTCCATCTCTTGAACAACGGGTTTCGCACCACCGTCATCGAAGATGCATCATCTTTTTTCTCTTCTTCGTCCTTAAACTTCTTCTTTGGCCCCGCGACGGCGTGTTGGACGACGAAAATGTTGTTTTCGCCTTGTTCGATATCCTCCTCTTCTTCTTCTTCTTCTTCGCCTCTTTCTCCCGATCTGCTCTTGTTCTTCTTTATCTTCTTCTTCTTCGCGCGATGATGTTGATCATCATTCTTCTTCTCGTCGTCTACAAAATCGTTGTTCTTGTTGCACTTCTTCCTGAGTAAGATTTTGTTCGACGATCGACTCTTCGAGGACATCACCACGTCGTTTACCTCCTCCTCCTCCTCCTCCTCGCGAGAACTTCTTCTTTCTTTATTAAATATATTACGTTACCGTTTTTCCCCTCTGAAAAGCTCAAAAGGACTATATGGAGAAGCACCTTTAAAATGCTCTCTCTTTTTTTCCTGTCTCGCTGACCTTTCCGCGCGGAGGGGATGAAAACAGAGAGATGGAAAGAAAAAACGATGAAACGCGGGAGTGGCGATGGTAGATTGCTC
>Ga0114997_10001574_pt1 | contig 18853 bp, 21 predicted proteins | sample ArcticOcean_MG_C_2_FD_87045 | JGI IMG/M metagenome (GOLD analysis project Ga0114997, IMG submission 87045) | Marine microbial communities from western Arctic Ocean - ArcticOcean_MG_CB4_136 | ecosystem: Environmental > Aquatic > Marine > Oceanic | place: Arctic Ocean: Canada Basin | collected...
AGAAGAGAAAAATTCAGAAGTAACTGCACAATAAAGTATATAATAAATCACGTTCTATTCAAATCTATGTTTTTAAGAAAATATTTCGCTTTTTTCGAGAGTATTCAACCCTGGACTATTTGCTGTTTATTCACGTGGTGGATTGATAGATTATTTGTCGAATTTGGCCACAGAACAACATCCTCGCCCATCTGCATAGATACCGAACTCCAATATGTCCGACTACATCAATATATTACTGTGATCGCCTGTCTACTTCAAATATGCTCTACAGTTTTCAAAAGGCGACGGCAATTTAAGCGCGAACTGGTACTCGTTGACAGTGTTAACATGCCTTGTATTTTGCATATCTACATTTTGAACGCGATTATATGTATTGCATGGACGACTATTTTGGCCTGCATAATAGACGTTTCACCCTGGTTATGTATTGCAGCAATAACAAATTACAGAGCGTCGATAACACTGGTATCTGTGACAATAGTAGGCCTCTCTATAGTATTGGAAAGGGTTATCTGGGACAAAACACTTAGTCAATCGTTAGAGTTACCCGTGAACATCTAGGTTTTTTGGAGGCCTCTGTTTAAACAAATGAAATATTAAGAGGGGCCATAAATACAAAATAAATGTTACGAATAAGTGTAAATGTATTTACATACCAAAACAAAGTATAAACATCTAAACTTTAAGTTGAATGTCAAAACGCAAACGTGATGGGCCAGTGACACTCAGTAAGCGGCTACATTGTGGCGCTTCACAAGGTACAAAGAGACCACACGCATTCATTGACCAACACGAGTGCAAACGCATGCGTGAATATGTCCAGCAAGGTACAAAGCGACGTTGTGAGTTTGACGATGAAGTTGATCATTTGCATAAGCGCATGCGCGCCACTGTACCAACAGCGGCAGAGGCGATGGGATTTTTGTTGCCACACATTTTAAAGTTTCGCCGTCTGTATCAAGAAGCTGTTCAAAAATCAGAATGTCTAGAATCAAAAGTAGAGCAATTGAAAACGCATAATTGTATTCTTACGAAAGCGTATAACAAGACTACGGCTGAGAAAAATCAGTTAAGTCGACAGTTGGAGATGTCTCGTTATCAGTTAGGGTTGGTAAAACCCAATGTTTTTTTATAAATAAAATACATTCAAAACATGCGGCGATCCCAGAACTGACGGCAAGAGCATATTCTTGTAGATGTAATGCGTAAATGACCCACATGACTGCCCCCACACCTCTTAGTGACATTGAAATATCTGAGACATTCTGTGGTGTTTTAAAAACTTGCGGTAAAGAGGCAGATGTCGAGCAAATTGCAGCGGGTATAGCTAAATATTCCATTTAAATCCACAAGTCTTTTTTATATTTTCTCTATATAGTGTTTCTTTTTTAAATGAGAATGACAACACGGCGTGCTGCACGAGGTAATGAGGAAACAGATAATATGCTATCTCCTGACATCGAAAGTGGTAAAATGAAAACAGATACGGTTTACGAATTGATGAAATTGCGTGATTTGCAGTCTTTTGTGACCAAAATTTACTGGCTTGTGATAATGTGTTTTTTTGCACTAGGTGTTATATTGGCCCTTGTGCTTTCTGACGGTACTTTTAGTGATGTATTTATGGCTGAAAATTTATTGTCTTCGATCGGCATTTCTTGTTATATTTTGTTGGTGGCATTGATGGTGATGTGCAACAGTCACAGTGAAATGCGCGTGGTGCTTTTATTAACCGTCCTCTTTTTCATCGGATGTTTGTCTGGATTTATGCTTGCGTTGCATTTGTTAGATATTACGATAAATTTTAAATCGGCACCTGCTGGTTCTGGCTAACTATAAATATTTAATTGTGTTTTTTTCCCAATATTGTAATCCTTCTTGAAACCCTCTCTCTCTAAATATTTCCTCGCCCGCTTGAATAATATATCGAGTCGTTTCTTTTCTTGATTTTTTCGCTGACCCATTGTGTTGCCAACGAACACCGTCATTGTATAGTCTCGGTACTTTATTTCTGGCTCTTTCGTCTGAATAAAGAACAATGTCGACATATAACATGTCAAGCCAACAGGTGAACATGGCAAATATCGATGTTCCGTTGGTCGTGGGATTGTCAATTGTTTTCGTTTCTGCTCGGAGATTTGTTTTGTTCCATTCGTTATTGATCTCTAGCCATTTCGTTTGTGTTGGATATGACGGTTCGAGTGAGCCGTTTCTCCTTTGTTTTCGCAAATAACACCACCAATGCACATATGATTGTGGCAATTCCTCTGGGCTTCGCTGAACGACCATGATTTCGAACAGATGAGGATCTTTATTTTGCAAATAGGATATCATGTCATTAGGTTCGACGAATGGAAAATGGATATCGTCCAACCATTTTTTCATTTTTTTTGCTTCAAAGATCCATTCCAACTCTTCTAACTGTTTCTCCATTTTTTATTATAAAAGTAGACGTATTTAAATATGTATATTTGACAGTAATGTATATCTTATTGTCGACAGCTTTGATAAGTTGTGGAATTGGTTGGTACAGTGAAAACGCATTAATTTGGCTTGCGTCCTTTGCAGTTTCTATTTTTTTGATGTTGTATACAAATATGGGTCATTTATTTTATGATCCCTTTTTGTTGACATCTTTAAATGTAATGTCCGATACAAAGTGTTGTTTGTCAGGCACCGCTTGTTCGTCACCGAAATCTGCGTTGACGTCATTTTGTGTCTTGCGCGCAAGTGCAGGTTTCTCGGCCATTACCGCTGTAGTTGTAACTTGGTTGAATCGATCATCCTTTATGGATAACAAATACAGTTTGATTACTATTATGTGGTGTGTAACATCGGGACTCTGGATTTTATCGTGTATTCCGTTAGCGATGTGTCTAATACAATGTGCTTCAAATCCAACTTTGAACGATAAAAAAAAGTTGGCCATCAGGAATGATACTCTTATTTTGCGATTTCGAAAGGCTATTACAATGTGGATTATTCACGATTTGTTTTTGGGAATTTTTTGGATGTATCTTTCTGTAATGTTGTATGATTTAACGGACGACGAAGATGATAGCGAGTGGCGTACTATATTTCTTTCTATGTTATCCTGGCATATTGTTGTGATTGTGTTGCGGCAAATATATTTTAAAGGTACGTGGTCTTTGGATGCTGCACATAAAATTAAAGACGAACATGTTCGGCCGTGCTGCTCCCTCGAAAATAAAGATCATTGGTGGGACATAACACGCATACTGTGTTTTGTGGCTATATACGCAGTCTTTATCATCCGTATGCAATCCGGATCTTTAATAAACATGGGTTGTTCTGTGGAGTCTGTGATATTATTTATTTTGGCCATAATTGTGGTGTGTATTAGCAAAGAAATTCAAGGTTACCACAAGGTTGAAATTGTGGGAACAACACCGACGATACTTCGTAACTTGAAGTTATACGCATTAGATTTTTAATAAAAAACAGTATATAAAGATTTCTTTATTTTCCAAATATGTCTCGACTTGCCTTTAGTTCTCCGTCACCATCACCTATCAATGTGGATGTTCCACAAAAAACTGAGAAACACCATATTATTTTAGAAGCAACCGTTCGTCCATTGTCCTCGAATGATTTTAATAAGGACAGAGTCAGTGTCCAAGCCTCTGCACTGAGAGAACTTCGCAAAACAGGCAAGGACGTCTTTGAATTGAACGAAACGCGTAAAGTTCAAAGTACTGGGACATATTTGTATCAGACGACAGAAACATATGGCACTGCGCTGTCTATAGAGCGCATAGTTGAATTTTTAGACAGTGCTGATCTGACTTTGCGGGTTAACTTCAATAGACCAGGCATCCATTCTTCGACAACATGCATGGAACTATCTTCAACAACATTAAAAGCACTTATGGCAGCATCGGCGGATGCGAATGGTTCTAAGATCGCCGAACTGCGCGTAAAGGCCGAAAAATCAGCGAACGTGCCCCAACACGGGTCTATATTCGTCGCAATTTCCAAAAAAGGTACTCAACACTATATTTCGCACATTGATTATAAAATTATGGTTTCGTACGATAAAATGTACCATTCATCTTCATAAAAAAAAATAGTTTTTAATTTATATTGTGAAATTTTATTCTACTTCCTTTTCCTTTTCCTTATCCTTTTCCTTTTCCTTATCCTTATCCTTTTCCTTATCCTTTGAAGATTGTACAGACTCTTCGCTGTCGTTCACATTGTTGCCAGAAACTGGTTCTGGCATTTTTTGATGTGGTAAACATCCCTGAGCACACGCATGTTCAACATATGTATCCCATGGTAGGACTCCTCTCTGATAATGAATGTATAATTGGTCGTGCGACATAAAAGGCGAGATCGGAAAGGTTATTCCAACCTGCATTCTTTTTTTCAAAGCATAAACGTCTGAAATAGTTCGTTTTCTTTTCTTTGACATCGCTTGCATCAATTGACCCTTGATATTTTCGGCATATATGATATTATACACTTGGAGACAAGCCATTTCAATGTGGTGTTTCCACGCCATGATTGTTTTTTGAAATGTTTGATGAGTTCCTTCTGAATCTGATTTGTGAGGTGTGTCCGACATAATAAGCGATCTCGGCACACCCATAATACCACAAATCATATCTTCGTGCATTTTTAGTTGTGCAACCAAATCGCCACGACCTGTTTGATGGGGTATATTGACAATACGCTGACCCAAAGGCAGCGTAACGACGCGTTCCAATACATTTCCTCCAACTGATGGCATTTGGTGGCCCGAACTGAAGAATTCGTCATACTGCTTTTGTTGTTGGGATAATTGTTCGACATTTGAGCGATTTCTTCTAAATTTATTTTGATCACTTTGGTCTTGCATGTCACCATCTGCATAATAATCATAGGCAATACCTTCAACACCGTCCACTTTCGTATCGACGGATTCTGTCATGACAACAGGACTGCTGCGTTTTTGTTCCATGTGGATCGAAGTGCCCAACAGTGCATTGATGTAGGTGATTTTGGGCAATATGTTGGCCACAATCGATGTGAGTGAACCGTTTGACGTCGGTGTGAATCCGAACATATCCAAAACAAGTGTATCTGGTACTTCTTGCTGTTGATCGTCCATGACCATATATTCCCGAACCCCCATTTGATATGACATTTTAATTTGACAACAACCGTGTTCTAAAACAACGGGGATACAAAGGCCGTCCTCGTGTTTTAAAATACGTACAACCACAATACCAATGGTGAGAATAGCATCGAGCAAATCTTTACAAAAGGGTAACCAATAATCTGTCATAATTTCTTGCATATGTGGATCGGGTTTAATGCGGCCATTTTTGTGAGAAAATCCAATTCCATTTGAAAAAATTTGGTGTTGAATGAGATTACGACAAGTGTAAATCATGGACGATTTTCGTAAAAACGAATTTGATAGGGCTATTTGTTGACTATTTAAAATAACACCGCGATCCATTCTTTGTAGTGGTTGTCCCTATTTATACGATTATTTTTCAATCCCAAACTGATTCCACTATGTCTAGCGCGTGTTGCCAAATACAAGCTTCGGCCGGCTTTCGAATAACTGTTGTACGTGGCGTAAATGTTTCAGAAGAAATATATTTCACAGAAAAGGGATACTTGCGACGAACCCGTTTGGTGACATTTGCATACGATTCGACACATTGTACCGTTTTGTCCGCTCCATCTGAGATTACGGAGCGCGCATTCAATACCGCCACGTGACCGGCATTTTTACGACCACATATAAAAATATAGGATTCAGCCATACCTTGGCCGTCAATTTCTATATTTTTTTGCGTTAGCACTGTGTAATTCGAATTGGAACACACGTCAGACAGTTTTTCTGACACGTATCGTATAGACATGCGCCAGTACACATCCTCTAATTGTTGGATCGTGGCCAATTCTGCACGCGGCATTTGTAAATCCTTACTGTTTGGATGATTGAAAATAACAGGTGTTGTATCTCGAAGAAAGGAAAGCATATACAATATTATAGCGACACCTAGTCCATATACAGACCATCGTTGCCAACGTGGTCGGGGTTTATCGCGTCCATATGGATTTCTATTCTTTTTGCAAAAGTGTACCATCGTGTCAACTAATCGACCCTATATATACCTCGGTCTATTTTTTAGTTGTGATTCTATGCAAACGTTAAGATTTTCAAAAACGTCCACCCCACCTTCCGACATGGTTATCAAAGCTAAAGAAAAGTTTGTAACTAAACTTGCCAATGCTCTCCAAAAAGAAGACGACATTACGTCAGTGATTGGCTCCACAAAAATAAACCCTAATTCGAATTTATTGTTGCGATTTGTGAAAGGCGTTAACGCCCAATACAAAACAACAGCCAACAAAATGGTACTTGAAGAAATGTTACGATCAGCATCCTCTAATCTTTACAGACTTCAAATGGAAAAGGCGACAGGCCCTATCACTTCCGAGGTCGTTGAAAACTACATCACCATTGAATTTAATAATGGTGTGTTACGCCCTCGAACTTGGCCGACCAATCCCGAAAACTTCCAATGGGAATTGAAAACCAATTTCCAATCATGGTCGCCGATTGGTTCGTCAGGTGCAAATTCAATATTTCCAGAAGTTGCGGAAGGAAATATCCGTTTGACTTACGAAAAGGATACAAATGTACGTTCAAATGTTATTTCTATACAGAGTGTTATCAAACGGCAAATTGGCTCCACAAAAAGAAAACCCTTTCGGTTTAACCGCACTGACACTGAATTTGTCACGAGATGTACAAGCGTTGCTTCGCGAATCCTCAGACTTTGTAATCCACGTATCTTGGGAACACCTTTTAACATGGAAGGGTCGAATTTTTCGATGCGAATTTTTGAAGATAGGGTTTCGCGTTTGCCAAAACATTTAGACACAAATTCTGAAGAAATTCTCAAATTATGCTATGCGTCAAATCTGGCCGATAACACATTTATTCGGATGGTGGAATTTTGCGAACCGACCATTTATTTAAATCCAGAAGGTCGACGTCGAGAAATACGTGAAATTTCGGCTGGTAATCGCCTTGAATTGCGTTTAAGTTCTGAATCCGCTGCCGAAATAAAAGAACAGAATGTTGCGGCCATAACAGTATCCGCAGAGGTAAAACGATCCAAGCAAATTACGAAATCCAAGGCTGCTCTGCGTAAAAGAGAACAGCAAGTCATCGACAAAGCCAATGCTACCGCGGCCGCGGCACTACTCAGCGAACAAAACGAAGAAAAAGTCGACAAAGCCGAAGAGATTGCCATAATCGCCGAGAAAGAACAACAAGATGCAACAGAACTGCGCATTGAAGCTGAAAAACAGAAAAGAGAAGCTGAAATAAAACAACACGAAGAAGAGCTTGAGCTACTTCGTCGTGAACAAGAAGAAGAGCAAATTGAATCTGACAGAAGACAGGCAGAAGAAGATGTCGAAAGATTAAAAAAAGAAAAACGCATTGAAGAACGCATGATTGCTCAGGAAAAAGTGGAACGACTCAAACAGGAAGAAGAAAAGGCAAAATCAGAAGGAGAAAAGGCAAAAGCTGAAAAGATAAAAGCCGATGACGACTTAAAGAACGCAAAGGAAGCTGAACTGGAACGAGAGCGCATTGAACAACTGTCAAAAGATTTGGCAATACAAGCCAAAAAAAAAGTAGACGAAGCTAACGCAGCCAAAGATGCCGCAGAAGAAGCCGCTCAAAAAGTTGCCGACGAAGCCGCTGTTCAAAAACAAAAACAAATCGACGCATGGGAAGTAAAAGTTGACAAATTACAAACAATTGATAGAGTGCTCATTAAAGAAAAATTTGACGCATTGGATGCTGATGGCGATCAAGAAATTTCTATAACAGAGTTGGCAGCGGCCTATCAATCGTCGTCCAAAGGTCAAAAACTCAAAAGTTTGGTAACATCTGCACTCGCGTTAAAAGTGTATGATAGCGACGGCGACAACCATATAACTCTGTCAGAGTTTGAATATTGGTGCGTAGATTCAAATGCCGTCAAAATTTGGGCCACAGAACCCATTTATGGTTATGTTTTTGCCCTTAAACGGCCAGAGGATGGTGAAGTTGTGTATTTCAAAAACATATTTGGTACATGGGAACGCCGAGGGCGTGAAAACTTTTTCCTTCCATATTCAGTAATTGAAAAATATAAAGTAACTGGTAAATATATTAACAATCATTGGGTTCAAGTTAAAACTGACGAAGAAATTAAAACTGACGAAGAAACTGACGAAGAGGTTGACGAAGAGGTTGACGAAGAGGCGGACAGATCGCCTCCCGCATCTCCTCCCGCATCTCCAACAGCAACCACCAAGCAGGTAGAGGAGACTGTCGAAGAAAGGTTATCTCCAACCAATAAACAGTCAAAAAGAGAAGCTAAAAAACAAGAGTGGGATACGATCATCGAAAATTTTTCGATTATAGATTTAGCACTTATTGGACAAAAATTCAAAGGGTTGGACAAAAATAACGACGGTACCATTAATATAACAGAACTGAGAGAGGCTTACGAAGCCTCAAATGTCAAAGCCAGAGAGGTTTGGAAAATCATTGACAAATTCGACAAAGACAAATCCGGCAGTATTGGTCTCCTCGAGTTTAAATATTGGGTTATCGATTCGAATTCGATAAAGTATTGGGCTAATCACAACGTAGATGGATATTTGAAACCCAAAAAAAAACCAACTCCTGCAAATAATCAAGAAGTCGTATACAAAGGCATGGAAGGCACTTGGATTAAACCCGATAAATTTAAACCGAAAAACCTCAAAAACAGCGACATTTATGAAGACGGAGATGACAAAGACGTTATATTACAAATATCTGACTATAACGGCAAATGGCTTCAAATAAAACCCCGTCGATCGGTTAGAAAAGCAGCTGCAGCCAGTACTGACAGTAACATGGTCGCAACGTCAGAAGCCACAGAAGCCAATGACGAACTGGATGCGGCCATCCTTAGTATGCAGAATTCTCAAATTCCATCTGGAGATTTAACATCTATGGTGGCCAATATGTCTGACGATTGGGCCGAATCGGATGAAGAATTAAATTTTGCTGAAGAATCGGATACGGGTGAGACTGGATCTATGGAATTTGCAGAGTCATCGCAACAAGAAGATTCTGGATCTATGGAATTTGCAGAGTCATCGCAACAAGAAGATTCTGGATCTATGGAATTTGCTGAATCGTCTTCTGTCGAGACAGATAGTGACGCAGAACCACTCGCAATGCGTTCAGAATCAATTTCATCGGAGATGGAGTTTGCTGAATCCTCTGCGATAGAATCTGAAAGTGATAAAGTTTCATCCGAGGCGCCATTTGCAGAGTCGTCTGATTACGAATAAGGATTTCGCAAAATTGACATATAAAGGTAAACTAATACTTAAAAATAAAATGACTCATAAAATTATGTTATGTTTTGTAAGGAGTGATTCTGATATATTGGAATCGTCTTGGTTAAATCGCATGGCGGCATCCTTGGTTACAACGGAAGATAGTTCGGCACCATTTATCCACGCTGAGTTGCTTTTTTGCCAACCAGGATCGGCTCCGGGCAGTGACACTGTGTCTGGTCTCGCATGTAGCATCGTATATTCCGGATCTGTTCATTTAGAAAGTAAGCGCTTTTCACGGAAGGAATGGTTCTTTCGCTCTATGGAATGTTCAAAAAGTCAATACGACTCCATGTTAAGTTTTTGCAAAGTTCACCAGGGCGACGGTTTTAATCATCTTGGTTATTTTCTGTATTGGTCTCCTCTTCGATTTTCACCCACAGCATACACATGGCTGGGAATGTCACCTCGGTGGTTTTGTTCAGAAATTGTCATTGGGGCTTTAAAAGAAGGTGATATTTTAGAAGATACAGTTTCTTCGTCAATGCATCCACACGATTTGTATAAATTGGTTCAGGGGTCGTCTATCGCCGATTGTGGACGCGATATGAAAACTATAAAACTATCTTTTGATATTCAAAGGGTTTAAGATTGGTTGTGTAATTTTGAAACTCTCCACACACCATAAGCAGCTGTTAAAAACCCAAGAATAAATATAACATTCGAAACACCCGACAATTCTGCCATATTATCATAGACAACAATCCCAGATAATGTTGTAAACATAAACCATGCTGTTTGATACACAATAATACAATAATACGCATCGTGTACTGCTAAACCCTTATTTAACCATACAATATGAAGAATAATGGACGCAGTACACAGAGAAATGACCGAAACAAGGACATCAAGTCTGCATGGTAACGAACCCGTAGAATGTAAAGTTGACAGCGCGTAAGCTATAAATTTGCCCATACATACATTTTGTGCGCCTAGTGCTCCTCCAATAAACGGAAACCCAATTTTTTTAATGATTTGTGGCAAATCTTTTTTATATTCCAAAATTTGAGAAAATGTAATAAACACTATCCAATTCAAGAGAATGTACGCCAGAGATTGTGGTCTTTCTATGAGTTGAGGTGGTGTTTTCTTTATAGAGTTTCCTTCGGGTGTGACAGAGATTGAAAGTAGACATCCTGCTATTACAAGCCCAATGGCAAGCCATTCTTTTTTTTGTGGAACTTCGAATAAAATAACTCGTGTCACAAGAAGATTAATTATAATAGACATTGAACCAAAAACACCAATAGTGATGGACGGCAACCAGGTCAATGCTAGAAAATCAAGTGTTGAAGCAGCGGCAGAGAGGAAGAGAGCTATAATAAACAATGGTCTGCTACAGACCATCGATTTCAGTTTTTTTTTGCGTGGACGCAGACGTGTTCTGGGATCATGGTAATCTGTTTCGTGCTGGGCCAATTTTTGAAAATTCATTGACACCGAAGAAGAAATAGAAGCAATACACAAAATTACATAACCTACAATTTGGAAAATAAACATTTGGAATACGACAACCGAAACTTATAGAAAAGTTCGTTAAAAAAAAATAAATCCAGTTTTGTCCTTTTTGTTTGTTTTTACTTTTGATATATAAATGACCAGACGGCTATCACAAATCATGTTTGCTGGGGTTATCGGTTCTAAACAAATTTCATTCACATTGGATCACAATGACCAAAATACAAATCTCACCTTGCACAACAAAACTGCCCCGATTATCATCCCAATATGGTTGTGTTGCAGTCAACGCGTGTCGAAACGTTTAAAAACATGCGACCTTATTTTGATATCTTCCGACCAATTGATTGAAATTACTATTGGTCAGAAAGACCTCGGGACATTGTTAGACGGAATAAATTGTGCACATTACGACGTAGGCGCTGATCCATTGCCTTGGAAACGCATCCATAAGAATGCTATCCAAAACAAGTGGACGATTGATGATTGGCAAGAGTATTTTGAACCAATAGAGGAAGAGGAAGACGAAGACGAAGAATGGAAACCTGAGGACGATGCTTACTCTTCCTCTTCTTCAGATGAAGAAGATAACTAGATTAAAAATACTTTATTTAAATTTTCCATATTTTAAAATGTAAATCATACATGATCGCACTCGACACAACGTTGGTTCAACGCCTCGAACACGTTCGCAGAGACCATAACAAAATTCGCCAATTGCCTCCCAATCTTCTGCGGAAAAACGCGATTCTCTAGAAATGGGTCTTCCTTGCCAATAATTATTCCAACTGTGCACTGACATTGGATCTAGAACCGATGCAATCTGTTTATTTTCGCGCATTACAACGCATTCACGCAATGTAAACACACCAATTTTGGCGGTATATTCAATTATCGGTGGTGGCCCGCGCGTCTCCAAATACGTTTCTATGTCCCAATAATCCAATTCGCGTGGACAATATATTTCCTCTTCCTCATTATCTTCTTCGTCTGACTCTTCAGTGTTTTCTGTATCAGACCACCAATATGGAACAACGTTCATTTTTTTTATGTGGTTGTTTATTTTATTTTAAATAGGTACTTTCATTATGTCATATTTGTTACTTATGTGGATGATATTTGGAGCAAGTGTCAGCGCCGATTTACAACGCGTAAAATATTATCGCATTTTTAAACCAGAAAAAAAAGAATAATCTTGTCATATAAATAGTTTGAAATAACAATTGATCAAAAAATATAGAATGTTACAATTATGTACAGATGTAATTAATATTATTATAAGTTTTTCTGGTTTAAAAATGCGATACAAATGGTCAATGACCAATACAGCATTTCTAATAGGCGAAAAAGAATGGGGACGATATGTTCGACATTATGGCGTGTTTAATCTGGATCTACTTCAAAGATTAATTGGTAGAGACTATGACGAGCAGTGGAATATCATACGCAAACCTTGTCATCTATGGTCGGGTCATTTGCACGAACCACTAGGTGTTTGGTCTCCATGGACAATGGTTCACCATTGCGAAATATATCCGAACTGCATGAAGATTCCATTTAGAGAATATAGATTTCTAGATTTTGTGGAGAGTATCTCGACGCGGTTAAATGTTAGTATTAAGAAAGGTACAAAACGCCAAATTGAAGCTCTTATTTTTTTAAAGAAACGAAAAAGAATTCCGTTCGTCGTTATAAATAAACAAACAAGGTACCGAAAATTACGAGATATTATGAAATATGAACGTTTTGGGATGTTGCGGGCGTTTGTTGTGTTTCACGTTTACCAGAACCGGCTACGGTTGTATGTGAAGCGTCTTCAATTTTCGACTTGATGCGCGCCGGTTGATGTGTCTCTGCCGCGCGTCGTCTTTTTTTACTATTGCCACTTCGCGAAGACATATCTTTCCAATGTGATACCAATTGTTGTTGTTGCATTGATGCGTTGACTCCAGAAGCAATCATCATTTTTTTTATTTCAGATGGTAGCATAAGACTTTAATCAAAAATCCATGTTTATATAGTCAAGTTAGTTAGTTTGAGGCAATTCTGTGGTGCGTTGGTAATAAGATCCATTTCGAACAAACATATACGATGCAAATTGTTCCAAACTTGGGTGGCTCATTACAAGTTTCACAATAACAACAGTTGTGATGGCATCCATGCTGTATTGGTATTTAGAGCTAAAAATGAAGATCATAGTAATAAATGTCCAAATTTCTCCAACAATCCAGACGATCCACCGTCTTCTTTTGGATCGTACAGGAACCAGTTGTGTTGCAAAAGATGTAAAAATCACCAACTGTGCAACATCCGATGACCAAAGCATATTTCCACACGATCGCATGGGATACCTCCAAAAAACCCATCCGATATCGCTGGAATTTGGAATGTCGTACGCGTCTAAACAATTTAAGGTTGAATCTGGTACAATCGTCAATAATTGTGCTATTGAAAATGCAGAGATGAGGAGCAGTTGTGCAGACAATGCTTTGGCAGGTAATAAAGGCTTGGCTCCACTACATGACCAAATCACTAATGTTCCCAGAACCCACACATACGTACAAATGTCCACCATATCACGGAGTGCAATTTGTTCTGGTATGGGAAGATCATATCCCAATGTCCAGTCCATGAACAATGTATCATATAATGGCTCGAGTGATGTGCCATTCAGATATGTTTCGGAATACCATCGCTGGCGCAAAGATACTACATTTGTCAAGACTAAATTTGTGTACATGACTACCACGGCAGTCATAATAAATCTTGTCCAACGGAGTGATTTTGCTGAAGACACAGAAGACATTTTGGATTTTTCATTGTGGCGTATATAGTCTGTTTTTGATTTTTAAAAAATGAATCACACTAATTCCACGCAAATTATAAGGGATACGTGGAAAGAATCTGGTGCAATGGTTTATGTTGCTCTGACTGTAGCCATCTTTTCGATGGTCACCATGTGTTGTGTTTGGTTTATCAAAAAACATAGTCAGGAAGAACGGTCGGACTATGTTCCGGTTGAGGAGGAAGTCGAGTTAACACAAGCAAGATCGTCGGAAGAGGAAGAGGAGGAGATTGATCTGGGACTTAGAGAATCCAAAGACAATACCGCCGCATTTACTTTAAGTGATTCTGGATCTAGCGAGGAAGATGAAGATGACTTAAAAAACGAAAATGACTTAGAACAAAACGCAGTGTAACATAATAGTAAACATTGTGTCCCCACAAATGGCCACCATGAATAATTGCAGGCATCCCCAATAGACATCACAATTCCAAATAAACAACAACCGGACAATGTAAAAAACATTACCATTTTTACATTGAAAGCGTTTGCTTGGGTTACTTCAGTATTACATACATATTTCCAACATTTGAAACTACACATGTGTATAATAAGGGTTAAACTCAAACTTGCGACAAAACAAATCATTGTGATTTGCCACGGAATAACGCGAAAACACAACACCCATTCATGCATAAAACTACATACTAAAATTCCAAATAAAAATACATCACACGAAATAAAAAACTCCAAAATCATACATTTCATTATTTATTGTTTAAATACTTCAACTTTCCACTGAGATGGATGAAATAAATGGTAATTTAAAAGATCCGCATTTGTTTCAACGCCAATTTGTTCTAAAATTTTTTCACGCAATACATCGAAATTAAATTGTTTAGAAGAAGCCAGAGCTTGGGTCATGACTTTTAATATCGGTGACTCCACCGGCATGTGTTCACTCAGTAAGTTGGTGGCGGTTTCAGAACCAATGGCTAGTTTATATGAACCACTCAGAGAGGGTAACCCCGGAACATGTTTTTGGCGTATACATAATGTAATACCACGGGTATACTCGCCAACGCCCGAGATAATCGATTTGGCAGGGATGCCTGTTATAAATGCCGTTTCTGATGCGGCTTCCTCGCCTTCCTCGCCCTTGGCTTCCTCACCTTCCTCGCCTTCTTCATCAGTTGCTTCTTCAGTATCATTGTTGACCTCTTCAATAGGAGGACTCCGACAACGCACTGGTTTAAAATTATATTGTTCATTAATGTGAAAACGATCTGGATCGGCAGGAGAATCATCGTTGGAAGGCGTTAACCATTGCGATAGCCAATGTTCCGGACGACCCGATTCAAAAAATTGAACGGGAACTTTAAAAAAATGATGGAGACAATCCAAAATATAAGAATAACCATTGACAATAGAGATAGAGGTTGCTCCATTTGTGTTGTTGGTTGTAGAATCGCGTGCAACTTGCAATCCACCAAGATTATGTAGTTGGTCTAAATATTTATTTGCCAATTGAATAGATCCACATGATCTGGAAACGTTCCCACCTAATTCCTCTTGGATTTTTTTCATCGTCATATAATTTGCCCCGCCTTCGAATGATCCAACAGGTTCAGAAACTAAATGTGCCACCCATTTACCACCAACCGCAGAGGCTCTACCCACCGAGTTTCTCCAACCTATTTTACACACATGTTCAATGATAGAAGATCTGTCGTCGGTAGAAACTTCGGGAAAAATAATAGTCAACGCTTTACTACTAAATTTAAAAGCGCCATGACCTGCCATTGTATCAATCACGATTTTGTTTTGAGCTTTCGACATTAAATGTAACGCAGAAACACGCGCATTAGCTTTCACGTTCAGCGCAGGAACACCATTAAATGTCCCCACTGTAATATAATCATACTTGCAGGTGATATTTGGGCGCCATATATTTTTGGATTGCCATCCAGATTCGGATGGTTTTGTTTCGGGTTCGTGAATGGGCCCAATTTGAAGAATAATTCTTTTAATGTCATCACCGCCTTCGTTCAAAAAATCAATGAAATTATTTTTTTGATGGATAGAATACACCATAGTTGCGTATTCTTGCTGACGTGCTTTCGAAGCGGCATCGTTCTCTTCAGAACCATACGCCCATTGGACAAACTTTTGCTTTTGAAGTTCGAACCGTTCTAACTTAGTGGTAAATAAGAAACGAACATCGGCGAGGCCAGCACGAGGAAGGCGAGCCGCCAACAAACACGCGACTTCATCGTCACATTCTTCGCCAAAGTCAGTCACTATACCCAACTTTACATTGGCCGCGCCAAAGTCCGCCAAATTCTCAAACAACTCCGCCAATCTTTCTTTTGTGCGATATTCTGGTCTTAGTTTGTACACTGTGGCACCTTCTTGTTTCACATTTAGGTTCGAACCTACATTTGATTCTTCAAAATATGTAAGGTGGGAACGGCGTCTTCCTCTACAGAGGGCGGCCAATAATCCAACAACATCGTACGCTGGGGTTGTAGATATATTTTTTTCATAAAAAGCTGCTCTCCACAATTCATAAGCTGCACGTATTGGTGAATCGACATTAATTTCAGACATTTGACATAATATTTTTTTGGTTTATAGTGTATTTTTGTTTAATTTTAAGTTTAACTAATGTTAGAATTTAAATGTTACATATTGTTTAAACATACTCTTATTGTTTGTAGGCGAATTAACTGGACTTGCGGGCGGACTTCTGGAACATGTACCGTATGTAATATTGTCCAATCTAGAGTGCACAGAATGATCCACATGACCAGCTCCCCAACTTGCATGGGTTTTCACGCGAAATCTTTCGAGTACTACCATGGGGTCGACGTAAAATGCATGTGCAAGCGTTGCACCGATAGGCCCCGTTTGAAGCTGTAAATGATGAACTCCTTGCATATAAGTCGTTGCCGATCCCATGCCAGAATCGCCAGCTATTTTGCGCCCACCGCCTTGTGCCATTTTACGGTGTAAATGTTTGCGAGGGCCATCATTAACTTTGGTTTGAATAAATGCAGTTAGATGTACCAAAGATGTACCAACACACATTGCTGGTATCTTTTTGTTTGGTTTTTGAGATCCCATTCCCTTACGCCAGTACATAAAATACGGGTCATTGAAGACTGCACGCGAGGCAGCCGTTGAAAGACGTTGGACGCCTTCAAAAATACCACCAAACATACCATACCAATTGACGGCTTGTTCAGGGCCAGTCCCTGTAATATCCAACATCCGGGCATTTTTGAATAAATAAACCCACGAATTATAATGAAATTGTACCAATTCTGAATCGGACATGTTGGACAGTGGCTGGTGGTCTTTAGGGTTTTTAAGGAGACGTTTCGCTTGTAATTCGTCCACGTTTAAAGCAGGGCCATTCAACGACAACATATTTTTGATTTCATCGGGCCAACGAAATCGGCGATCGTCAATATTAAAAAGTTCTTGCTCGCGGGACAAAAATCTCCAAAAACATTCAAATCCTACATAATTAGAATAAGTTGCCAACCAACAGGTCAAATATCGCATCTCGCGCTCCAATATCCAATACGTTAAAAAATGTTCAAATTCAAATTTGCATTCGCGACGACGACGATGATACCTGTCCAATTCTTTGGGGCTCATTGTCCATCGAAAACAATTTGGCAACATCGAAGAACCTGTCAAACAAGGAACAATGACACCATAACCCTGATGGATAATGTCGTCACGGACAACTTCCAATAGTCCCATAGTAGGATCCTCGGTTTGACCACCCAATAAACGCGTATCGGGTAAAATCATGGATTGTGATTTGTTTTTGGCTGCATTGAACTCTATCGTTGTTTTGGATCCGCGCGCGTTTGCATGACCAGATCCGGGGTCAAACGGTTGTTTACGAATCAACTGGAGATAATAATTTCTCTCAGATTCGGAAAGTTGATCTTTCTCTGTGTAGTCCAAAAACATAGTCGCCATGGGCAAAATAGAATCCTTCACGCCCTTTGTTGTGTGAAACCCATGCCACACGACAATACCACCGTCAGGAACTTCGGGACATAGCCATTCGAGATACATAAATGTTGAGACAAAGGGACTTGATATATATTTTTGCGCGACTCCGGTCAAACGAAAAGAATCGACGAGGTCATTCAATCTACCAGCATCTGTTGATCCGTTAATAATTCGGTGACAAACACTTGTCGGAACCGCGGCACGTCCAGTGTGTTTTCCAAAATTTAAGATTTTTGGAAGTGCAACGAGCCCATCTTTCCAAGGGAAACCGGGCCCAAACCACTTATTTGTTTTTTGGGTTTCTCCTCGAATGACAAGCTTCATCTCCGCTGACAAACGCCCAGCCAAATACTGTGTGCGTAGAACATGAAGCTGCTTAACTTCGCCGGTTGGCATTCTACACGATTCGTCGTCAGGTAAATTTCTTTTACCTGCCAGGCCACCTGCCCGAGCTTGTTTGTGTAAAGGAAAAAGATGTTTGCCTTTAAAAGCAGCAATATCATGATCGACAAATTCAATCAGACAATTCGTCCAAAATGAGGAGTGTTTGCGTGTATTAGAGACCAAAAATATGATGGTTGACTCGCCGAAAGGAATTTGCATCTGAATACGGTCGAACGAACGCCCATCTAACTGTTTGCGGATACGTTTTTCAATAAAAGTTGGTTCGGCATGTAAAGACATTTTAGAAATTATTATACTGTTTATACTCTTAATATTTAGATTTATACTCTTAATATTTCCACAGGCTATTGGGCCAAATCTCTGGACACTTCTTAATATTTAGGCCAATGTCCAGAAATTTGGCCACCTAGCCTGCGGAATATTAAGAGTTGACTTCCAGAAATTTGAACGTAAAAAATAGTCGATAACCACGTATAAAAGAAATAAAAAGTCTATTGAATGCGCTCTTTTTTAATACTTTCACTTTTATTCATAGGTATCAGGGTAACCACCGGCACACCCTCGCGAACCTACATAGATCCTACCACCGGAAATGTCGAATGGGAAGTGTTAAACACTTTCACGCACGATCGCCGAGCATTCACACAAGGGTTTCAAGCCAAGAACAACGTTATGTACGAAGGTACCGGATTGTATGGCCGTTCGGAATTAAGAAAAGTGGACATCCGCACTGGCAAAGTATTG
>Ga0114997_10001575_pt1 | contig 18853 bp, 12 predicted proteins | sample ArcticOcean_MG_C_2_FD_87045 | JGI IMG/M metagenome (GOLD analysis project Ga0114997, IMG submission 87045) | Marine microbial communities from western Arctic Ocean - ArcticOcean_MG_CB4_136 | ecosystem: Environmental > Aquatic > Marine > Oceanic | place: Arctic Ocean: Canada Basin | collected...
CCGGCTCGTCGCCGGGCGGCGGCTCCGGCTCGTCGCCGGGCGGCGGCTCCGGCTCGTCGCCGGGCGGCGGCTCCGGCTCGTCGCCGGCGAGCATCATGGCGAGCGCGACGACGTTGCGCTCCTTGGGCGTCGCGGCGAGGCCCGCGCACGCGATGGCCTGGTCGAGGCCGCGGCGCAGCGCGACGCCGTAGTAGTACTTGACGCTGCCGCCCGTCGGCGGCACGAGGATCTGGTGCGCCGCGCCGTCGTCGGTGAACGTGTTGTTGATGACGCGCGACGGCACCTCGCCGCGCGCGGTGCGAATGTAGCCCTGGCAGTGCGTCGCGATGGCGTCCTTGACCGTCTTCTGGTTGACGCGCAGCGTCGCGTCGGCGCCGTGCTCGCGCACGTAGTGCTCCGCCGCGCCCTTCATGTCGGCGGGCGCGATGTGCACGGCCGCCTCGACGGCGATGCGGGCGTCGACGGTGCTGATGCCCGCGCGCGCCGCGAGGGCGCGCGTCGCCGACTCAATGTCCACGCCCACGACGTGCGCCGGGTCAAAGAAGAACGTGCGCAGCGAGTTCATGTCCTGCCGGAAGCGCGCGCGCCACATGAAGAAGGGCTTGGGCAGCGCGCACGCGTCAAACGCGGCCTGCGGCAGCGAGGCGACATTGTCGTCGGTGCCGCCGGCGGGCAGGTCGGTAAAGTAGTTGGGCTTGCCGCCGTGCGCGTCGGCCTGGAGCATGTAGGAGCAGTACAGCTTGCGCACCATGGCCGCCACCTCGGGGCTCTCGTGCACCGCGACGTGCAGGTCGCGCGTGAAGGGCGCCTCGACGCCGTGCGGCAGGCTGTAGAAGTAGTCAAAGTTAAAGAAGAGCAGCCTGTTTGAGATCTGGCCCTGCCCGTCCTCCCAGCAGTCGGGCATCTCGTTCGCGGCAAAGACGACGGGCGCCTGCCAGTTGCCCATCCACGGGTCCTGGTTCTTGCGCGCGACGGTGATCTGCTCGCCGGACACCATGTTCTGCAGGTTGGCGGGGTCAAAGTTCAGGCTCTTCTTGACCTCGAGCGCCGTGATGAGGCGCTTGTCGTAGAGCGCCTGCCCCCAGAACATGGGCTCGGAGCGGTTGGAGAGGTTGCCCACCTCGTGCGGCGGGAGCAGCTCCGCGACCGTCAGCCCGAGCTGCGACTTGCCGCAGCGCGCCTTGCCGATCATCATGGGCGCAATCTGCGCCGTGTCGAGCTTGCAGTTGAGCGCCGCCTTGGGGCCGCTCGACGTGTACTGGTCGGCGGGGAAGAGCAGGCGCCCCATGACCGCCCACCACACGCCCGCGACGTCGCGGTACATCTTGTCGAGGTCGTCGCAGGCGAGGCGCTCCTCGGCGTTCCTGACGCGGATGTCGCGCTCGGCGGCACCGACGCCCGGGTCGCCAAACTGCCACTTGAGCACAAAGTCAATGCTCGGCGTTTCGATGCTCGCCCACGCGGGCGGCGCGACGTCGCCGACGCGCATCGCGGCGGCGGCGGGCTGGCCGATGTAGCGCGTCACCGTAAACTCGCGCGGGAGCAGCCGGCGCGCGTGCTCGTGCGTCACAAAGACGTCGGCCGCGATGCGCCGGGAGCCGTAGCTGTGCGCCATGTGGCCCGAGAAGCGCCGCGCCGCGTTGGCGCCGCCCTCCGCAAAGTTGGTCATGGCGAGCACCTCGCCGCTCGCGATGGCCGCCCAGAGCGGCTCGAAGGCCTCGCCGCACTCGGCGCCCGGCGAGTCGTGCATGAAGCCGATGTAGATGCCGTCCGTGAAGGCAAAGCTGTGGCGGTGCATGCGCACGGTCGGGAAGGCCGTGTGCGGCGAGTTGCGCAGCCACTTGACGACCTTGTCGGCCAGGCCGTCGACGACGTCACCCTGCAGGAGCTTGTGGAGCTCCGGGTCGCGCTCCAGCGAGGTCTGGTTGATGACAAACTCGCGCAGCGAGTAGAACTGCTGCTCGTTCTGCGGGTTGCGCACGCGCTCCCACGCGTGCGCGCCGAGCTGCGTGCCGGGCACCGTCACCTGGCGGCACAGGTCGCCGCTCATGAGGTCCTTGTCGAGCTCCGTGCTGCGCGTCAGGCGGTAGCGGTTGATGCGCAGCGTGTCGAGGAGGCGCGCGCCCGCCTCGACCACCTTGCCGTACCTCTCGAGCTTCTCGTCGTCGAGCTCCGTGCAGCCCGTCGTCAGGCGCGACGACCAGACCTGCACGGCGTGGACCGCGCGGCGGCACGCGGCAATGACGCCGGCGACGTGGTTGGCGAGGCAGTAGAGCTCGGCGTCGGCGCGCCGCTCCTGCGAGATGCGCCGCGCAAACTCGATGCACCTGTCCTGCGTGTCGGGGTTCTCGTCGACGATGCGCATGCGCGCGAACGCGCTCTCCGGCGCGAGCGCGCCGAGCGGGTCGCTGGCGCTCCCGGCGGCGAGCGACTCGCGGTGTTTGTCGAGGATGCGGCGCAGCGCGCCGGTGACATCGTCGCGCGACAGCCCCTCGAGCGGCTCGCTGGTGTACTCGCCGGCCGTGATGCGCTGCACCATCGCATCCGCTGCGTTCGATGCCATCGCGCGCGCGCGCGATTGGGTGCGCGGCATGCAAAAACACCGCGGCGCGCGCGCGCGCAGTCCGAGCGGCGCTTTTTTTGGCCAGTGGAAGGGAAATCGGCGCGCAATGGAGTGGAGCCCGGGCGGCCCGCTGCCGCGCGCATGGCGCCGCTACGATGGCGTGCCGCACCCCACGCCCATCCGGGAGCCGACCAACCTGGCATCGACCGCCGTCGACACCAACGCCCTCACGCGCCACGCGCCGCGCACGGCGCCGCGCGCCATCTCGCACGTGCAGGCCGAGGCGGCCGCGCTCGCGTGCCGCGCGCTCGCGACGCCCCCCTACGGGTTCTGCCTGGGCGACGGGACGGGCGTCGGCAAGTCGCGCACGCTGGCCGCCGTCCTGCTCGAGCGCACGCACGCGCCGGGCGCCTTTGGGGTCTGGGTCACGACGTCGGCGACGCTGTGCCACGACATTGTCGACGAGGTGCGCCGCGTCGCCCCGGAGGGCGATGAGTGCGCAATCGGGCTGCTCGGCGGCCCGACGCCCGACGTCGACGCGCTGCCGCGCATCGCCATCGTCACCTACCGCTACCTCGTCACGCGCCCCGACGTCGCGGCGGCCATCGTCGGCCGCCTGCTCCACGCGTGCGGCGATGCCACCGTCGTGCTCGACGAGGCCCACGTCGCGCGCAGCCGCGGCAGCGCCGTCGGGCGCGCCGTCGCCGCGCTGCAGGCGGAGTGCCCGCGCGCGGGGTTTGTCTACAGCACGGCCACCGCCGCGAGCTGCGCGACGCGCATGGCCTACATGGAGCGCGCCGCGCTCTGGGGCGAGTTTGGCGTCTTCTACGACCACGCCGCCTTCTGCCGCGCCGTGGGCTCGAACCCGGGCGCGCTCGAGCTCGTCGGCATGCACATGAAGCGCACGGGGCGCCTGCTGACGCGCGAGCTCGGCGTGAGCGCCGACGGCGTCGACACGGTGCCGTGCCCCGTGGGGCCGGCGCAGGGGCAGCTCTACGACGACTGCGCCGACTTTCTCACGGCGTGCGGCGCCAACGCGGCGCAGCGCCTCGCGTTCTTCGGGCGCCTCGTTCTCGCCTTCAAGGCGCCCGCCGCGTGCGAGCGCGCCGCGGCGCACGTCGCGCGCGGGCGGCGCGTGCTCATCTCGATGCAGCTCACGGGCGCGACCGCGCGCGGCGCCGGCACCGCGGGCGGCGCGCTCGGCGCGACGCTGCGCACCATCGCCGACGCCGCGCTCGCGCACGGCCCGCCCAGCGCGGCGGCCGCCGCGCTGGGCGTCGACGCGCTCGTCGCGCGCGTGCCGCGCGAGGCCCTCGCCCAGCTCCGCGAAACCCTGGCGCCGCTCGGTGTCGCCGTGCTCACGGGCGGCCTGGGCGCGGCGTTTACCGAGGGCGTGCGCCGCTTCCAAGCGGGCGAGGCCGCCGTGGCCCTGCTCTCGAGCGCCGCGACGCAGGGCGTCTCGCTGCACGACGTCGGCACGCCGGCGCCGGCGCAGCGCGTGCACATCATGCTCCAGGTCCCGTGGTCGCCCGAGAGCTTTGCGCAACAGTGCGGCCGCTCGTGCCGCGCGGGCCAGTGCACGCGGCCGCGTTACGAGCTCGTGCTCACCGACATCCCCGGCGAGGCGCGCTGGACGAGCACGTTGCGCGAGCGGCTGCGCCGCATGGGCGCCATCACGCGCGGCGACGTCGACGCCGAGTACCTCGCGGGCCAGGCGCTCGAGGGCGGCTGCGACGCGCACGCGCCGGTGCGGCTCGTGATGCGCCTGCTCGTGTGCCGCGCGGCGCGCCACCGCTGCCTCGACGCCGCGGGCGCCGGCAGCTTTGCGCGCCGCATGCGGCGCGCACGCCAAGCGATGCGCAACGTCGACAACCCGAGCGCCCACTCCATGCTCGCGGAGCACGTGCTCGGCGCGGGCTCCGACCAGCGCCCCGGCAGCGGCGACGTGCGCGCGCAGCTCGAGCTGCTCGTCAATGCGGAGCGCGGCGCCGTCGGCGACGGCGCGCCGCCGGCGCACGACTGCTCCGTGCCCGCCGTCGAGTGGGCGCCCGCGACGCACGCGCTGTTCCCGCAGCGCACGCGCGGCGCCATCGAGACGTTCCTGCTCGTCGCCAACCGGCACGACGCCTTCCCGCTGCCCACGGACCTGGCGCACACCGTGTGCCGCTTCGTGGCGGACGCGCCGCGGGCGCGCTGGGGCACGGACGCCGACGCGCTCGCGGCGGCGCGCGCGCTCAGGGCCCGCGGCATCGTGCCGTGCGCGCACCCCTCCGGCGCGCACGGCGCCGACATGCAGTGGCTGCTCAACGCCGCGCTCGCGATGCGCGTCGCCGACCAGCGCGCGCTCTTTGGCGTCATCCACCAGGCCGAGGACATGTGCCGCGCGCACGGCGTCCACTCGCCCCAGACCATGAACCTGCGGCGCTTCGTGCTGCGCGCGCGCACCGGCGACATGCGCGTGCGCGCGACGCTCGGCGCCGCCGACCGCGGCGGCGTCCACGCGCTCGAGGTGACCGTCGAGGCGACCGGCGCCGCCGACCTGCTGCCCGCCTGGGAGGCCGCGGGGCGCGTGCTCGCCGTCGGCGTGAGCTGGCAGGGCACGCCGTTTGCCGTCGTCGAGGCGCCCGCCGGCGGCGCGCTGGCGGCCTCCAAGCAGCTCTGGTACCCGGGGCGCGCGCAGCACGCGCAGGCGCGCTGCACGGTCGGCGACGTGCTGCAGCGCTTCCAGGCGCACGCGGTCGGCGTGCGCGCCGTGCCGTCGGCGGCGTGGCGGCGAGAGTGGGCCGCGGAGCGCGGCCGCTACGCCGCGGCGAGCGCCGCCGAGGCGGCGCGGCTCGGCCGTACGGTGCGCGTCGCGACGCACCGCGCGCTCAGCATGTGGGAGACGAGCCGCAAGCGTGTGCTGCGCTGCACGCCGCCGGAGGTGGACGCGCCGTTCACGTGCCTCGTGCTCGCGTGAGACGTGCCGGGCGCGGTGGCCCAGGGGCTTTGTGGTGCAGCGGGTGGGTGAGTGGCTGCGCGAATAAAAAACGCCAGCGTTGATGGACAAACAATGGCCTGCACGCGCCTCGTTGTCATCTCCCGCCCCGACGGCGGCCGGCTCCGCGTGCAGCTCGCTCACACTGACACACCCGCGGCCAAGGGTGGTGCTGGCCCCCGGGTGGAGAGCGCGGAGCGCGCGGAGCACGCGAAGCGCGCGGGGTCCGGCCCGGCGCGCGCCCCCCGCGGCGGCGCGCGCAAGCTCGCGCTGTGCATCGGCACGAGCTACGCCGGCACGCCGCACGAGCTACCCGGCTGCGACGACGACGCGCACCGCGTCGCGCACGCGCTGCGCCACCACCGCGGCTACGGCGAGGTGCGCAAGCTGCTCAATGCGCGCGCCACCAAAGGCGCCGTCAAGGCCGCGATGCGCGCGGCCATGGCGCACAGCGCGCGCTACGACGAGATCTGCATCTTCTTCTCCGGGCACGGCCTGCAGGTGGACGAGCGCGTGCGCGGCAGCGAGGCCGACGGCAAGGACGAGTCGATCCTGTGCGCCGACGGCATCGTGCGCGACGACGACATCCGCGCCATCGTGACTTTGTGCGCGCCCACGTGCCGGCTCGTCTGCATCTTTGACTGCTGCACGAGCGGGAGCATTGCCGACGCGCCGACGCACGGGACGCCCGAGTTTCGGCGCGCCGGGCGCGCACCGATCATCGTCGTGGGCGCGGCGCGCGACGGCACGAGCGCGGCGCAGGTGGGCGGCGAGGGCCTGCTCGCCAGCTACGTCGCGCGAACGATGGGGCAGGGTGTCTCGGTCGACGCAATCGCCGGCAAGCGCCTGCCGCCCTCGTGGCAGACGACGGTCGTGAGCGGGTGGGGGTGCGCGCCGGGCGAGGAGCTGTTCCTCTAGCGCGCGGCTTGCGACCAACCCAACGCGCGCCGCCGGCGCGCGCGCCCCGGGGCGCGCCACCGGGGCACACACGCACCGGGCAGCACGGGCGTGCGCTAGGGCCGTGTGCTTCGTGCGGCACGCACCTGAAGAAGCGGATGAAGGGCTTCCCCCCGAAGCTGCCGGAAGGCGATGTCCGCTTGTGGTCCAGCGCGGGCCAGCTCGCTGGAGTCAACCAGCCCCTCTCGGAGGCAGAGGGCGGCGGCGGCGCCCAACGCGCGCCGCCGGGCAGCGCGGGTGCACGCCGCGTGCACTTTGCGGAACCCGCCGCGCGCTACGCGCCGCCGGCGGAGGCGGAACCCCCCGCCCGCGGCCCCCCGCTGAGGTGGATCTTTTTGGCCGACACGCACTACGAGTACCTCGGCGGCGAAGACAGGGTCCCGGCGGTGTGGGGCGACCCGACCGTGGTTGCGGATGCGGGGGAGGACATTGGGGTGGTGCTGCTGGGCGACGTGGGCAGGATGGACAATGCTGGCCGCTACATCGACTCGCTGTGCGGGCTGCCACGGGTAAAGCACGTGGTGCTCGTGCCGGGCAACCACGACAGTGGCTTCCACGGGTGCGCGGAGCACGTTGCGGCAAACCCGCGCCTGATGGGGGACGTGTTCCCGCTTGGTTCGGCGGAGAGCAGGCGCGCGACGGTGTCGCTGCTCGAGTACGCGGAGCCGGCGTGCCGCCCAGCGAGCCCCAAGTTCCACCTGCTCGTGGAGTGCGGGGTCGAGGCGGGCGGCGTGACGCTGTACGGCCACGCGCTGCGGCCGCGCATGCAGGGGACCGGCACGCACCGCGCGATGCAGGTGTTGGGGGGGGCGTATGCCGATGCCCTGGCGTGCATCCCCGCGGAGTGCGTGGTCATGAGCCACGTTCCGCCAATGTTTGCGTCGGGCGAGCTCGACCTGGGCGTTGACTCGCGGGGGCGCGATGCGCCGTACACGCACCGCGGCTGCGAGCTGCTCGCGCGCGAGATGGGGGAAAAGAACACGGTGGGCGCGATCTTTGGCCACATCCACGGCGGAGGCGGGTGCGTCGAGGCCCCGCCGCGGGGCGGCGGGGACCTGGCGGTGCTCGCCTCGGGGCACAGGCTGGCGCTTGCGATGAATGTTTCGCAGGTGACGTGCGAGCGCTTCCCCGCCTGGATGCGCGCGGGCGGGGAGGTGCCGTGGTGCGCCGATAAGATGCGCGAGGCGCGCGCGTGCTTTGCGGCCGTCGTGTCGCTGCAGATGCACGAGGCGGGGCGTGCAACGTACCGGCTTACAAGGGCCCCCGCGACACTGTCGGGGCCGGGGATGTACGGCCTGCCGAGCGTCGTGAAACCGGACACGGATGTTTCGCTCGGCGCGCTCGCGCCGGCGCTCGCCGCGGGCGACGGCCAGGGCGAGCGGGACGAAGGGCAGCCGGCGAAGAGGCCAAAGCTATGCACGGGCGCCGAGGCGCTCGCGGGCGCGGGGACCGCCACCGGTGGCTACGACGCGTCAACGGCTTCCGCCGCCCCGGAGCCCACTCTGCCTGGATGGAAAGTGGAATGGTCCTCGAAATGGGGGCGCTGGTACGCCAACCTTGCAGATGCGCGTTGACAGGCTAGGCTGGCGGATATTGCGCTCGCTCGCTCATTCATTTTACTGCGTGCGTAGGTACTTCTGGCATACAGAGACATATGAGACTTCGTGGACGGACCCGGCGGCACCGGCGCCCGCCGGCGCCGACAAGGCGCCCGCCACCTACGGGCCCGGCCCGGCGCCCGAGCCAGATATGGCTGCCCTCACCGGTGGCTACGACGTGCTCAGCGAGGAAGGCCTAGGGGAGTTGTGAATGAAACGTGATTTTGTGCATTTGTTACGCGTCGGGGGTGCCCTGCGACGGCCGCGCGGCGTGGTCCGCATTGAGAAACGTCGCAAAGCCGAGCCAGAGTATGTAGGGCGCGAGATAGGGCCGGAGCGGCTCGTTGCGGCCGGCGACCCACGCGGCCTGCGCAACCATGAAGAAGAGCAGCGCGAGCGACGCGCGCGTGTAGCGCCGCAGGAAGAGCGGTGTCCAGAGGACGTTGACGGTGAGCAGGACAACGACGTCGCGCAGCGCGTGCGGGTCGGTGTCGGGGCCAGCCTCGGCGGCGAGGGCGAGCGCGTAGCCGAGCAGCGCGTACAGTATAGTCCAGACCGGCCCAAACACCCAGGCGGGCGGCTGCAGCGGCGCGGGCTCGACGTAGACATCCGCAAAGGCGCGGTCGCCGCTGAGCACGCGCGATGCAAGCGGGCAGGCCACGACGGGCACGAGCACGAGCAGGGGCTGGAACTCTGGCATCGAGGGGGGGGCGCTTTGTCCAGGGGGCGCAGGTTTGGGGCGCGCGCGCCTCCGCGCACGGGTCGGGTCGGCGACCGAGAATCATTTTCCGCGTGGGCACGCAAACACCCCCACCATGGCACACGCGCCGCACGCCAGATGCGGGTCGGGCCCACCCGGTGGGGTCGCCTGCACACCGGCTGTCTCGGGGGGCACGAGCCCGGGGACGCTCAAAGAGATCGAAGCATCGCTCGTGCGACGTTTCTGTGAAGCAGAAGCCAGTAACCCGAGCCCGAGCTCGGCCGTCCAGGCGCTCCACGCCTATGCGTGCGTCGGCGAACCCGGAGCATCGGCGGATTTGCTGGGTAGCTCATACGATGAACTTTGCCAACGGGATAGATTGGCGTATTGCGGATGCAAAACGTGATGGGGCCCCGCGTGCCTAGGTGGGCGGGGCGCAAGCCCCAAGACTGCACCGCAACACGCCTCCCATGGGCCCGGCGATCGAGAATCATTTTCCGCGCGGGCACACAAACACCCGCCACCATGAAACACGCGACGCACGCCAGGTGCGCCCTCGCACCGACGAGCGCGTACGCGCCCGCGGGGCCCCGGTCGGGCCCCTCCGGGGTCGCCCCCACGGTGACCATCCCGGCCGCCGCCCGCGGCGGCCACGCCCGTGTCTCGGGGGGCATGGACTTACCACACGGGAAGGTTGATGCTGCTGCTGAAGCAGAGCTGGTTCAATGGGCCTGCAGCGCGGATGCCAGCAGCCTGGGAAAGGCCGCGCACGCGCTCCGCTACAAGATGTGCACGGGCGTGGCCCCGGCACCGGCTCCGGCTCCGGCACCGGTACCGGCTCCGGGCTGGAGGTCGCATGAAGACTTTTTGGGTTTCGTAATGCGAACGGCGGTGACGAATCCCGAGTCGGCAGGCACTGCATTCGTACCGGCATTGGGGGGAGAGTTTATGCAACAGAGTGTTGCAATCACCACCAACGTCGACCCCACGGAAATGGTCATTGATGTATCGCTTACAGAGGCTCAAACGGATACGCCGAATTCCGCGGTCATGCAACGAACCGAGACGTTCAATTGCAGCCAGACACAGAAGGCCGGCCCGGCAAAAATCGACTATTCCGATCGAAATAAAGGCATCAGTAGCGAGCGGTGGCAATGTACCGCCACAATGGACCCTGCTCTTAGCGGGGTTGCCGAGAGGGTGTATAAGTTTGACGACTCGCGAGACGACTCATCGGGCCCTACATTCTCTGAATGGGAATTCAAAACTTGCGGAAGGCAATGCTGACGAGTCATGGAAGCGCCCCGGCGATGCATGATCATTTTCCACATGGGCACACAAACGCCCCCACCATGGCACACGCACCGCACGCCAGCTGCGCCCTCGCGCCGATGCGCGCGTACGCGACCGCGGGGCCCCTTTCGGGCCCCTCCGGTGGGGTCGCCTACACACCGGCCGCCACCCACGGTGGCCACACCCGTGTCTCGGGGGGCATGGCCTCGGGGCCGACCAAAGAGATGGAAGCAGCGCTCGTGAGCATGAGCCCGGGGGAAGCAGCGCTCATGAGCAGTTTCTGTGAATTAGACGCCGGTAAGATTAGCCAGGTATTCCAGACGCTCCACGCCGGTAAGGTGGGCCAGGTAGTCCAGACGTTCCACGCCAATATGTGCGGCGACGGCGGGGAAACACTCGGATTGGTATTTGATAGCTGTGATCCAAAGTCGTGGTTAGAATGTGCGCTCGACAAATTTGCGCCCACACTCTTGGGCGACGGCGAGGGCGATGTGGGAAACGCCCGTGAAGCTTCCAACCATGAAACGTCGTCGGGTGATTGGACGTTGGATACGAACATGAAAACAGTGGTTCTCGGAGACCCGAATGTCTATTTGTCCGAGTCCTACAGTGGGGCGGACTCCGACATCGGCTGCGTTCAAACAACCGTCGGGGGTGTAGACGGAATGCACTGCATGCGCGACTTCGTGACGGTTGATGGTAAACAAAACATGGCGAATCCCCCGTTCTGGGAGCTCGGGAAGTTTATGTCGGGCCAACTGCGAGGTTACCAGGTTGGCGGGTACTTGGACGTTGACGGGAACCCAGGTCGAAGCGTTGTGTGGGCAGACGGCAAGGGCGGCTCGCTGTGCTCGGAAATCGTCCAGACGACAACAGGGAACACGAGGGAGTGGCGCTGCGTCCCCAAGCAGGTGGAAGGCGCCGTACCCTAGGCTGTCGTACGCTTCCCGTGGGCCCGGCAGCGCAGTGTAAATTCCCCCAGCTGTGGCATCGCACCGACGAGCGCGTACGCGATGGGGGGGGGAGGTGCGAGTGGGTGCTATTCGCTTCCCGCCCCACGACGGTTTCATCGAGCAAATCAAGATGCCACACTGTACGCTGGGCAGGCCCACAAACACATTTGCCAGCAATACATTTCCATGCAACGGTGCTACACTGGCGTGAACACACTACCCCCGCCACCCTCGCACAGTCACTCCTCCACCACCTTGCACGCTGTAATCTCGCCCGCCATGTATCTTTTCGCGTAAAACAGGCAGCGCGGGCAGCACCGCTCCTTGCGCCAAAGCGCCCACGCGGCGCGGTCATCCTCTTGCCACCCGTCCCCAAAGCACCGAAAATACCGCTCACCCTCCTCGCAGCTAAATAGTTGCGCCGCGAGCACGGCTGTACGCCTCTGCGCCCCCCCGTTGCATCTCGCCACGCGCATCGGATCCGTGCCTATTAGCTTGCGCATCACGTCGAGCGTCGAGTCGCCAAACAACCCATGCGCCCTCAGCAGCCACGACGCTAGCAGCGTACGTATGTGCTCCGCGATCGCCTGTGTTTCGCCCGCCCAGTACAGCCCACGCATCAAGTCCTCCACATCCGCCGCTTCCGGGGCTGTGTCCATCGCCACCGCCTCGCCCGCCTGCGCCGCCGCCATCCCGTAAACAATTTCCCCAATCTCCCCGCGATCGTCTACGTCCGCTGTGTTCTTCCCGCCATATCCTGCCAGTGCCCGCGCCAGCTGCGCATAGCATTTGTAGTGGTGGAGCGCCAGCGGTGTCGTCGGGGGTACCGGCGCCGCGCCCGCGGCGCGCGGCGCGCGCGGCGCGCGCCGCGCCTTCGCCCGCACCGCGCCGCGCTTCCGCGCGGCGCGCGGTGGCGCACGCGCGGCGTCCATCGCGAGTGCGCACATGAAGCGGTCCACGTCCGTGTCCGCGCGCGCAGACGCGGCCCGCAGCGCGCACCGGACGCGCATGCCGGCCATGGCGGCGGGTGAAGCGGGCCCGCGCCGCGCCCAGGCCGCCCGTGAGCGGCGCGCGGCGCGCGTTGGTCGCAAGGGGGCGGCGCCCGCTGCGCGGTCAGATCGCGCGGCGCCCGCTGCGCCCGCGGCGCGCCCCTGCGCGGCCGCGGCCGCCCCGGCGCGCCGGCCACGCGCGCCGCGGGAAAAAAGCAGTTCCGTCTACAAAATACAGAATGCGCCGGTTACCGCTGGTATGGTTGTGCGGCGTTGCCGTGGCGCTGGTAGTGGCCTTCCTACCCGCGGGCGCGTGCCGGATCACGGAGCAGGGCGACGCCGCCACCCTGAAGGTCGCCATTGCGCGCGCGCTGCCGCAACTGCGCCACGACTGCAACCGATGGCAAAAGCCAGATCGAGCCTACGTTGCCCACCTGGCAGATGGGCTCGGCCAGGCGGGCCCGCTCCAGTTTGCACAGGGGGCGGCGCTGGGGGCAATGCTGCCGACGCTGGGCACCGGGTTCGACCCGCAGGTCGCGCGTGATGTTTCACTGGGCATGCCCTCCGACTGGGGGGACGAACACACAGAGTACCAGCGGTCCTGGTTTTGGTTCTGGGCCCGCGCGCCAGTGTCTGCAAAGGCGTACCCAACGACCGTCTTACTGTGCGTGATGCGAGTTCGCATCGGCGACCGGGTTGGCGGCGCCTGGCGCTATACGCTGCTCGCCGGATACACGGCGCATGGCACGCGCCGAGCGTGGCGGGCGCCGAGCCTCGCCGTGTTTACACCAAGCCAGTTCCAGGAGCCGCACAGCTACAGTAGCGCGGACGCGGCGTTCCAGTGGCAAGGGGACCAAATCGTGTACACCGACAAGGCCCAAAGCCCGGCAACGACAATCACGATTGTCGGCGCCGACGTGCAGTCGCTGTCGTCCGCCACGGCGAACGGCGCGGGCGCCTGCCTGGGTGGGCGGTGCGTCGGGGGGATGGGCTCCAACTACTGGTCAAAGCAATGGGACGGCATGACGATCAAGGTTGGCGATGCCCCAACGGTGAGTGCGGTGGGGTGGCTCGACTGGCAGGCGACAGACACGCGCACGACCATCCCACTTCTTCGCATGGTGACGTCGTTCAATGCAGGAGGCGGGTGGCGCTACATCTGGATGGGGCTGCGGGTGGACGAGGGGGTGGAGGGCTTTGGGGCTGGGTGGTACATGCTGTATGGCAAGCTACCATCCACCTTCAACAAAGGAGACTCGTTCGAATTCAGCCGGTTAACGTACGGGGCGGGCCGCGTCGCAGATTCGGACACGGTCGAGGCCACGATAACTGACGTCGCGGATACCCTGCAGACGGGGGCGTCCACGTATGGGAGCAGTATACTGCAGTCCTCGCGCGCCGGCCCCCTGCCATCGGCGCTGCGCATCGGCAAGCTGGAGATCGGGGTCGACGACGGGCCCGGCCTGGACGCCGTCGCGCACGAGTCCGGGGACGAGCAGCGGTTCCACGTCGCGGCCGGCGTGGCGTGCCACGTCGGCGCAACGGTGGTGGGCGGCGGGCTGTTGGAGCTCAACAATTTCGAAGACCCCGCGTGGATACGCGGGCGCGCGCAGCAGCAGCTCGTGGAGGCGGGCCTACCGCGCGTCCCCGACGACGTGTACCCGCCGTCGCACGCGGCCGCCGTCGGCGGGGCCGCTGCCACGCTGTTGGCCGGCAGTGTCGTCGTCGGGGTGTCGGCACTGCGGGGCTAGCCCCCCGGTGGCGCGCCATTGCTGCGCGCGGGCCGGGCAACAAAATGCGCGGCGTCGCGCAAAATGAACACGGGCCGCGTGGCCCTCGTGGTGGCGGCGCTCGTGGCCGTGGTGCTGGTGGTGCGCCACAGCGAGAACCTGCAGACTACGCTGACCACGTGGGTTTTTGCGCCGTTCAACCGATGGTACCACCGCGCCCAGGTCGCCGTCGTCGAACGAATGCGCGAGGGCGCGCCCATTAGGCGCGGCGACCCGCTACCGGACGCGTTGCGAGGGCGCGTCAGCATCGCGCACGTCGAGGGGTTTGGCGACCTGCCGTCGGCGCGCGACAAATGCGATGCGGCGATGAGCGCCCTCTGCCCGCTGTGGCCGGGCGCGTGCAGAGACGACCTCGTCGTGTTCGACGTCCTGCAGGCGCGCGGCGCGTACCTGCCCGGGATGCACACGGATACGGAGTGGAACAAGGTGGTCAACGACGGCTACCAGGTGTGGTGCCTCGAGGAGAACCAAAACGATGCCAACATGGGCAACATGTTTATATTTGCCAACGAGCGCCTGCGGGCCAAGTACGCGGGCATCGGCATATCGGTCCGCGTCGTCGGGGACGAGGTGCGGATCGTTAAAAACTGCGGTAATGTCGCAGTCTACATGTTCGAGACGTCCCTGGAGATCCTGGAGCGTATCCCCATCGAGCAGTTCCTGGACGAGACGACCAAGCACTACCTCGACGTAGAAGCCGGGGACTGCGTGGCGTTTGACCGCACCCTGCTGCACATGTCCGACTACCGCGACACGGGGAAGAAGAGGCTGGCGATTAACTTCCGCGTCGCGTATAGGAACGAGAATGGGCTCGAGATCGACCCCGAAGACTGCGGATACGCGGGGTCCGTGCCCCGCACGATAGCAGATCCGGGCCGCTACGACCTCGTCGAGTAGAGCGGCAGCCCCTTCACCCCCGACGGGGCCCCCGGACCCCGGACAGTGGTGGTGGCGGGGCTGCCCCGCGGCCCGGTAACAAAATGCGGGGTGGTACGCAAAGCCATGGCAGCGCCCCGCGTCCACGTCGTCGCGTTCGCGACGCACTCGGAGGGCATGTACGAGTCCATGATGGAAGATGCGCGCCTGCACGGCATGCATATCGAGGTGCTCGGGTTGGGGACCACGTGGGAGAGCTTTTTCGGCAAGCTCAGAGCCGTGCTCGATTTTACAAGCGACCGTGCACGAGTTGGCCAGGACGACCTTGTCGTTGTCATTGATGCATTCGACACGCGGATCAACGGCAACGTGGACGATATCCGCGCGGGGTGGGCCGATGCCGGCAGGCCGGACATCCTGTTCTCCAGGGATGTGGCTTCCCTTGCGGGGCTGCCTCTCCCCACCGTTCTATCTGACTATCTACGGGGCCGTGTCTTTGGCGGGCCGCTCAACGCCGGCATGTACATGGGTATCGCCGGGCCCCTCGCCAAGCTGCAGGGCGATGCGCTCGCCTTCGAGGCACAATGCAAGAAGGACGACCAGTGCGCATTCAACGCCCTCGCCGACCCCCACGCAATCGCAGTGGACGACTCGGAACTAGTGTTTAAAAACGTAGAGCGGGTGGACCGAGGCCGGCCGGCCTCAGAGTTGGCCGCACCTGCCGTATTTTACGGCTACCCGGCAACATTGACGGTGGCGCGCGTAATGCGCGCAACGGGCGAGTACGCGCCATTCTTCATCCCGGAGATTGTGGCCACCGTCGCGCTGCTCGCCGCGGCGGTGTACATGTGGCGGCGGCGCGGCAAACGCGTCAAAGCCGGTCCGTCGCGATGAGGCCAGACACGAGCACAAGCAGCACGCCCCCCGTGCAGGGCGGCGCCCAGTCGATGCATATCGGGGTAAGCACGTCCAGCATCTCCGGGGCGCGGTTGGGATCCTCGCACAGCGCATACTTCTGCAGGCACCCCATGCTGGTGAGCATATAGGCAAAGGTGGCCGCGACTGCGAGCAGGGCCCATCGCCGATGGGACGCGTACGCCGCATAGCCGACGCCGCTGGCGTAGACGAGCGCCGTGCCCATCAGCACCCACTTGAGCGCATCGCCATAGTGGTCGAGCTTGTCCCCCAATGTGGTGGCGGAGTTGTACATGCGCGCGTACTGGCCGTCGGCGCAGTCGAAGAAGTACGCGAGCATGAACAGCGCGCCGGCGGCGGAGCGCGGCCCCTTCCGCGCGACAACCGCGGCGGCGGCAATGCCGATCACGATGGATATCAGCGTGAGGATATTGGGCACGGGGCTCGGGTCCGCGACCGCGCCCGGGGTTGCACTGCCGTTGTACGGCGCTGGCACGACGGAGTTGATCCATCGGTTCAGGGGCCGCGCGGTGGCGAGGATCGCGCGATCTACGATGTCGTAGTACTCCGGGGGCGCCTTGTCGCCCGCATTCGGCGCGGGAGGTGCCATCGTCGTGTTTGCCCCTGCTTGGACTTATTTTTCCATGGGTGCCGAGCCGCTACAGCTTGCCCGTCGCGATGAGCAGCGCCGTCACGGCGTGCAGCGTGCCCACGCCGAGGAGTGCCGTGGAGCCCGCTTCGGGTTCGCAGACGCAGAGCGGCGCGAGGCTGCCGAGGGTCTCCCCGGCGTCTGTGCCCATGGCTGGCAGGTACTTCTGCACGCACGCCAGCCCGTGGAGCTCCGCGAGCAGGAGGATTCCGAGCAGCGCCATCGCGGGCTTGCGCGCCGCGGCGTACGCGTACAGCCCGCCCGCCTTGCTCGCCACGACGAGCGCGATGGCCATGTGCAGCCACTTGATCAGGTCGCCGCCGTGGTCCAGGTAGTCGCCGAGCGTCGTGCCGCACCGGTACCGGCGCGCGTAGTTGCCGTCGGCGAGGTCGAGGAAGTACGCAAACATAAAGACAGCGCCGGCCGCGGGGCGCACCCACCACCCTCGCTCCCCGTGCCACGCGACGAGCGCCGCGGCCACGCTGGCCACCGCGATGGACGTGAGCGTTATCGCATTGGGCACCGTAAGCACGGGGTGCACGCGCAGGATGCGGCCAGTCGCGCTGCCCGCGTACGCCTTCGGCGCGATCGCGTGGAGCGCGTCGTTGAACGGCCCGACCGCGCGGAGCAGCGCGTGGTCCACCACGTCCCTGTACCGTGGGGGCGCCTTATTCCCGGACACATACGGGGCCATCGCCGGCTTTACGGGGGCGCGCCCATATTATCGGCGGTGCCGGCGCCGTCGCCGGCGAGCTCGCGCGCGGCCGTCCGGTAGCCCCACCCGGCGTACTGCCGCGCGCGCTTGCGCGCCTCGCCCGCAAACAGCGAGTACGGGTCGACGACGTCGACGACGAGCGGCGGCTGCTTGTCGGGGTGCACGCGCAGGATGCGGCCCACGACCTGCTCGAGCGCCGTGACGGGCGTCGCCATGACGAGCGTGTCGAGCCGCGGCTTGTCAAAGCCCTGGCGGCACATCGGGTACGTGGCCACGAGCACGTCGCGCGCCGCCTCGCCGGCGCGCTCGCCCCTGGGCGTGTCGCCGCACAGCACGCCGACCGGTGCGCCCGTGAGCCGCGCCACCTCGGCGGCGACGGCGCGCAGGTGCGCGACGCGCTCGCCGAGCACGAGCACGCAGCGCCCGCGCGCGCGGGCGGCGGCCACCTCGCGCGCGATGCGCCGCGTGCGCTCGGCGTCCTCGCAGAGCGCCGTGATCATGTCGGCGACGCGGAGCTGCCCGCCGCCGAAGCGCAGCTCGCGCGGCGGCGCCGCCCCGGGCGCGCGCGGGCGGTACGTGCAGACCTGTACCTCGACGCGCTCGTGGGCGCGCGCGATGCGGATCACCTCGTCGCCGCACAGCCACGGCAGCGCGTCGTGGAGGCCGTCGCGCCGCTCGGGCGTCGCCGAGAGCGCCAGCAGCCGCGCGCACGGCGCGACGCGCAGGGCGCGCGAGAAGACGCGCGCGCACATTGAGTGCACCTCGTCGACCACGAGCACGCCGCAGCCCTCGAGCGCCGCGGGCGGAGGCGGCGACATGGAGAGGAGCTGCACCGTCGCCACGACGACGTCGGCCTGGCGCTCCTCGGCGCCCGCCACCGCGTCGCGCTGCAGCACGTAGGGCACCGGCGCCTGCTCCGATCCGAGCGCCTCCGCGGCGAGGCGCGCCGCCTGCGCGCGCGTGCAGGGGCGCGCGAAGCGGAGCAGCACCGAGCCGTCGGCGCGCGCGTCGGCCGCCTCCCACGGGGGCGGCGCGCTGACGCTCACCGTCACCTCGAGCGCCGCGTCGGCGGGCAGCGGCGCGTCGGCCTCGAGCCGGTAGTGGCGCCCGCCCTCGGCGAGCTCGACGCGCACGCGCGGGTCGGCGCACCGCACCGCGACGTCGTCGCCGCGCACCGCGACGCGGCGGCCGACGTCCGATGCGCCCAGCGTGCGGCGCCGCGAGGCGCGGACGGTGGCCGGGACCGGCCCGGCGCCCGGCACGAGCCAGTGGCGGCTCTTGGCCGCGAGCGCCGCCTTGAGCTCGACGACGCGCGCCCCCGGCAGGAACTGCGCGGCGCGCTCGGCCCACTGCTCCGCGAGCACGGTGTTGGGCGCGACGACGAGCGCGCGCCGCCCGCGCGCCGCGACGCAGTGCAGCGCGACGACCGTCTTGCCAAAGCCGCACGGCACGGTGATGCGCGCGCCGTGGCGCCGCGGGTCGGCGGCGCCCCACGCGCCGAGCACGGCGGCGCACACCTCGGCCTGCCGGTTGGCCTCCGAGAGCCGCCCCTCGAAGCGCACGCCCGGGCCGAGCGGCGCGCCCTCGCAGAGGCGCGAGGGCGCGGGGCCGTAGCGCGCGAGGCCGTAGAAGCGCGGCAGCGCGACGCGCGCGCCGCGCGCCACGGCAAAGCAGACGGGCTCGGGCTCGGCGGTGACGACGCTGGAGACCTGCGGCGTGCACGTGAGCTCCGCGAGCACCTCGGCGCGCTCCGCCTCGTCCTCGATCGTGACGTCGTAGGTGGCGCCTAGCGTGGCGTCGGCCATGGCGCGGCGCGCCCTCGCGCCTCTGCGCCGGACGCGGCGCGCCGCGGCGCGCCCGGCGCAGGAGTTTGAAAAA